>PPYF01219915.1_pt1 | contig 19862 bp, 14 predicted proteins | sample 1559871 | NCBI WGS metagenome assembly PPYF01 (sample SAMN08240021, study PRJNA423297) | Human gut metagenome, whole genome shotgun sequencing project. | reverse complement strand
AATGATAAAGTTTTTACCAGCTCTTTTTCTTCCTGAAACCAGTTCTTTCCGGACTCAATATCTCTGCGGATCTGTGCCTTCAGAGCCTCAAAAGAAGTGAACTTCTGTTCCGGACGAATATATTTATAAAAATCAACTCTACATTTCTGCCCATAAAGATCCAGATCACAATCAAACAGATTTGTTTCTACTCCAAGGAAATTCTCTCCGACTGTTGGTTTATATCCCACATTCGTGATTCCCGGATAATCTCCATCCTCAAGATGCGATACTGTCACATAGACCCCATTCGGAGGCATCAGCTTCGACTTCGGTGGAATGATATTCGCTGTTGGAAAAAAATCCCGATGCCCCATTCCTCTTCCATGTTCAATGACCCCTGCCGTGAAAAACGGACTTCCCAGAAGATCTGCAATCTTTTCCATATTTCCTTTTTTCAGTTCTTCACGGATATAAGTACTGCTGATCTTACGGTTGCCTTCCATTTCTTTTGCAATCACAATTGTTTCGTAGTCGTATTTTTCTCCATATTTTTCCAGAAGCTCCGGAGATCCCTTGCGCTCATGACCAAAACGGAAATCTTCTCCCACAACCACACAGGAAGCCTGAAGATCCCCTTTGAGTATCTGTCGGATAAAAACATCTGCTTTCATATGCTTTATCCGATCATTCAGAGGACATTCCAACAGTATGTCCACGCCCATTTTTTCCAGAAGTATACGACGTTCTTCTGAAGTAAGGAGCGTCTGTCTGTCGGAAACAAACGCCATAACCACTGCCAGTTCTCCATATTCTTTTTTTCTGTTCAGGATCGTCTGAATCAGTTTCCTGTGACCACGATGGATTCCATCGAATTTTCCAAGTGTTACCGCACAGTGGCTGAACTTTGGAAACTGTCCTTCAATCTTTACGTATTCCATATTGTGCTGTTACTCCTGACTTTTATAGCTCACCCGGAGCCTATAAAAACATTTTCTGTGGCTGATAGCGTTTTTTCACCTCATCCCACTGGTAAATTCCCTTGAATCCACCCTGGCTGTCACACATACGCACCCAGCCTTCTTTGTGCTCTCCTCTGACAAAGCTCTCAGCAAGCGCATTTCCATTTTCCAGAAGGCGGTCGCCTTCCCGTGTACAAAAAATTTCCGGATAATCCTTCAGGACCTGCCCGATACTGATCACCCGGTCTCCAATTGTACCATTTCTTACCGCTTCCTCAACCTGCGCAAGTGTCATACTGTCTTCCCAGACAAAATTCCCGGATCTGGTGCGGAGCAATTCTTCCATACAGCCGCCACATCCGAGTTTCTGTCCGATGTCATGACATAATGTACGGATATATGTTCCCTTACTACAGGTCACAGAAAATCGCACATATGGAAGCTCTATCTTTTTAATCTCAATCTCATAAAACTGTACAGCACGCGGCTTTCGCTCTACTGTCTTACCTTCACGGGCCAGTTCATAGAGTTTCTTCCCATCTACTTTCAGAGCAGAATACATCGGTGGAATCTGCTGCTGTTCCCCCAGGAAACTCCTGATCACCGTACGTACCTCTTCTTCTGTTACTTCGACAGGCTTTTCTTCAAGAACCGTTCCTGTCATATCCTGGGTATCTGTTTCCAGCCCCAGATGAAGAAGTGCCTCGTATGTTTTCTGTTTTTCCGTCAGAAGATCAACCAGCTTCGTTGCCTTTCCGAGAACGACCGGAAGCACACCTTCTGCTTCCGGATCCAGTGTCCCGGTATGTCCGATTTTCTTCATATGAAGGATTCCACGGAGTTTTGCAACAACATCAAAAGAAGTATATCCTTTTTCCTTACAGATATTCAATACGCCATCCATTATGCGTTCTCCTCTTCTGTCAGCTGTTTTTCAATTTCTGCTGTAATATTATTGATCACATCATACATAGAGCCCTGCAGGTCACAGCCCGCTGCTCTGGTGTGTCCACCGCCTCCAAAGAAGACTGCCACCTTGCTCACATCTACCCTGCCATTGGAGCGAAGGGATACTTTGAATGACTGTGTCTCCAGCTCATAAATAAAGATTGCTACTTCCACGCCTCGGGTAAGTCGGAGCTGACTGACAATGCCATCCAGATCGCTTCCTGTCACGCCATAAAAATCCATATCTTTCTTTCGAAGATATCCGATGATGCATGTACCGTTCTGAAGAAGAATACTTTCTGCAAGAACTCTTCCCATAACCTGATTCTGGATATATGTTTTCTGATAAAAAGATTCATCTATGATCCTGCTGAACGGGATTCCCGTCTTCATCAGTTCTCCTGCAATCCTCATGGTTTCCGGTGATGTAGAAGAATACTGAAAAACGCCTGTATCATGGATCATTCCTGTATAAACAGCCGTTGCAACCGCAAGATTCACTTTATCCGGATCCAGAATTCCATACAGTACTTCACAGCAGGAGCTAACCTCTCCACGGATATGATTCACATCTGCAAATCCCGAATTGCTCACATGATGATCGATGCATACTGTTTTCTTTGCATGCTCAAACAGATTGTCAGCAAGCGCCAGACGGTCTCTGGCACTTACATCACAGGTAATAAAAAGATCGAAGATTCTTTCTTCTTCCACTTCTGTTTTTATTTCATCGATAGATTCAATATGTCCGAAGATCGGCTTCGGATGGTCCAGATAAACATTCACATCAATATCCGGAAAATATTTTCTGATATACAGATACAGAGCCATACAGGAGCCGACACAGTCGCCATCCGGACGGATATGTCCACCGATTCCGACAGTTTTCACACCTTCCAGCACTTCTGCTATATTTTTCATGAACACACCTCTTACTCTTCCTCAGTCTTCCCTAAAGAAGCATCTCTTCTGGCAACATCATCAATCAGTTTTGACATATTCACACCATACTCAATCGATTCATCAAGAATGAAACGTATCTCCGGTGTATTTCTCAGATTGAGATTTTTTGCAAGTTGTCTTCTGATATATCCCTCTGCCTTATTCAGGCCCTGGATCGTTGCGTCCTTTGCTTCTTTGTTGCCCAGGACACTGATAAATGCCTTGCAGGTCTTAAGATCAGGCGCAACTTCCACAGCCATGACTGAAGTCATTGGATGAATACGAGGATCTTTGACTTCATTTCTGATGATCGTACTGAGTTCTTTCTGAACCTCACCATTGATCCTTGTATTCTTAATACTGTTTTTTCTCATTTATGATTCACTCCTATCTCGGTATTTCCAATTACCTTGGCACTTCTACCATGATATAAGCTTCTACTTTATCTTCTTCTTTCACATCGTTGAATCCGTCAAATACAAGACCACATTCGTATCCTGCTTTTACTTCTTTAACATCATCCTTGAAGCGCTTCAGAGAAGCAAGTTCACCTTCGAATACCTGCTCGCCTTCACGTGTAATACGTACCTTGCAGTTTCTCTGGAAAATACCATCCAGAACATAACTTCCTGCAATTGTACCGACACCTGAAGCTTTGAACAGCTGACGAACCTCTGCATGGCCGATAACTTTTTCCTCGTATACCGGATCAAGCATACCTTTCATAGCAGCTTCCACATCTTCGATTGCCTGATAAATAACTTTGTAAAGACGAAGATCTACGCCCTCCTGATCAGCCAGCTGTTTTGCCATAGCATCCGGACGAACATTGAATCCGATAATGATCGCATTGGATGTAGCTGCCAGAGATACATCAGACTCATTGACAGCTCCAACACCGCCGTGGATCACACGAACAACAACTTCTTCATTGGACAGCTTGGTCAGACTCTGTTTAACAGCCTCGACAGAACCCTGTACGTCTGCTTTAACGATGATCGGAAGCTCTTTGAGGTCACTTGCCTGGATCTGATCAAACAGGTTATCCAGAGAAAGTTTGCCTTTTGTTTCTTCAAGCAGATGTTTCTTGTTTTCAGTAACGAATGTAGCTGCAAAGCTCTTGGCTTCCTTATCGCTCGGGAATGCCATCAGGATCTCACCTGCATTCGGAACATCACTGAGGCCAAGGATCTCAACCGGTGTAGAAGGGCCTGCTTCTTTGACACGTCTGCCTCTGTCATCCATCATTGCACGCACTTTACCACTGCATGCGCCTGCTGCAATAAAGTCGCCTACATGAAGTGTACCTTTCTGTACAAGAATTGTGGCAACCGGTCCCTTACCTTTATCAAGCTGAGCCTCAATAACAAGACCTCTTGCCGCACGATTCGGATTTGCCTTGAGTTCCAGTACCTCTGCAGAAAGAAGGATCATTTCAAGCAGTGTATCGATTCCCTCTCCTGTATGGGCAGATACCGGTACAAAAATAGTACTTCCACCCCAGTCTTCCGGAATCAGTTCATATTCGGAAAGTTCCTGTTTTACTCTTTCCACATTTGCACTTGGTTTATCGATCTTGTTGATTGCAACAATGATCTCAACACCCGCTGCTTTCGCATGGCTGATTGCCTCAACAGTCTGTGGCATAACACCATCATCTGCTGCAACAACAAGTACTGCGATATCTGTGGAGTTTGCACCACGCATACGCATTGCAGTAAATGCTTCATGTCCCGGTGTATCCAGGAATGTGATCTTCTGTCCATTGATCTCAACTACAGATGCACCAATGTGCTGTGTGATTCCACCTGCTTCCCCTCTGGTTACATGTGTATCACGGATTGCATCCAGAAGAGATGTTTTACCATGGTCAACGTGACCCATGACACAGACTACCGGCGGTCTCGAAACCATATCCGCTTCATCTTCTTCGTCTTCTTTCAGAAGTTCTTCGATAACGTCTACTTTCTCTTCCGGCTCTGCAATAATATCATAATCCAGTGCGATCTCCTGTGCTTTTTCAAAGTCGATCTCATGGTTTACCGTTACCATAGTTCCTTCCAGGAACAGTTTTTTAACGATTACAGACGGCTGCATCTTCATAGCTTCTGCGAGCTCACGGATTGTCATTTTCTCCGGAAGTGTAATTTCTTTTACCTCTGGTTTCTTCTCTTCCTGTTTTGGCTGAGGAGTCGGTTTCTGAAGAGCTTTCGGAATTCTGGAAAGATTTCTTCTTCCACCCTGGTTCGGTCTGTTATGACCTGCACCGGATTTCTCAAAGTCTTTCTTTTTGTTCTTATTCTCTCTGTCACGCTCTCTCTTGCTGTCTTTGGATGTTTTTGTCAGTTCTGGTGTAAATACAGCGTCATTCTCTCTTCTTCCGCCGCCATTTCTCTGTCCGCCACGGTTGTTTCCGCCAAAGCGTCCTTCACCTCTGTTATCCGGTCTTCCGTTTCCGCCCTGTCCTGGTCTTCCCTGGCCACCCTGCTGCGGGCGTCCACCCTGACCTCTCATCGGACGGCCATTTCCATCACCCTGACGTGCCGGACGACCTTCACCCTGTGGTCTGGCCGGACGATTTCCGTCACGATTCGGACGACCCTGTCCATTATTTCCATTGCGATCAGAAAATCTTTTTTCTCCGCCACGGAAATCACGGTTTCCTCTGTTATCTCCACCACGATTGTCACGGCCTGAATCTCTTCCGTCACGATTATTCTGGCGGTTCTGTCCTCTGTTATTATTGTAACCGGACTGTTCCTGTCTCTGCGGTCTTGCAGAATTGTTCTGTACCGGTGCTGCCTGTCTGATATCTGTCGGTTTCTTTGTCTCCGGAGTCTCAGACGGTGCCGCTGCCTGCGGTTTCTTTGGTGCTGCTTCTGCAGCCGGTTTCTGCTGTACCGGTTCAGCCGGTTTTACAGCCTGTGGTTTCTGCTGCGGTCTTGCAGCCGTTTTTTTATCTGATGCCGGACGTTTCGGTCTGTTTTTGCCACCGTCACTTGCATTCTGTGCGTGATATACACGAATAATATTTTTTTTCTTTTTGGGAGCCTCTGTCTTCTCTGCTTCCGGTTTAGTTGTTACCATTTTTTCATCTGTTCTGGAATTATCCACGTTGGTAATCTGCTCCTTTCCCCTTTGTGATAAATGTTCTTTTATTCTGGCAGGTTCATGCTCTCTGCTCTTCGGCACATTGATTCCTCCTTTACGTCAATGACTTCGGATCTTGCTGATTCTGGATCACACTGTTTACATTTACTGTTCCATCTTCTCAAGTTCTTTCAGCATTGCTTTCGCAAAGTTCTCATCCTGTACCGCCAGACTGGCACGAAATTCCTTGCCGCAGAATTTTCCCAGTTCCTCTTTATCCGCGAGGAAATATACCGGTACTTCGTAAAACTCACACATATTACGGAATTTTTTCTTTGTATTTTCGGATGCGTCTGCCGCAACCAGTACCAGAAAACCTTTTCCGCTCTTCACAGATTTCTCTGTGGAGAATTCTCCGCTGGCTATCTTACCTGCTTTTGTGGCAAGCCCCAGCAGTGATAAAACTTTATTGTTGTTTTTCAATATCGTTTAACTCCTTTTTCAGGTCTTCATAGACCTCATCCGGTATTGCGGTCTTCAGTGACCGTTCCAGTCCCCGGGTTTTTACGGCTTTTTCCAGACATTCCTGGGAAAGACATACATACGCACCTCTTCCGTTTTTTCTGCCTGTTGCATCAAGCACGATCTCATTCTCCGGAGTTCTCAGTACACGGATCATTTCTTTCTTACTTTTCATTTCTCTGCAGCCGGTACACTGGCGCAGAGGTGTTTTATTCTTTGTCTTCATAGATTATTCTTCAACAGTAGTTTCTTCTGAAACTTCCTCTGTTTCTTCAGTCTCTGTTTCTTCTGACTCTACAGCACCTTCTTCACTGTACTCCTCTTCGTCGTAGTACTCGTCCTCGTCATCATAGTCATACAGTTCTCCAGACTCTCTTGCCTGAGTCTCACTCTTGATATCGATCTTAAATCCGGTCAGACGAGCCGCAAGACGTGCATTCTGTCCTTCTTTACCAATTGCAAGAGACAACTGATAATCTGGAACGACTACCAGTGCAGTCTTTTCATCCGGATCCGCCATAACAGCGATAACCTTTGCCGGACTCAGTGCATTTTCAATCAGGATTGCCGGGTTTTCATCCCAGTTGATGATGTCGATCTTCTCACCACGCAGTTCCTCTACGATGGAATTGACTCTTGCACCGTTCATACCAACGCATGCACCTACCGGATCTACATCCGGATCATTGCTCCATACAGCAATCTTGGTACGGGAACCTGCTTCTCTGGCAATACTCTTGATCTCAACAGTTCCGTCTTTCACTTCGGCAACTTCAGATTCAAACAGACGTTTTACAAGTCCCGGATGTGTTCTGGACAGAAGGATACGAGGTCCTTTCGGTGTATCTTTGACTTCAAGGATATAAACCTTGATTCTTTCTGTAGGCTCAAATTCCTCACCTTTCACCTGCTCATTCTCACTCAAGATACCGTCTGCCTTGCCAAGATTTACACTGACATTTTTGCCCATTACACGCTGTACGATACCTGTGACAACTTCTTTTTCCATTCCATAATACTGATCATAAAGGACTTTACGTTCTTCCTCACGGATTTTCTGAAGAATTACGTTCTTTGCATTCTGCGTTGCAATACGGCCGAATTCTTTAGAATGGATCTCAACTTTGATCATATCTCCCAGTTCTGCATTTGTATTGATTTTCTGTGCATCCACCAGGGAAATTTCCAGTGCCGGATCATCTACGAATTCCTTTACTTCACGTTCTGCGTAAACGCTGAAATCACATGTTTCCGGATTGATCGTCACATGCACATTATCTGCTTTACCAAAATGGTTTTTGCAAGCCTGGATCAGGGACTGCTCAATCGCACCCAGTAATGTATCCTTGCTGATGTTTTTTTCTTTTTCCAGGATATCCAGGGCTTCCATTAACTCTTTGTTCATTTTTGTTATTTCCTCCTATTTTATCAAAGCATATCTGAATCGTATTTAAAACTCAATTGCCAGACGGATCAGGGCAATATCCTTTTTGTCAAATGTGCGTAACTGCCCGTCCTCATCGATCGTCACACTGCTTTCATCATATGCATTTAAAATCCCACAGAATTCTTTCTGCTTTTCGATTGGACGATAGGTCCGGATCTCTACCAGTTTACCCATGCTTCTGGCAAAATCCTTCTCCTTTTTCAGTGGTCTGTCAAGACCCGGCGAACTGATTTCCATGATATAGCTGTCTTCAATAAAATCGTTCTCATCCAGTTTATCACTGAACGCTCTGCTGACTGTCTCACAATCGTTAACAGTAATTCCACCCGGCTTGTCGATATATCCACGAAGATACCAGTTTCCTGCTTCCTTCACATATTCTACATCTACCAGTTCGAATCCCTGGCCCTCAACGATCGGTGCCAGCAATGCTTCTGCTTTCTGTTCATATTCATCCCGTCTGCTCATATTTCCACCTGCCTTTCGCACATCCGGAGCATCTCGCAAAAAGAGTGGACCGAAGTCCACTCTCTTGTTGTCCGTTATCATGTTAAATTCATTCTAGCACCTTACTTCCGGAAAAGCAAGGTTTTTTTTATATCCTCGGCTTTATGCCCTTCGTATCCCGCTTTGCAAGCCGCACTTTATTCAGTGCATATTCTTTATCATGATAGGAAATCGTATATTCCTGATGACCTGCCAGAAGGTATGCATGCTCCAGATAATCATCGTCTGCCAGTTTCATGCCCCGCACACCAAGTGCAGTTTTCTTCATTGTCGAAACTTCTTGTGTCAGGAATCGCAGGAAGCAGCCTCCATGGCTCTGGAGCACAATCTGTTCCATCTCGGAAGCACTGCCAATAAAGATCAGTTCATCTTCATCCGCCAGCTTTGTTGACGCGATCGTTCGTTTAGCCACATCAAATTCCGCACCTTCTACCAGTTTGCACATAGAAGTCTTTGTCACAAACAGCAACCTGTCTGAACGCAGTTGTCCTACCGGCGCCACATAAAGCATGCGTTCCTGGGAACTGTCATAATTACTGAGATTGTCCACCGGTGTTCCCTTGTCGCGGAAACGGCCAAGCGGTATATCAACGGCTTTGATCGTATGCATCTTGCCTGTATCTGTAAATATACAGATCTTGTCTGTGTTCATACAGTTGAATACATATTTATTTTCATTATGAACAGCTTCTTTGTTTCGCTCATAAGCATTTTTATCTATAAGCTTCATATAACCAAAGCGATCCATCAGGAAGCAGACTTCCATCTCTTCCATCTTCTTCTCTTCATAGACAGCTTCTTCTGCATTTTCAATCGCTGTACGGCGTTTTCTTCCGTATTCTTTCTTGATGGCGTCCATGTCTTTGATGATCACGGCCGCCATGGAATCATAATTGTCCAGGATATCTTTATAAAGAGCAATGTTTTTCATCGTCTCTTCATGCTCAGCCTGCAGTGCTTCAATTTCCAGACCGATCAGTTTATACAGACGCATATCCAGAATGGCATTTGCCTGACGTTCTGTAAAAAGAAGTTTTGCAGCAGCCTTCTCACTGGCTTTTGACTTGAATTTAATTCCCTCTGTAATTCCTTCTACCAGACATTTCTTGACCTGTTCACGATTCTTACTGCCACGGAGGATCTCAATGATCAGGTCGATCACATCACACGCTTTGATCAGACCTTCCTGAACTTCCTGTTTTTCCAGTTCTTTGTCCAGCAGTGTGTGATATTTACGTGTTGTGATCTCAAACACAAAATCAACGTGATATTCAATAATCTGCTTCAGGCTTAATGTTTCCGGTCTGCCGTCAGCAACTGCCAGCATATTTACGCCAAACGTATCTTCCAGACGCGTTTTCTTATACAGCATATTGGTCAGATTTTCCACATCGGTATCTTTCTTAAGTTCCAGTACGATACGGATGCCTTCCTTGGAAGACTGATTGGAGATATCTACGATATCTGTTGTCTTCTTTGTTTCTATAAGAGATGCCACGTCATTCAGGAACTTGCCAATGTTTGCTCCTAGCATGGTATATGGAATCTCCGTAATGACAAGCTGTTTTCTTCCGCCTTTGAGTTTCTCTACTTCTACTTTTCCACGCAGGCGGATTTTGCCGCTCCCTGTCTCATAGATCTTATGGAGATCATCTTTATTGACCACAATACCTCCGGTCGGAAAATCCGGCCCTTTGATATATCGCATCAGTCCTTTGACACTGATCGTGTTATCTTTCATATATGCTTTGACAGCATCGATAACTTCCCCTAGATTGTGTGGTGGAATACTGGTTGCCATGCCGACCGCAATACCATCTGCACCATTTACCAGAATGTTCGGGATGCGCACCGGAAGTACCGATGGTTCTTTTTCCGTCTCATCGAAGTTCGGAACAAAGTCCACTACATTCTTATCAAGATCACTCAAAAATACATCCTGTGTCAGTTTTTCCAGTCGTGCCTCTGTATAACGCATGGCAGCTGCGCCGTCACCCTCGATTGAACCGAAGTTACCATGTCCGTCAACAAGTGTTCTGCCTTTTTTGAAATCCTGTGCCATAACAACAAGTGCGTCATAAATGGAACTGTCACCATGTGGATGATATTTACCCATGGTATCACCGACAATACGTGCACATTTACGATACGGACGGTCATAGCGGATTCCCAGTTCATACATATCATACAACGTTCTTCTCTGTACCGGTTTCAGGCCGTCGCGCACATCCGGAAGAGCACGGGAAATGATAACACTCATTGCATAATCGATGTATGATTTCTGCATAATTTCCGAATAATCGGTACGAATTACATTTTCCTGTTTTGTTTCCATATCTTATCCCACCTTATACATCAAGTTCTGCATCGGCTGCATGCTCGTAAATAAATGCCTTACGCGGCGGAACTTCACTGCCCATCAGAACTTCTGTCACACTGGATGCAAGACGTGCATCTTCTATCTCTACGCGTTTCATTCTTCGAGTCTCAGGATTCAGCGTAGTCTCCCACAACTGTTCTGCATCCATCTCTCCAAGACCTTTGTATCTCTGCAAAGTAAAGCTTCCCGGTTTATGTGTCTTACGATATTTTTCAAGTGCTTTATCATCATACAGATATTCTTCCGGTCCCTTTTTCGGCATTGCCTTATAGAGTGGCGGCATCGCAATATATACATGGCCTTCATAGATCAGTTCCGGCATAAAACGATAGAACAATGTCAGAAGCAGTGTGGAAATATGCGCACCGTCAACATCGGCATCCGCCATGATCACGATCTTGTCATAGCGAAGTTTGCTTATATCGAAATCATTTCCATATCCTTCAGAAAATCCGCATCCAAATGCATTGATCATAGTCTTGATCTCCGCATTGGCAAGCACTTTGTCAATGGTTGCTTTTTCAACATTCAGAATCTTGCCCCTGATTGGAAGGATTGCCTGATAATTACGGTTACGGGCTGTTTTTGCAGAACCACCTGCGGAATCTCCCTCTACGATAAAGATCTCACACTGTGACGGATCCTTTTTCTCGCAGTTGGCAAGTTTTCCATTGGAATCAAATGAATATTTCTGTTTTGTAAGAAGATTCGTTTTGGCACGTTCCTCTGTCTTACGGATCTTCGCTGCCTTTTCCGCACAGGAAAGAATCGTTTTCAATGTTTCAAGATTACGGTCAAAATACAGGACCAGCTGCTCTCCCAGTACTTTTCCTGTTGCCTTGGCTGCATCCTGGTTATCCAGCTTTGTCTTTGTCTGACCCTCAAAGCGAGGTGCCGGATGCTTGATTGATACGACTGCAGTCATTCCATTACGGATATCCGCACCGGTAAAATTCGGATCTTTATCTTTGAGAATACCGATTTCTCTGGCATACGTGTTCATAACTGTTGTAAATGTTGTCTTAAATCCGGTCAGGTGTGTACCACCTTCTGCATTGTAGATATTATTACAGAATCCAAGAACATTCTCACGGAATTCATTTGTATACTGAAAAGCAACTTCCACCTGAATCCCATCTGCTTCTCCTTTGAGATAAACAGGTTCATGAAGCGCCTCTGTACTATGATTCATGTCACGGATATAGCCCACAATACCCTCCGGCTCATGGTACTCTTCTTTGACCGGCTCTGTTCCACGCAGATCTTCAAAAATAATCGTCAGCTCCGGATTCAGATAAGCAGTCTCATGAAGACGGCTCTTAACATCTGTAGCAGAAAAACGTGTTTTCTCAAAGATTTCCGGATCCGGCAGGAAATTGATGCAGGTTCCGGTCTCTTTTGTCCTGCCAAGTTTCGGAAGAAGTCCGTTCTCCAGTTCGATCGTAGGAATTCCACGTTCATAGTGGTCATGATGTACATATCCATCACGGCTTACCTTGATATCCAGATAAGTAGAAAGTGCATTCACAACGGAAGATCCGACTCCATGGAGCCCACCGCTTGTTTTATAAGCAGAATTGTCAAATTTACCACCTGCATGAAGTGTCGTAAATACCAGACGTTCCGCAGACATCCCTTTCTCATGCATATCCACCGGAATTCCCCGGCCATTATCTGTTACGGTACAGGAACCATCTTTTTCCAGCACCACATGGATCTGACTGCAGTATCCTGCCAGATGCTCATCCACTGCGTTATCAACAATCTCATAAATCAGATGATTCAGTCCTTTTCGAGAGACACTTCCGATATACATACCAGGACGTTTGCGGACTGCTTCCAGTCCTTCCAGAACAGATATGCTCCCCGCATCATAAGTTTCCTTTTTTGCCATGGCTCTTTTCCTTTCTTTCATATTTCCATCTTCAAACATTTGTTCTATATCATACATGATTTGTCCGCAAAAAGTCAAATACTATTCTTTTATGATTTTCGGGCAAAAAAATAACCCGAACCAACCGTTCGAGTCATCTTATTGTATATTTAGAGCAGCCAGTACGGGAATCGAACCCGTGTTTTCGCCGTGAGAGGGCGACGTCTTAACCCCTTGACCAACTGGCCTTGCGTCAACCGACTTGCTTAGTATATATCAGCTTATCGGAAAATGCAAGCCTTTTTTTAATTTTTTTTAAAAATTTCAAAAAAGCAGTTTTTTCGCTTATTTTAGCCCAGGTCTATCTTGAGATCACCCGGCTTGATAATTCCTCTGGCACGAAAAATCTTGCCGATCACCCATGTGATCAGAAGCGGAAGTACAAAGCAGATCAAAATCATGCCAATCCACTCAAACGCTCCTGTCTGGTATCCTTCCGGCATCTGTGTCCATCCGGTAACAACCCCAATTGGTCCTACCAGTCCAGAAGTACCCATTCCGGAGGAAATTGCCGGTCCGTTGTTTCTCATATGGAACACGCAGGTGGCAATCGGCCCTGTAATCGCAGAAGTGATCACCGGTGGCAGCCACAGGACAGGTTTCTTCATAAGGTTCGGAACCTGGAGCATGGAAGTTCCAAGTCCCTGTGCCACAAATCCGCCAACTCCATTATCCGGAAAGCTTAGGATTGCAAAGCCAAGCATATGTGCACAACATCCTGCTGTCGCAGCTCCACCTGCAAGTGCCAGACCATTCCAGACTTCCATTGTCACACTGCCGTCAGCAAGTCCTGCAAGCACTGCCCCTCCACTGATTCCTACCGCAGCGCAGATTGCCGCTGAGCTGATTGGAAGTGTCAGCACGATTCCAACGACCACAGAGATGATCATTCCCATCCAGAACGGACGAAGATCTGTTGTCCATCCGATAAATGCTCCAAGTGCATCACAGATATTTTTGCAGACCGGTGCAAGAAGCATCGCAAGAACCACTCCAACGATCACAGTCACTGCCGGCGTCACTATGATATCTATTTTTGTTTCCTTAGATACCAGTTTACCGATCTCACATGTGATCACTGCGACAAAAAACACCGCCAACGGACCACCGGAACCACCAATTGCATTACAGGCAGCTCCGACCGCACACAGCGAATACATAACCAATGGTGGTGCCTGAAGTGCATGCCCAATTGCAAGTGCCATTGCCGCACCGGTCACACTGGTCGCATAACCGCCAATCTCCAGCAGCTTTTCTGACACAAAACTTCCCGGACACACATTCTGTCCGATCGTATTTATGATCGTACCGATCAGAAGTGACGCAAAAAGGCCCAATGCCATAGAGCCCATTGCATCAATGCCATACCTTTTGAAGGATATGATCACGTTCTTTCTTTTCAGAAAGCTTTCTTTTTCGTTATTCATTTTTTCTCTTTCCTCTCATTCATTTCTGATTCGAAAATCATTCTTCCGGATCAGCCACAGGTTCTGCCGGGATAAATACACGAGCATGTTTTTTCTCTTCATGCTTCTGTTTTTTGGCTTTTGCCTGTGCTTCCTTACAGAATTCCATCTGGGAATTCACAATAACCTTTCCTCTCTTGTCCTGTTTTTCATAAGTGCCGTCCGGCTGCAGAATATGCGCCTTTACATTATCACGGAATTCCAGATCCAGTACATGCAGGATTTCTTTCTTAATACGTTCATCTTCCACCGGAAATACAATTTCCACACGGCGGTCAAGATTTCGTGGCATCCAGTCAGCGCTTCCCATATAGATTTCATCAATTCCATTATTTTTGAAATAGAAAATACGGCTGTGTTCCAGAAATTCTCCAACGATCGAACGTACGTGGATATTTTCACTGATACCTGGTATACCGGTTCTCAGGCAGCAGATACCCCGAACAAGCAGATTGATCTGTACTCCACAGGAAGATGCATAATAGAGTGCCGCAATGATTGCAGGATCACACAGAGAATTCATCTTCGCCGTGATCTCCGCTGGTTTACCCTGTTTTGCATGTTCTGCTTCCCGTTCGATCAGCTGCAGAAAACGGTTTTTCATCCAGATTGGTGCAACGATCAGACGATTCCATTTCTTCGGCTCCGAATATCCGGAAAGCATATTAAATACAGCCGTCGCATCTTCTCCAAAACGTTCATCACAGGTAAAAATACCACAGTCTGTATATAGTTTTGCTGTAGAATCATTATAGTTACCGGTTGCCAGATGTACATATCTTCGGATTCCTGTCTCTTCTCTGCGTACCACCAGTGTGATCTTACTGTGCGTCTTTAAGCCAACCAGTCCATAAATAACATGGCATCCTGCCTTTTCCAGCATTTTGGCCCAGACAATATTATTCTCTTCGTCAAATCTTGCTTTCAGTTCCACCAGAACAGAAACCTGTTTGCCATTTTCCGCCGCCTGCGCCAACGCTGCAATGATCGGAGAATGTCCACTAACTCGATACAGAGTCTGTTTGATTGCAAGTACACCCGGATCTTTTGCTGCCTGCCGTACAAAATCTACAACCGGATCAAAGCTCATATATGGATGATGCAAAAATACATCTCCTTCTCGGATCACCTGAAAAATATCTTTATCATTCTGAAATTCCGGAACCGGAGCCGGTGTATATTTCGGACTCTTGTATTCATCAAAGCCCTCCATTCCGTAAACCTTCATCAGCATAGTCAAATCCAGCGGACCCGGAATATTATAAATGTCTGTATCCTTAATCTCAAACTCTTCTTTAAGAATACCCAGAAGACGTTTATCCATCTTTTCTTCCGCTTCCAGGCGAATCACTTCACCCCACTGACGCTTTTTCAGCTGTTTCTGGATCTCAACCAGCAGATCTTCTGCTTCATCCTCGTCAATCGTCAGATCTGCATTTCTCATAATTCTGTATGGATGCGCACAGACTACATCATTACTCAGAAACAGCTTACCAATATTGCGCTCAATGATCTCTTCCAGAAGGATCACGGTTCTCTCACCGTTCTTTTCAGAAGGGATCTCTACGATTCTCGGCAGCACAGACGGTACCTGGACTGTTGCAAATTCCAGTTCTTTGGCATGCTTTTTGTTACTTTTCTTGGCGATCAGCGCACCGATATTCAATGTCTTGTTGCGGATCAGTGGGAATGGTCTGGAAGAATCCATTGCCATCGGTGTCAGCACAGGATATACGTTATCTTCAAAATAGCGATCCACGAATTCTGCCTGTTTCACTGTCAGATCTTCATGTTCTGCTACAAGATGAAGGCCCACTTTTTCCAGTGCCGGAAGTACAGAACGGTTAAACGTGCTGTATTGCACACGTACAAGCTCATGTGTCTGGCTGCTGATTTCCTTCAGCTGTTCCTCCGAAGACATGCCTGCAATGTCTTTTTTCTTATAGCCTGCATGTACCTGATCTTTCAGTGATGCCACACGCACCATAAAGAATTCATCCAGATTGGAAGATGTAATGCTTAAAAATTTCAGCCGTTCAAATAATGGCAGACTTTTATCACGTGCTTCACTCAGAACACGCTCATCAAATTTCAGCCAGCTCAGTTCACGGTTCACATAGTATTCCGGTTTTTCATATCTGCTAAGATCCATATTTATCCTCCTCCGCTTACGCTCTGCGTTTCCGTTTTAAAACAAGGCGAATTCCAAAGACTTCTTCAAAGAACTTCACTTTATCACGAAGCAAACCAAGCTCCAGTGAAATATCACGGCTGGAATCTATGATCATCTGCAGTTCTCTGTCCTTCAGTACCACTCTCAACGATTCCACCTTCTGATAATGGCTGCGGTCCATGGCATTTGCAAGACGAAGGATCGCAGTCAGTTTCGCAACCAAAAGGTATCTTTCCCGGTCAATTTCCGGCCCGTCATCATAATTTCCATAATAGACAAACTCTGTCGTGTTGTATCTTACCGCACTGGCAATGACTTTGCGTTCTTCCGTTGAAAGTCCAATGATCTCGGTTGCCATAATGATCCGATACGAACATTCAGCAACATCTGCCATACTGATGTATTTTCCACAGTCATGAAGCTGTACCGCAATCTGCAGAAGCAGCCGTTCTCTTGCGCCCATACCATGAACTTTTTTCATACTGTCAAAAATTGTAAGCGCAATATCTGTCGTTCCTTTAATATGGTCTTTACCAGTAGAATATCTTTTTGCAATATTTTTGGATGCTACCAGAATGTCATTTTCAAAATTATGCACACTCTTGATAAATTTCTTCTTTTCACCGTAATCATATGCAATTCCATCCAGAAGGGATACACCTGGAACCCACACAGACTCTGCCTGAAAGATTTCCAGAAAATTCTTGCAGATGACCATCGTCGGAATTACCAATGATGCATATTCCGGATCAATATCCATCTCCTGGGCAAGTGCCTGTTCTGTCTTGTAGATTGTCTTTTCGTAGCGCTTGGTAAATTCATCGCTGGTTATGATATGATCTCCCAGCTCTTCACGAAAAATAGTATCTGTCAGGAAATCCCCCATCAGGATCACATTTTTGATATCACGGTCTTTCAGATACAGTCTCTGAAATGCAGTCAGATCATTTCGGATAAATTCCTTGATCAACTGGTCATAATGCGTTGTTGTTTTTTCCAGTTCCTTCAGTCTTTCACGAATACGCATGCTTCCCATCTTAAAGCTCTGCGTTGTTACCAGCGCATCTTTATCAAACAGCGAAACCTGCAGATTACCACCGCCAACATCCAGAATTGCTGTTCCTTTCTGAATGATCTTCTTGAAGCCGGATTCAATAGCAGCTATGGATTTATATCCCAGAAAATGCTGTTCCGCATTACTCAGAATCTCAATCCGGATACCGGTCCGCTGATAGATCTGCTCCTGAACGATCACCGGATTTACGATTTCACGAAAAGCACTTGTGGCACACGCACGATACTCGGATACTCCAAATTCCTGCATCATGTTGCTGAAATCTTTCAGAATGACACATATGTCATCTACCATCTCCGGCTCCAGCCGTCCTCTTGAATATGCACCTTTTCCAATTTCCAAGCGATATCTTACATCATTCAGCTCTCGAAATCCGATTTTCTTTGAAAATTCAAAGATTTTCATGCTGATCTCATATGAGCCAATATCAATCGCAGCAAAAGTTGTTACTGCCATACCCCCAGCTCCTTCCCGTTTGTATTATGCGTTGTTATTACGCTTCCTGTGTTTCTTCCTTTCCAAGAAGATGATCAATAAACTGCTGTGCAGTACGTCCTGTAAGCCCACCATGAGAAATTTCCCATTTGCCAGCCTCCAGAAGAAGCTCATCCTCCGGCATTGTAATTCCGTTACGCTGTGCCAGCGTCTTAACGATAGTATGGAATTCTTTTCTGTCTGGTGCGCCGAAATAGATACGTACTCCGAAACGATATACAAGAGAAAGTTTCTCCTGTACGGTATCAGAGGAATGAATATCATCATCTGCTCCGACTTCCAGTTTATCTCCGGCTCTTTCTCTTACCAGATGGCGACGGTTGCTTGTTGCATAGATCAGGATATTTTCCGGTTTACGTTCCAGTCCGCCTTCGATAACAGCCTTCAGATATTTATATTCTATTTCGAACTCTTCAAAAGAAAGATCGTCCATATAAATGATAAATTTATAATTACGGTCTTTGATCTGTGCGATGATCTGGTTCAGATCTACAAACTGATGTTTATACACTTCTATGATTCGCAGGCCTTCATCATAATATTTATTCAAAATCCCCTTAATACTGGAAGATTTACCGGTTCCCGCATCTCCAAAGAGCAGACAGTTGTTCGCCTTTCTGCCTCTGACAAAGGCTTCTGTATTCTCAACCAGTTTCTGTTTTGGAATCTCATATCCAACCAGATCCTCCAGCTGTACATGTGCAATTCTCGTTACCGGTACGATCACTGCTCTGCCGTTCTGGTCATGATCAATACGGAAAGCCTTGTGAAGTCCGAGCTTACCTACACCAAAATCCTTGTAAAACTGTACCATGTCCGCCATAAATTCATTGGTGTCTTTGGCTACTGCCAGCGTCTTACTCATATCACAGATTCTGTCACGGATACGTTTGTTGAACATTTTTCCCGTATCCTGCGGTGCCCCATAATTACAGAGAATGCTGCAGCAGGAAGTATGGAATAATTTATCCAGTACTGTCAGGTCAAAATCATACAGTTCTTTAAAAATTGCGAAATCATGAAGTGCCAGCTGATTGATGCTTCCCTCGATCGCACCGCGGATCTCGCTTGCCATACTGAATGCATTCTCATGATTTACAAGAAGCAGTGTCAGATAGTCATGCCACAGGTTTCCTGTAAATCCATAAGATCCTGCAATTTCAATCAATCCATTTACACATTCATAAAACTCTTCTTCCATTTCGCTTGCATTGACTGCTGATTTCTCACTTGCATCCATCAGTGCAGTCATTTTATCTAAAATATCTCCGTGCTCAAAACCTCTGTAAAGCACACACTCCTTTACTCTTGTCATCTTACTGTTCCTCCTGCTGTCCATAATTGCCAAGCACTCTCATCCGATTGGCTTCCGCTTCTAATCCTCGCAGTGCATTTTTAACTGCCGGTTCTTCCAGATTTCCTTCAAAATCCACAAAAAATCTGTATTCCCACTTTTTACCTGTGATTGGGCGAGATTCAATTTTTGTCATACTCAGTCCATTGTAAATAAAATGAGAAAGCATATTATACAAAGTTCCGCTTTCGTGTGGAAGTTCGAAACAAACACTTACCTTAGCCGCACTTTTCTCATAGACCGGATGCGCACTGACAATGATAAATCTGGTCACGTTCTGGTCATTGTAGCAGATATTCTCTGCCATTACAGAAAGTCCGTAAAGCTCTCCTGCCGCCCGGCTCGCAATTGCTGCCTGTGACCGATTCATCTCTTCATGAACTTTTTTGGCAGCTCCCGCGGTGTTCTCCGTCTTTACGATTTTCCAGTCCGGATGGCTTTCCAGATATTTTTTACACTGTGCCAACGCCTGTGGGTGAGAATAGACTGTTTTAATCTCATCCAGAGAAGTCTCCGGAATTCCAAGCAGAACATGCTCCACTTTCACGCCCTGTTCCCCGACGATATACAACTGATATTCCGTCAGAAG
>PPYF01114468.1_pt1 | contig 19890 bp, 18 predicted proteins | sample 1559871 | NCBI WGS metagenome assembly PPYF01 (sample SAMN08240021, study PRJNA423297) | Human gut metagenome, whole genome shotgun sequencing project. | reverse complement strand
CTTCACATGGATCTCAGACATCTATATTTCCCTCCCTCCGAGGTATCCGGCTCAATCCAGGATACTTTAAGGGCCATAAAACAATGGCTTTAACAAATGCATTATACAGACCTTACGGAAGGATGTCAAGAGAATTCGGTGAAAATTTGTGCTTTTGGTTTTCCACAATCAGAAAATCCGCAGAGCTATCCCGGTAAAAAGTGAATTTACTGGGGCTTGACGATCAGGTTCACCAGCCGGTTCTTGGCACCCCACAAAATCCTTTTTGATTTTGCGGGGACCCCGCATCAAAGCCAACCGGGCAGGCAAAGCCCGCCCGGTTCAAGGTTTTGCCTGCGGCAAAACGCTTGGACGCGCCACTTGGCGCGGTAACGCATTTACTGGGGCTTTACAATCAGGTTCACCAGCCGGTTCTTCACCAGGATGGTCTTGACCACCTTCATGTTTTCCACAGCCTTGGCCACCTTCTCCACCTTCAGCGCGGCCTCCACCACGGCGGCCTCCTCGCTGTCGGTGGGCATGGAGATGGTGCCCTTGAGCTTGCCGTTCACCTGGACAGCCATATCCACCGTGGCAGCCACGGTCTTGCTCTCATCGGCCACGGGCCACTGGGCCTGGCAGCACATCTTGCCGGTCTGGGCCGCAAAGCCCAGGTTCTCCCACAGCTCCTCTGTGATATGGGGGGCAAAGGGATTGAGCAGCAGCAGCAGGTACTTCATATCGCCCCGGGTGCAGCCGTTGGCGGAGAGCTCATTGACCATGGTCATCATGGCGGCAATGGCGGTGTTCATCTTCAGGGAATCGATGTCCTCGGTGACCTTCTTGATGGTCTTGTGGATGATGGCCTCGTTGGCAGGGGTCACCTCATAACTCTCAGCAGCGTTCTCCGCCAGGTTCCACACACGGTCCAGGAACCGCTTGGAGCCCTTGACGGCATCGTTGGACCAGGTAGCGGCCTTCTCAAAGTCGCCGATGAACATAATATAAAGCCGCATGGTGTCGGCGCCGTACTGCTCCACGATGTCGTTGGGGTTCACCACATTGCCCCGGGACTTGGACATCTTCTCGCCGCCCTCACCCAGGATCATGCCGTGGCTGGTGCGCTTGGCATAGGGCTCCTTGGTGGGCACCACGCCGATGTCATAGAGGAACTTGTGCCAGAAGCGGGAGTAGAGCAGGTGCAGCGTGGTGTGCTCCATACCACCGTTGTACCAGTCCACGGGAGACCAGTAGTCCAGCGCCTCCTTGGAGGCCAGGGCCTTGTCGTTGTGGGGGTCCATATAGCGCAGGAAGTACCAGGAGGAACCGGCCCACTGGGGCATGGTATCCGTCTCACGCTGGGCAGGGCCGCCGCACTTGGGGCAGGTGGTGTTGACCCAGTCGGTCATCTTGGAGAGGGGGGACTCGCCGGTATCGGTGACCTCGTAAGAGTCCACCTCCGGCAGCAGCAGGGGCAGCTGATCCTCCGGCAGAGGCACCCAGCCGCACTTGGGGCAGTTCACCAGAGGGATGGGCTCGCCCCAGTAACGCTGGCGGCTGAAGACCCAGTCACGGAGCTTGAAGTTGGTCTTGGGACGGCCAATGCCGTGCTCCGTCACCCACTTCTTCATGGTGGGGATAGCCTCCTTGACGGTCAGGCCGTCCAGGAAGCCGGAGTTGACCATGATGCCGGTGTCGTCCTTGAGGGTGAAGGCCTCCTTGGTGATGTCGCCGCCCTTGACCACCTCGATGATGGGCAGGCCGAACTTGGTGGCAAACTCCCAGTCGCGCTGGTCGTGGCCGGGCACACCCATGACGATGCCGGTGCCGTAGCCCATGAGGACGTAGTCGGAGACAAACAGGGGCACCTGCTTGCCGCTGGCGGGGTTGATGGCCTCAATGCCCTCCAGCCGGACGCCGGTCTTTTCCTTGTTCAGCTCACCGCGCTCAAAGTCGGACTTGTGGGCCGCCTCGTCAATATAGGCTGCCACGGCGTCCCAGTTTTTGATCTGATCCTTCCACTGCTGCAGATAGGGATGCTCCGGGGAGATGACCATGTAGGTGACGCCGAAGAGGGTATCGCAGCGAGTGGTGTAAACCGTCAGCTTGTCGCCGTTGGTGGCGGTGAAGTCCACCTCGGTACCTTCGGACCGGCCGATCCAGTTCTTCTGCTGGATCTTCACACGTTCAATATAGTCCAGATCGTCCAGATCGTCGATGAGACGGTCGGCGTACTTAGTGATGGCCAGCATCCACTGGCTCTTCTCCTTGCGGATGACCTCGCCGCCGCAGCGCTCGCACACGCCGTCCACGACCTCTTCGTTGGCCAGGACGATCTTGCAGCTGGTGCACCAGTTGACGGGCATGGAGGCCTTGTAGGCCAAGCCCTTCTTGAACATCTGCAGGAAGATCCACTGAGTCCACTTGTAGTAGTCCGGATCGGTGGTGTTGACCTCCCGGTCCCAGTCGAAGGAGTAGCCCAGCATATGCAGCTGCTTGCGGAAGTTCTCAATGTTGTCGTGAGTCACCTTAGCCGGATGGATATGGTGCTGGACGGCGTAGTTCTCCGTGGGCAGGCCGAAGGCATCATAGCCGATGGGGAAGAGCACATTGTAACCCTGCATCCGCTTTTTGCGGCAGATGATGTCCATGGCGGTGAAGGGCCGGGCATGGCCCACGTGGAGGCCCTGTCCGGAGGGATAGGGGAACTCGATGAGGCCGTAGAACTTCTCCCGGGTCTTATCACCGGTGACGGCAGCAAAGGGCTTCTCCTCCAGCCACTTCTTCTGCCATTTCTTCTCGATGCTGCTGAAATCGTACTTCATGGTGTCTCTCCTTCATTCTTTTGAATGATCTCTTTGCTCTTTTATATCCAAAAGCGTCATTTCCCACACAGGTATCCAGCGTAAAAATACGCCCCTGACCTGCACGGTCAGGGGCGTCGAAACGCGTTACCACCCTGATTCAGCTGTCCGTCACCGAACAGCCCTCACCGGCCCCAAAGGCCGCGGCAGATAACGGTGCCTGCCGTCCCGCCCTACTGCAAATCCGTTCAGGCGGAAAACTCCGGGAACAGTCATCCACGGAACGCCCCCACCGGCTCACACCAGCCGCCGGCTCTCTGAAGGCGGGAAATTCCGTCTTTCTTCCCTTCAACGTCGTTAACGGCACTATTTTATGAGTGCCGTGCCATTTTGTCAAGAGGAACCTGGGGAAAAGTCCCTGAAACCGCCGGAATTCCCGTCCGCAGGCCGCCCCTTTCCAGCTTCTTTCCATTCCCACGTCCAGGCGGATCGCGGAAGTCTCGGTGCGGTTTGGTCAGCCGCAGGGATACCGGTGAAAAAACTGTCCCGGCCTTGCGGCCGGGACGGTTTTTATTCAGTCTGTAGTCAGCACGCCGGTCAGGTCCACCGGGGTGCCGTCGCTCCACAGCCGCTCCAGGGAGTAGAACTCCCGGGCCTCCGGGGAGAACACGTGGACGATGACGCAGCCGTAGTCCAGCAGGACCCAGGTACCGTCCCGATAGCCCTCCCGGCGCATGGGATCCTCCCCCGCCTGCTCCTTCATGGCCTTTTCCACAGCGCCGCACAGGGCGTTGATCTGGGTATTGGAACTGCCTGTGGCGATCACGAAGTAATCCGCCAGCGTGGTCTGCTCCGTCACCTGAATTGCGGCGATCTCCCGCCCTTTTTTCTCGTCCAGCGCCTTGACGGCGATCATCGCCAGTTCTTTCGGTGTCATGGCCGATTCCTCACTTTCTTTTTGATACAAATGCAAAATATCGTCTTTTATGCCGCAGGAGCCGGTTCGATGACGGAAAAGCCCGGATCAGTGGTGGTGGGCGTCTGCTCACCGGCGCCTGTTCCGCCGGAAGAAGCACCGCCGGTCTCACCGGAAGCCGCGCCGGAGCCGGTTTCGCCGGAGCTCTCGCCGCCCTCCTGGGGCGGGGCGGTAGTCTCACCGCCGGAAGTTCCTCCGCCGGTCTCTCCGCCCGTGGTTTCGCCGCCGGAAGTCTCTCCGCCGGTCTCCGGCGGAGTCGTGGTCTCACCGCCGGTGGTTCCGCCCTCCGTGCCGGTGTTGGGGAGCGTCTCCCCGGTCTCCGTGCCAGTCTCGGTGCCCGTCTCTCCGGTCTGGGTATCGGCGGGCTTTTGGGTCTGGGAGGAGGTGTTGGTCTTTACAGGCGGCTTTGCTGCCTTGGAGTCCTCCACATGGCCGGTGGTAGACCCGATAGATCCATCGGAATTCACATACATGATATCCAGGTCACTGAGCGTAAATACCTCTTTGAAGGGGCTCAGATCATTGTTCACCAGCTCCAGCAGCTCATCTGCCACGGGAACCACATAGGAGAGGTTCTGGTGATAGGATCGGCTCCAGGCGGAAACGCCCTTATAGGGCATGGTGACAAAGTTGACATTTTCCACCTTCAGTCCGCCGAAAATAGCCTGCTGGGCAAACCACAAAATATTCTGGAAAGAGAGATCCGTGGTAACGTTCTCCTGGAATACCTTGGCGAACTGGCTGATCTTGGTGACGTTCTGAATCTGGAGCATCTGCTCGATGACAGCCTTCAAAAACGCCTGCTGGGTCTCGATCCGGCCGATATCTCCGTTGGCATAACCGTTCTTGCCGTCCCGGAACCGGACCACACCCATGGCCTGTTCGCCGTTGAGCTTCTGGTAACCCTTGCTGATGTGGATGGACAGATCCTGGTAGGGATCCTCATAGTCCATATCCCGGGGCACATCGAAGTACACGCCGCCCATGGCGTCCACGATCTCGCCCACGGCCTCCCATTCCACCACCACCTGGTAATCGGGCTCGAAGCCCACCAGCTGGGCGATCTCCTGGTACAGGGCCTTGATGCCCTTTTCCCCGCCGCCGTACGAATTATAGACGGAGTTGATCTTCTTCACGTCCCAGCCGACATTCACCATGGTGTCCCGGGGAATGGACATGACGGTGGCCTTCTGGTTGGTGACGTCATAGGAGGCCAGCAGCATGGTATCCGTGTTGCCGCCGCCGCCGGTATCCCGGCCCAGGATCAAAACCGTATAGTAGTCCTCGCTTTTCCGTTCGCCGTCGCTGCGGGGGCGGACGCCGTCGCCGTAATCCAGCTCTTCCTCCTCCTGATCGTCACTCTCTTCCTTTTTATTGTCCAAATCCGGGCGGACAAACAGGCTCTGACAGGCCACTACCGCCGCCAGCACCACTGCCAGCAGCACAGCAATGGCTATCAGGATCTTCTGCTGCCGGGTCAGGCGGCTCTTTCTCTTTTCCTTTGGGGCTTTCTGCTTTTTCTCTTTTTTTTGCAGCCGGCTTCCACCCGCATGCTGTTCATCTTTATGTCTATCCAATGTCTTTCTATCCTTTCAGCGCGTCACGGGCCTCCACCGTGGCCCGATGGACGGGATTTCCCATTTCCGTCATTTCCTGAATGCTCATGTCCAGGCCCAGCAAAAGGCCCTTGTCCAAATCTTCATAGCATACTTTTCGCAGTTTGTCTACCCCCGGAAAATCCCGGGAGGGCTCGATATAGTCCGCCAGATAGATAATCTTTTCCAGAAGCGTCATGTTGGCATGGCCGGTCGTGTGCCACCAGATGGCGTGATAGATCTCCTCATCCACCCCGAAGACATCCCGGGCAATGGCCGCTCCGGTCTTGGCGTGGAGCAGCTTCAGCGCCTTTTGCTCCAGCTCATCCAGTTCGATGCCGTAGTGACGGCACAACGCCAGCTGCTCTTCCATATCCAGCTTCTTGGTGCAGTCGTGGAGCAGCGCCGCCACCCGGGCCTTCTCCACATCGCCGCCGTAGCGCTCCGCCAGGCGGATGGCCTCCTGCTCCGTGCCCAGCACGTGGGGGATGCGCTTATACTTGAGATAGCTCAATGCCACCGGGCGCAGTTGGGAAAGGGTGAGATGCTTCAAATCCGCCTGGACACCGTAGAGCCCTTTCCGGAGAATATAGCCGTACACCGCCGGAGGCAGGGCCGCTCCGCCCTTTCCTGTCCGCAGCTCGTCCCGCAGCTCCGTGGAAGAGACATCCACCACACCGGGAATGGCCAGGGTGAAGATCCGGGCTCCAGGGAATGTGCGATAAAGATAGTCCCGCTGTACGGAGAACAGCTCCTCCGTGTCCTCTTCGGTGCGGCCGAAGGCAGCGATCCCCGCCAGGGAGAGGATCCGCTGGGGATCGTGCCAGGCCTGGAGGGTCAGGAACATATCCGTCCCCATCAGCAGCCACAGCTCATCGGCCGGGTACATCCGGCGGATCTCCTCCAGGGTGTCGGCGGTGTAGCTCTTTCCCTCCCGCTTCAGTTCCAGATCCAGCACCTGCACCCGGTCTCCCAGACCGGTCTGCTCCCCGGCCAGGCGGGTCATCTCCAGCCGGTCCTGGGCGGAGGGGGAGTTCTCCGGCAGAGCCTTGTGAGGCGGCAGCCGGTCCGGCACCAGCAGCAGCCGGTCCAGCTTCAAAAGTTCGAACACCGCCCGGGCTGCCGTCACATGGCCCAGGTGGGGCGGGTTGAACGTCCCGCCGTAGATTCCGATTTTCATAGTCTTACCTTCTTTTGGAATGCGATGGCATCCGCTGTCACAGGGGGCGCTTTTTGGCCGGCTTCACCAGCTGGATGCGCTTTTCCTTGGGCTTGGAATGGCTCTCCCGGTACAGTACGAACCTGGTGCCGATGACCTGTACCACCTCGGACCGGGTTGCCTTTGCCAGCTCCTCGGCAGCCAGACGGGCGTCATACTCCAAATTATTGTCCAGAACCCGGCCCTTGATGAGCTCCCGGGCCTCCAGGGCATCGTCCGCCTGTTTGATGAGATTTTCCCCGATGCCGTCCTTGCCGATGTGGAGGATGGTATCGATGCCGTTGGCCAAGCCCCGCAGCTGGGAGCGCTGTTTGCTTGTCAGTTCCATGTATACTCCTTTGTCCCGGAAATCACTCCGGTCGTTTTGATTTTTCGTCCTGCCAGGAGGACTGGCGCAGCTTCTCCATAGACTCCTCCGCGATCCATTCCTCTGTATAGCCGCAGCTGCGGCAGACATACCGCTGAATTTTGGCGTTGGTAAAAAAGCCGATGGGAAAGGAATTGTACAGCCCCGGCTCCACCGCCAGCAGATCCGTGCCGCCGCATTTGGGGCAGCGTCCTGTGGTCTTCATGGCGCTCTGCTCCTTATCAGACGTTTATTTTCCCAAATAAGTTGCAAGTTTTTCACAAAAAGCTTTCAATGCCTTTCCCCGGTGGGAAATCTCGCTCTTTTCCTCCGCCGTCAGCTGGCCGAAGGTCTTGCCCTTCTCCGGCACCAGGAACACCGGATCATAGCCGAAGCCGCCAGTTCCCATGGGGGCAAAGGCGATGGCGCCGTCGCAGCGGCCCTCCGCCGTCAGGGTATCGCCGCCCGGGAACGCACAGGCGATGGCGCAGGCAAAGTGGGCCGCCCGGGTGGTCTGTCCCCGCATGGAGTTCAAAAGCAGCATATACCGTCCCCGGTCATCCAGCTTCTCCCCGCCGTATCGGGCAGAGTACACCCCCGGGCCACCGTTCAGGGCATCCACGCACAAACCGGAGTCGTCGGCGATGGCGGGCAGGCCGGAGGCCTCGCAGATAGCCTTAGCCTTGAGCATGGCGTTTTCCGCGAAGGTGGTGCCCGTCTCCTCCACATCCACGGTGACGCCCACGTCTGCGGGGCTCACCACCTGGATGCCGAATTTGGAGAGAATGTCGGACATCTCCCGGAGCTTGCCGGGATTATGAGTGGCCAGGACAAATTTCTCCGCCATCACAGCTTCCCTCCTAAAATCTCCTTCTGGATGGCCAGCAGCTCCCGGTTGCCCTTGGCGCAAAGGCGCACCAGCTCCTGCTGCTCCGCCAGGGTAAAGGAGCGGCCCTCGCCGGTACCCTGGAGCTCAATGAGCTCACCCAGCTCGTTCATCACGCAGTTGAGATCCACTTGGGCCCGGCTGTCCTCGCTGTATTGCAGGTCCAGCAGCGCCGTGTCGTCCACGATACCGGCGGACACGCCGGTGACAAAGTGCCGGATGGGGCTCGCGGCCAGCACACCGTCCGCCACCAGCTTCCGGCAGGCCAGGGCTAGGGCGATGAATCCACCGGTAACGGAGGCCGTGCGGGTGCCGCCGTCTCCCTGGAGCACGTCGCAGTCGATGGTGATGGTGTGCTCCCCCAGCTTTTCCATATCCACGGCGGCCCGTAGGGACCGGCCCACCAGCCGCTGGATCTCAGCGCTGCGGGGGCTGAGCTTGAGCTTTGCAATGTCCCGCTTGCTGCGCTCCCGGTTGGCCCTGGGCAGCATGGAGTACTCTGCCGTCACCCAGCCGGTGCCCTCCGGCACATGGGGCGGGGTGCGGTCCTCCACGCTGGCGCAGCAGAGGACCTTGGTGTCGCCGCACTCGATGAGGCAGCTGCCCTCGGCAAATTTCACGAAATCCGTGGTGATCTTGATGGGGCGCAGCGCATCAAACGCCCGCCCGTCCTGTCTTATCATACTCCACACGCTCCTTATTGAATCTGAAAATCAGAAAAATCCCGCTTAAATGATGGCCTCCACATAGCTGCGGGCGTCGAAGGGCCTGAGATCCTCGATGCCCTCGCCCACACCGGCGAACTTCACCGGCACGCCCAGCTCCCGGGCGATGGCGATGACGATGCCGCCCTTGGCGGTGCCGTCCAGCTTGGTAAGGACGATGCCGGTAAGGCCCGCCGTCTCCTTGAAGGTCCGGGCCTGGATGAGGCCGTTTTGTCCCGTGGTGGCATCCAGCACCAGCAGCGTCTCCCGGGCGCAGCCGGGGCACTCCCGGTCGATGATCTTGGAGAGCTTGGCAAGCTCCGCCATGAGGTTGGCTTTGTTGTGGAGCCGTCCGGCGGTATCGCAGAGGACCACGTCCACATGCCGGGCCTTGGCGGCCTGGAGGGCGTCGAAGAGCACGGCGCCGGGGTCGGCGCCCTCGTGCTGGCGCACCAGCTCGCAGCCCGCGCGCTGCGCCCAGATCTCCAGCTGGTCGGCGGCGGCGGCCCGGAAGGTGTCCGCCGCGCACAGCAGCACCCGCTTGCCCTCACGCTTGAGCTGATGGGCCAGCTTTCCGATGGAGGTGGTCTTACCCACGCCGTTGACGCCGATAAAGAGCACCACGCTGGGCTGGGTGGAGAGATCCAGTTCCGTGGCACCCTCCTCCGTGCCCATCATCTTCACCAGCACGTCCCGCAAAGCGGCCTTGACCTCCTCCTGGTCATGGAGCTTCTCCTTGCGCACCCGCGCCCGCAGCTGCTCCACCGCTTCCAGGGCGGTGTCCATGCCCAGATCCGCCAGGATCAGCGTCTCCTCCAGCTCCTCGAAAAAGGCTTCGTCCGCCTCGGTGAAGCCAGAGAACAGGTTGGTGGTGATTTTTTTCAGTTTGTCAAAAAAGCCCATAGTTGCCTCCAAAAGTCGGAATGAAAAACGGGGGATTCTGTCCCAATCTCAAGGGTTTTCACAGTGTTTGCAGTGTCTTCCGGGATAAAGCCCAGGCGTCACCACGTTATTTGATCTTCAGCTCCTTGGCCATGTCGTTCAAATTGATGGTCAGGATCTTGCTGACGCCCTGCTCCTGCATGGTGACGCCGTAGAGGACATCCGCCTCCTCCATGGTGCCCCGGCGGTGGGTAATGACGATGAACTGCGTCTTCCCCGCCAGGGTGCGCATATACCGGGCATACCGGGTGACGTTGGCGTCGTCCAGGGCGGCCTCGATCTCGTCCATGACGCAAAACGGCGTGGGATGGACTTTCAAAATGGCGAAGTACAATGCAATGGCCACAAAGGCCTTCTCACCGCCGGAGAGGAGGGAGATGGTCTTGAGGGTCTTTCCCGGGGGCTGAGCCTTGATCTCGATGCCGCAGCCCAGGATATCGTGCTCATCCTCCAGCTCCAGCCGGGCGGTGCCGCCGCCGAAGAGCTCTTCAAAGGTGGTCTGGAAGCTCTCGGAAAGGAGCTGGAACTGCTGGGCGAAGATCTCCGTCATCTGGCTGGTGATCTCCTCAATGATGCCCTCCAGCTCTCCCTTGGCCTTTTCCACGTCGTCCCGCTGATCGGAGAGGTAGGTATAGCGGGTGTTGACCCGGTCGAATTCCTCGATGGCGCCGATGTTGGGAGTCCCCAGCGCGGCGATATCCCGCTTGAGCTCCCCGATGCGGCGGTTGGCCTTAGTCAGGCTCTCCAGCTCGATCCGCTGGGCCTGGGCATCGGAGTGGGAGAGCTCGTAGTGCTCCCACAGCCGGTCCAGGATCTGCTTTTCCTCCATGGCGGAAGTGGCCATCTTCTGCTCCAGGCGGGAAGCCGCCCGCTCCAGATTCAAAAGGTTCTCGTTCATCTCCTGCCCCGCCCGGTTCTTGGCAGTGCGCTCGGCCTCCAGGGCGATCTTCTCCTGGCTCAGGGCCGTCAACCGCTCCTGCAGGACCTGGCCCTGCTGCGCAAGCGCGGCAAGGGTCTCCTGCCGCTCGGCGATTTCCTCCCGGGCCGCGGCGATGGAGCGCTCATACCCCCGGAGGGTCTCCTCTTTCTGCGTGCGGTCTCCGGTGAGGTCCTCACACAGCTGCCGGAGATCCGCGGCGCTGCGGGCGGTAGCCTCCCGCTCGGCCGCAAGGGCCGCCAGATCGGACCGGCCGGCGCTGATGCTCTCCGTCAGCTCCCCGGACTTGGCCAGAAGTTCCGACTGTCCGGAGAGGACGGCCTCTGCCTCTGCCCGGAACCCGGCAGCAGCAGCTTCCTGCGCCGTCACCGTCTCCTCCGCCGCCTTTGCCCGCGCTTCGTTGTCTCCCAGTCGGCCTGCCAGGGCTTCCTCTTCCCCGGTAAGGTTATCCAGATTCTCCCGCAAAGAGGCCAGCAGAAGATCAAAGTGGTTCTTCCGGCCCTCCAGCCGCAGCACCTCGTCCTCCGCCTGACGGCGCTGGCCCTCGGCGGTCTCCAGCTCGTAGCGGGCAGCGGTAAGCTCCCGGCCCGCAGCCGCCTCCTCTTTTTTTGCCTCCTCCAGCTGCCGGTGCATCCCGTCAGCCTTGGCCGCCAGCTTCTCCAGCTCCGCCGCCCGGCTCAAAACACCGGCAGAGCGGCTGGTGGAGCCGCCGGTCATGGAGCCGCCCCGGTTGATGACCTGGCCGTCCAGGGTCACGATGCGGAAAGCGTTGCGGTACTTGCGGGCCATGGCGATGCCGCAGTCCAGATCTTCCACCACCACGGTGCGGCCCAGAAGACTGTGAAAGATATTGGTGTATTTTTCATCAAAGCGCACCAGCCGGGAGGCCAGGCCCACAAAGCCGAACTCCCGCTCCACGCTCTTGTCCCGCAGCTCCTCGCCCCGGATGGCGGTAAGGGGCAGGAAGGTGGCCCGTCCGCCGTCCCGCTGCTTCAGATAGCCGATGGCAGCCTTGGCGTCCTCCTCCCGGTCCACCACGATGTTCTGGAGACCCGCCCCCAGGGCGATCTCAATGGCCAGGGTGTACTGGCTGTCCGTCTTCATCAGGTTGGCAACAGGCCCGTGGACGCCTCGCAGAGAGCCTGCCTGGCACACCAGCCGCACGGCCTTGGAAAATCCCTCGTACTCCTTTTCCATCTCCGTCAGCAGCCGGATGCGATTGTCCATTGCCCCCACGTCCATGGTCAGCTGGACCCGCTTCTCCGCCGCTGCCGCAGCCTTTTTCTCCCGCTCCGCCATGCGCAGGTTGTGTCCCGCGATGATGTTGCCCACGGCCTGGGCCTCGTCCCGGGCATCTTCCAGCGCCCGGCGGTTGTCCCGTGCCTCCTGCTCCGCCTGGGCCAGCTGTACCCGGGTATTCTCCAGGTCAGTAGCCAGAGTGGTGCGGCGCTCCGTGATCTGGCCGTTTTCCGCATCGATGGCGGCTTTTTCCGCCCGGGCGTCCGCTGCGGCGGAAAGTGCCAGGGCCTCCTTGGCCCGCAGCGCCTCCGCCTCCGCCTGGGCGCCGCCCGCCTGCTCCGAGGCCTCCCGTGCCTTTTCCAGCAGGGCCTCCACCTGTTCGTTGAGCCGAGCGATCCGGCCGTCGATCTCGGCGATCCGCTCCTCCTGCTCCTGGGCCTGCTTGGCAAGGCCGCCGGTGCGGCTCTCCGTCTCTGCCAGCTCCTGGGTGGCCCGGCGGATATTCTCTTCATGGTGGGCAATGGTGCTCTCCAGCACCGCCACGGCGCTCTCCTGCTCCTTGGCCTTGCCGTCCAGCTCCGCTGCCTGGGCCCGGACAGTCTCGGACTCCATGTCCTTTTCCTGCATCCGCTGCCCATACTGCTCCCCCTCGGCATAGAGGGCATCCAGCGCCGCACGGGCCTGGTCCCGCTCCGCCTCGGCGTCGTGGAAATCCGACTCCAGCTTCCGCTGTCCCACCTTCAGGGCATCCAGATTTTCAAGCCACACGGAGATTTCCAGAAGGCGCAGCTCGTCCCGCAGCACCAGATATTTCTTGGCCTTTTCCGCCTGATCCCGCAGGGGCTCCACCTGCATCTCCAGCTCGGCGATCTTGTCGTTGATGCGCACCAAATTCTCCTGCGTCCGCTCCAGCTTGCGCTCGGCATCCTCCTTGCGGTGGCGGAACTTGGAGATGCCTGCCGCCTCCTCAAAGATCTCCCGGCGCTCGCCGCTCTTGGCGGAGAGGATCTCATCGATCTTGCCCTGGCCGATGATGGAGTAACCCTCCCGGCCCATGCCGGTATCCATGAACAGCTCCGTCACATCCTTGAGCCGCACAGACTGGCGGTTGATGTAATACTCCGACTCCCCGCTGCGGTAATACCGCCGGGTGACGGCCACTTCAGACTCCTCCATGGTGGGAAAGATATGCTCCGTATTGTCGATGACCAGCGTCACCTGGGCAAAGCCCACCGGGGAGCGCCGGGCAGTGCCGCCGAAGATGACATCCTCCATCTTGGCGCCCCGGAGACCCTTGGCGCTCTGTTCGCCCATGACCCACCGGATGGCGTCGGAAATGTTGGACTTGCCGGAGCCGTTGGGGCCCACGATGGCGGTGATATCCTCGCCGAAATTCAAAACGGTCTTTTCAGGGAAGGACTTGAATCCCTGGATCTCCAATGCTTTTAGATACACGTTTCCACCTCTGCCGGCCAAATAGCCGCTAAACATACGATAATTAATTTAATATATCAGAGGAATGCCGGTATTTCAAGGAAAAATCCGTAAACTTCCAGGTTTCGTGATACTCAAAATAGATCTCGCAATTTCTTTTTTTACGTGTTATTCTTTTAAAAGAACAACGATGCCAAGAGGGGGTATCTTCCATGCGGGAGAAGCAGCCGCGGCTGGTGGTGACCTTTCACACCACTGCCGGCGCCATTGCTACGGAGCAGCTGTGCCGCCGGGAACAGCTGGAGGGGAAGCTGGTCTCTGTGCCCAGAAGCATCACCTCGGACTGCGGCATCGCCTGGTCCTCTCCGCCGGAGCTGCGCAGCGCTTTGGAAACCGCTCTGCAGGAGGCCGGGATCGAACCGTCCGGTTTCCACACCTGCCTGCTCTAATCCCCGGATCGGCGGAAGAAACTGTGTGTAAAGGAGTCTTTTCATGAGAAAAAATCGCTGGATCCAAGAATACGGCCTCATCGTCCTGACGGGCGTGGTGGTAGGCCTGGCGGCGCTGATCCTCACCGCCGCCGGCAACCCCAAGAACATGGGTTTTTGCATCGCCTGCTTCCTGCGTGACATCGCAGGCGCCCTGGGCATGCATTCCAGTGCCAACGTGCAGTACATCCGGCCTGAGATCATCGGCATCGTCCTGGGTGCCGCCATTGCCGCCGCAGCTACCCGGGAATTCCGGGCCAAGGCCGGTTCCTCCCCTGCCTGCCGGTTTGTGCTGGGATTGTTTGTGATGATCGGCGCCCTGGTATTCCTGGGCTGCCCGCTGCGCATGGTGATCCGCCTGGGCGGCGGTGACCTCACGGCGGTAGCCGGTCTGGTGGGCTTCCTGGCCGGCATCCTGGTGGGCATTTTCTTCCTGCGCCGGGGCTTTTCTCTGGGCCGGGCCTATCCCGTCCGCCAGGGGGAGGGAGCCATCCTCCCCGGCATCATGGTGGTGCTGCTGGTGCTGCTGCTGGCCGTGCCCGGCGTGCTGAAGTTCTCCGAGCAGGGTCCCGGCTCCATGCGGGCGTTCTGGGCTGTCTCCCTGATTGCCGGACTGGCGGTCGGCATCTTCGCCCAGCGCAGCCGCCTGTGCATGGCCGGCGGCCTGCGGGACGCCTTCATGCTCCGGGACTTCAAGCTGCTCTCCGGCTTCCTGGCCATCTGGATCACGATCACCATCGGGAACCTGATCCTGGGCAGCTACAACCTCTCCGCCCTCTCCCAGCCCATTGCCCACAGCCAGTACCTCTGGTCCGCCCTGGGCATGGCCGTGGTGGGCTGGGGCTCCATCCTCCTGGGCGGCTGCCCCCTGCGCCAGCTGATCCTGGCTGGTGAGGGCAACGGCGACTCCGCCGTCACCGTGCTGGGCATGATCGTGGGAGCCGCCATCTCCCACAACTTCGGCCTGGCCGGCACCGCGGATTCCGTGGCGGAGGACGGCACTTACATCGTAGGCGGCATCGGCACCGCTGGCATGGCGGCGGTGGTGATCGGCTTTGTGGTCCTGCTGGCCATTACCCTGACACATCTTCCGGAAAAGGAGCGTTAATTATGATTGATACCCGTGGTCTTTCCTGTCCCACTCCCGTCATTATGGTGCAAAAAGCGCTGCGGGAGGGCGCAGCCCTTCCCCTGGAGGTTCTCTCCGACAGCCGCGTGTCGGTGGAGAACATCACCCGCTTTGCCCACTCTCAGGGCTGCCAGGTCACCGAGGCAGCTGAGGGTGCGGATTTCAAGCTGACTTTGAGCAAATAAAAAAGTTACGGGAGGCGGATTGTTCCGCCTCCCGTAACTTTTACGTTTCCTCCCAAAAGAGCTCATCCAAAGTTTTGTCCAGTACGTGGCAGATGGCCGGATTCACCGCGATGATTCCTGTAAAAAAATGCCGCGGCGTACGCCGCGGCAATGGGTCACTCCCCGGTCTTCCGATGCTGTTCGATCTGCCGGTACAAACACGCCAGGCCGTCGGAAAGGCCTCCCACGGCGTCGATGATGCCCCGCTGCACCGCTTCTTCCCCGTATAGGACGCTGCCCACATCGGCGGCCATGTCGTCCTTTTTCAGCATGAGCGCCTCAAACTCCTCGGCGCTGATCTGGCTGTGGCGGGCCACGAAATCCACAATCCGGTCCTGGAGCCTCTGGAAGTAGCTGTAGGTCTGGGGAGCGGCGATGACCGTGCCGTTCATGCGCACCGGATGGATGGTCATGGCTGCGCTGGGCACGGCGAAGCTCCGCCGTGCCGCCACCGCCAGCGGCACGCCGATGGAGTGGCTGCCCCCCAGGACGATGGAGACGGTGGGCTTGGTCATGCCGGCAATGAGCTCTGCAATGGCAAGGCCTGCCTCGATATCGCCGCCCACAGTGTTCAGCAGAAACAGCACGCCGTCCACCTCACTGCTCTCCTCCAGCTTGGCAAGGAGGGGCAGTACATGCTCATATTTTGTGGTCTTGGTGCCGGAGCTGGCGGTCATATGCCCTTCGATCTGGCCGATAATCGTCAGGCAGTAGACACTGCCGTGGGGGGTGCGGGTCAGGGCAGAACCGAAATCCACAATCTGCTCCCGCTCCTCCCCGCCGTCCTCCTGGCCGGGATTGGCAGGCTTGGTGTGTTCACTCATGGAAACTTCCTCACTTTCCGGGTGTGTTTTTCACAGTATCTGCGCTTTTCACAAAATCTACCCGTCTGCCGCTCTTTCTTTTTTCGGGAAATATGATATACTGATTTATCATCTTTCCATCTGTTTTACTCCGGGCCCGGAGCTTGGTTCTGGGTCCTCACCGGAGGCGATACCCCAAAACCCTGTTTTCAGGAGGAGACAAACCATGACAGCCAACAAACAACGCATTGTGGTGAAGGTGGGCACCTCCACCCTCACCCACGACTCCGGGGCACTGGATCTTTGGAGCATGGAGCACCTAGTCCGGACGCTCTCGGATCTTCACGGAGCCGGGAACGAGGTGATCCTGGTGACCTCCGGCGCCATTGCGGTGGGCACCGCCAAGCTGGGCCTTGCCGAGCGCCCCAAGGAACTGCGGATGAAGCAGGCCGCTGCTGCCGTGGGCCAGTGCCGGATGATGCACATTTACGATAAGCTCTTTTCCGAGTATAACCGCTCCGTGGCCCAGATTCTGCTGACCGGAGACGACGTGGACGACCCGGACCGGGCGGAACACCTCTCCGGCACCTTCTCCGCCCTGCTGGAAATGGGGGTCATCCCCATCGTCAACGAAAACGACTCCGTCTCCTCGGCAGAGATCGAGACGGGCCGCCACAAGGTCCTGGGCGACAACGACACCCTCTCTGCCATCGTTGCCAAACTCTGCCGGGCGGACCTACTGGTGCTCCTCAGCGATATCGACGGCCTCTACGACGCAGACCCCAAGACCCATCCGGAAGCAAAACTTCTCCACCAGGTACGCCAGTTGACGCCGGAGATCCTGGAAATGGCCGGCGGTGCCGGATCCTGGCGGGGCACCGGCGGCATGGCCACCAAGCTCTCCGCCGCCCGCATCGCCATGAGCGCCGGGTGCGACATGGTCATCACCAACGGAAAGCGCACAGAAGATCTGTACGGCATTGCCCAGGGAGCCGACATCGGCACCCGCTTTTTGGCAAACCATGCATAAGGAGGAGATTCCCATGACATCTTTACAGCAGCAGGGCGCTGCCGCCAAGGCCGCCACCTACGTGCTCTCCACTGCCGGAACAGCGAAAAAGAACGCCGCGCTGGAGGCCATCGCCAGGATCCTGACGGACCATCAGGAGGCATGGCTGGCCGCCAACGCCGAAGACGTAGCCGCCGCCAAGGAGGCGGGGATGCGCCCGGCCATGCTGGACCGCCTCACCCTGACGCCGGAGCGCATTGCCGGCATCGTGGAGGGCGTGCGCCAGGTGGCGTCCCTGCCGGATCCCATCGGCCGGGTGGATAAGATGGAGACCCGGCCCAACGGCCTGATCATCGGACGGCGGCGGGTGCCACTGGGTGTCATCGCCATCATTTTCGAGGCCCGGCCCAACGTCACGGTAGACGCTGCCGCCCTTTGCCTCAAATCCGGCAACGTCTGCATTCTCCGGGGCGGCAAGGAAGCCATCCGCTCCAACCGCTGTGCCGCGGAGCTGATGCGCCGGGCTCTGGAGGAAGCAGGTCTCCCAGCCGACTGCATCTCCCTGGTGCAGGACACCAGCCACGAGACCGCCAATGCGCTCATGCACCTGGACGGGTACGTGGACGTACTGATCCCCCGGGGCGGCGCGGGGCTCATCCGGGCGGTGGCCAGGGAGGCCAGCGTCCCCGTCATCCGCACCGGCGAGGGCGTATGCCACGTGTATATTGACGCCGAGGCGGATCTGGACATGGGTGCCAAGATCCTCTATAACGCCAAATGCTCCCGCCCCTCCGTGTGCAACGCAGCGGAGTGCGTGCTGATTCACCAGGCGGTGGCTGCCGACTTCCTCCAAAAGGCGGTGCCCCTGCTGGAGGAAAAGAATGTGGAGCTGCGCTGCGACGAGACAGCCCTCTCCCTGGTGGGCAGCCGGGGTATCCCGGCCCAGAAGAGTGACTGGGACGCCGAGTACGACGACTATATCCTGGCAGTCCGGGTGGTGAAGGATACCCGGGAGGCCATCGACTTCATCAACGCCCACGGCACCGGCCACTCCGAGGCTATCATTACCAGCAACTACTTCACCGCCCAGCACTTCCTGGACGCGGTGGACGCGGCGGCGGTGTATGTCAACGCCTCCACCCGCTTTACCGACGGCGGCGAGTTCGGCCTGGGGGCGGAGATCGGCATCTCCACCCAGAAGATGCACGCCCGGGGACCCATGGGGCTGGAGGAGCTTACCAGCTGCAAATATATCATTTACGGCGAAGGCCAGGTTCGCTGACCTGGAGCCCGCAGCCGGAGGGGGAAACGAAACCATGCTCTTTGAGACCATTGCCCTGAGCGTCATCACGCTGCTGCTCTTTTGCCTGCTGCTTACCCGCAAACCCGGAAAGCTCCAACTGATTTTGGGCGTCCTCACGGCGGTGAGTGCCGTGGTGTCCCTGGTACTCTTTGTGCTGATGCAGCACACCTCCGGAAATCCCGACGCAGGCGGCGGATTTTTCCAGCTCTACCTCCCCTGCTGCCTCTATGGAGCCTTGGGACTGTGGGGCGCCGGAGCCGCGTTTTTGAGCTGGAGAAAGCTCCGGCGGGACAAAGCCGCCAAGGAGTCCGCCCGCCGGAAAAAGGACTCCCCCGATCACCCTCAGTAACATCAAAATTTTAAAATAAGGAATGTGATACCATGGTTACCTTTGGATTCATCGGCACCGGCAACATGGGCGGCGCCCTGGCCCGGGCCGCCCGCAAGCGTCTGCCGGGAGAGGAGATCCTCCTGGCCAACCGGAATCCTGACAAGGCGAAATCCTTGTCAGAAGAACTTCAGTGCAATACCGGCAGTAATGAGGATGCCGCCCGGGAGGCCCAGTACCTCTTCCTGGGGGTCAAGCCCCAGATGATGGCGGGGATGCTCTCCGGCATCGCCCCGGTACTGGCTGCACGGCAGGATCGTTTCATTCTGGTAACCATGGCGGCAGGCCTCACCATGGCCCGGATCCGGGAGATGGCGGAGGGAGATTACCCCGTCATCCGCATCATGCCCAACACCCCTTCAGCCATCGGTGAAGGTATGATCCTTTACACCTCAGACGGGGTCACCGAGGAAGAAATGCACGTATTTCTGGACGCCCTGTCCGGTGCCGGCCGTCTGGCCCCTCTGGAGGAGCGGCTCATTGACGCCGGATCCTGCGTAGCGGGCTGCGGCCCCGCCTTTGTGGACCTCTTCATCGAGGCTCTGGCGGACGGCGGTGTGGCCTGCGGGCTGCCCCGGGCCCTGGCTATGGAATTTGCCGCCCAGATGACGGCAGGCTCCGCCCGGCTGGTACTCCAAAGCGGGCAGCATCCCGGCGCGCTGAAAGACGCCGTCTGCTCTCCCGGCGGCACCACCATCCAGGGGGTGCGCACCTTGGAGGAAGCCGGCTTCCGGGGCGCCGTCATGGACGCGGTGATCGCCGCCTATGAAAAGAATTTGGATCTTGCCTGAGACACATCAAACAAAACAGCGGCCCTTTTTCGGCCGCCGGGAACGGAGGTATTCATCATGAGGACACTGCTCAAAGGCGGAACCATTGTCACCAGCAGCGGCACCCGCCGGGCCGATGTACTGCTGGAGGATGAAAAGATCGTGAAGATCGGACGGGATCTCAACGACGCCGACACGGTTCACGATGTCACAGGCTGCCTGCTCTTCCCCGGCTTTATCGACGCCCACACCCACTTTGACCTGGATGTGGCGAACACCACCACGGCTGATGACTTTTTCACCGGCAGCCGGGCAGCTCTTCGGGGCGGCACCACCACTGTCATCGACTTTGCCTGCCCCAACAAGGGGGAATCCCTGCACTACGGCCTGGATCTGTGGCATCAGAAAGCCGACGGCCGCACCTTCTGCGACTACGGCTTCCACATGACCATCGACGACTGGAACGAATCCATCCGTGCGGAGCTGCCGGATATGTTTGCCCAGGGCGTCTCCTCTTTCAAGATGTACATGACCTATCCGGCCATGATGATCGGCGACCGTGACATGTACTGGGCCCTCAAGGAGCTGCGGCGGCTGGGCGGCATTGCCGGCGTCCACTGTGAGAACGCCGGTGTCATCGACGGCATGATTGCCGAGCGCAAGGCCGCCGGAGAGCTGGGCCCCGGCTCCCATCCCGTCACCCGCCCCCCCTATC
>PPYF01267866.1_pt1 | contig 19892 bp, 16 predicted proteins | sample 1559871 | NCBI WGS metagenome assembly PPYF01 (sample SAMN08240021, study PRJNA423297) | Human gut metagenome, whole genome shotgun sequencing project. | reverse complement strand
AAGTGTGGTTTCTGAACGTTCACTTATCCGAAGATTTTCAAGCAGTTTGCGACAAAAGTCCTCGAAAAAATTTTTTACTTAATTTACTTAAATTTTTTAACCCAATGAAATGCTCAGTTCAAAAAGTCCTTCAGCTTTTTGGAGCGGCTGGGGTGGCGGAGCTTGCGCAGGGCTTTGGCTTCGATCTGACGGATGCGTTCACGGGTGACGTTGAATTCCTTGCCCACCTCTTCCAGGGTGCGGGTGCGGCCGTCCTCAATGCCGAAGCGCAGCTTGAGCACCTTTTCCTCCCGGGGGGTCAGGGTGGACAGGACCTCCACCAGCTGCTCCTTCAGCAGGGTGAAGCTGGCGGCCTCGGCGGGCTCGGAGGCGTCCTCATCGGGGATGAAGTCGCCCAGATGGCTGTCCTCCTCCTCGCCGATGGGGGTCTCCAGAGAGACGGGCTCCTGGGCGATCTTCAGGATCTCCCGCACCCGCTCCACGGGCATGTTCATCTCGGCGGCGATCTCCTCGGGGGTGGGATCGTGGCCCAGCTCCTGCAGCAGCTGGCGGGAGACACGGATGACCTTGTTGATGGTCTCTACCATGTGGACGGGGATGCGGATGGTGCGGGCCTGGTCGGCGATGGCCCGGGTGATGGCCTGACGGATCCACCAGGTGGCATAGGTGGAGAACTTAAAGCCCTTGGTGAAGTCGAACTTCTCCACGGCCTTGATCAGGCCCAGGTTGCCCTCCTGGATCAGGTCCAAAAACTGCATGCCCCGGCCCACATACCGCTTGGCGATGGACACCACCAGACGCAGGTTGGCCTCGGCCAGGCGCTGCTTGGCCCGCTCACCCCGCTTGATGGTCTTGTTCAGCTGGGCACGGACCTCGTCGGAGATCTCCTCCCCGGCCTTCTCCATCTCCTCCAGCTGTTCCTTGGCGGCGTTGCCGGCCCCCATGTCCTGAGCCAGGGCGATCTCCTCCTCGGAGGAGAGCAGATTGACCTTACCGATCTCCTTCAGATACATGCGCACCGGGTCGTCCGTGCCGAAGGAGTCCACCATGGAGTTGGGGTCTACCAGCTCCTCGTCGGGGATGTCCTCCATGGCCTCCAGGGGGGGCTCGGCATCGTCGGGCAGCTCGGGAATATAGTCCTCGCCCACGGTGTCGATGCCCAGGTTCTCCAGGGTGTCATAGATCTTGTCCATCTGCTCAGCATCCAGGTTCATGTCCTCCAGCACGTCCAGCAGCTCGGAGGAGGACAGGTTGCCCTTCTTCTTGCCCCGCTCGATGAGCTCGGCCAGCTTCTCGGCACCCTGAACGCCCTCGACCACCTTCATGATCTCGACTTTTCCGGCCTCCATGCGGCTTTGGATGTCGGCCTGCTTGTCCATCTTCTCCTTCTGCTCGGCGGTGATGGTGTGTACAACTCCGGTTTTCTTGGTGCTCATGGTTTTTCCTCCATATATGCTTTTGATTTTTGATATTTCTTTTGCATGGCCAGCAGCAGGTCATCCCCCTGCTCCTGGCTGCGGCGCAGCCCCTCACCCCGGATGATGGATATGTAGTCGGTCAGGGCACGGGGGCCGTTGGCGGCCGACTCGGGCTGGCTGGCCACCTGGGCCAGGTGATCCATCTCCTCACCGGTAAAGATCTGGGCCAGAGAGGCCAGATTAGGGGACAGACCCTGTTGGGCCTGGCCCCGCAGGGCATCGAAGGCACGGCCCAGCAGGGGGGAGGAGAACTCCTGTCCCTCCAGATCATCCATCCGGCTGAGTAATGCCGGGTCCAGCAGCAGCAGCCGCAGAACACCCTCCTCCGCCCGGGCAGAGCGGATGTTGTCATAGCGCAGGCTGCGGGCCTTGGGCTGCAGCTGGGCAGCGGGGGCCAGGTCCCGGCGCTCCTGCTGCTTTTTTTCCTTTCGCAGACGATGGCGCAGGGCACGGGAGACCTCCTGTGCCATGGACTCTGAAGTGATTCCGGCCATCTGGGCGGCGTGGCCGCCATAGATCTCCCGCTCCACGGCGCTGGGCCGGGCGGCGATGAGCTGGGCGGCCTCCTGCAAAAAGGCCACTTTCTGGGCATCGTCCGTCAGGTCGAATTTGCTTTGCAGCTGGGCCAGACGGTAATCCACCTGGTTTTCACTCTTATCCAGCAGACGGGCAAAGGCATCCCGGCCATGTGTCTTAATGAACTCGTCCGGGTCCTTGGCCCCGGTGACCCGCAGGACCCGAACCTTGAGCCCCGCTTTTTCCAAGATCGGGATGGCCCGCTGGGCGGCGGCAATGCCGGCCCCGTCCCCGTCGTAGGAGAGAATGGCATCTTTGAAGTAGCGGGAGAGCAGCTGGGCGTGCTCCTCGGTGAGGGAGGTGCCCAGAGAGGCCACTGCGTTGTCAAACCCCGCCTGATGCAGGGCGATGGTGTCCATATAGCCCTCGGTGAGGATGACCCGGCCCGCCTTTGATTTTTTTGCGATGTTCAGGGCGAAGATGTTCCGGCTTTTGTTGTATACCGGCGTGTCCGGGGAGTTGAGATATTTGGGGGTGGAGTCGTCCATCACCCGGCCGCCGAAGCCGATGACACCCCCCCGCACGTCGATGATGGGGAAGATGACCCGGTTGCGGAAGCGGTCATAGATGCGGCCGTCCTTATTGCTCACGGCCAGTCCCGCATCCAGCAGGTCCCGCTTGTCATAGCCCTGCTTGGCCATCTCCTGGATGAGAGCGTCCCAGCTGTCCGGGGCAAAGCCCAGGCCGAACCGGGTGAGGGTGCCGGGGGACAGCCCACGTCGGCGGAGATAGTCCAGCCCGTGGGCCCCCTCCGGGGCATAGAGCCAGCGGTGAAAGGCCAGAGCGGCCCGGCGGTTCAGCTCCAGCATCTTCTCCCGCCGCTTCTGGGCGTCGGGGGAGCCGCCAAAGCTCTCCGGCATGGTCATGCCCGCCCGCTTGGCCAGCACGGACACCGCATCCCGGAAGGAGAGGTTCTCCAGCTCCATGACGAAGTTGATGGCCCCGCCGCCCTTGCCGCAGCCGAAGCACTTGTAGATCTGCCGGTCGGGGACCACGTGGAAGGAGGGGGTCTTTTCGCTGTGGAAGGGACAACAGCCCCAATAGCTGCTGCCCTTTTTGGTCAGCCGAACCGACTCTGACACCAGGTCCACAATATCCGTGCGGGCCATGAGCTCGTCTAAAAAACGCTCGGGAATGGGCAAACGACTCTTCTCCTTCCTTTGATCGTCATAGTTCGTGATCTTGGCTCTCCCTCTGGGAGAGCTGGCACGGCGCAGCCGTGACTGAGAGGGTCTTCTATTACTTCATCGACCACCCCGCCGGGATAAAGCGGCGGGTGAACTGCTCCACGGCGAAGGGGTCGGTCATGCCGGCAATATAGTCGCACACCGCCCGGTCCACACCCTCCTCCGCCCGGATGGACTGAAAGTCGTCGGGCAGCTCATCGGGGTGCTTCTGAAAGTATTCAAACAGGGCACGAAGCATATCCTGGGCTTTACCCTCCTCCCCCTTGGCGGCGGGATTGGTGTATACGCTTTCAAACATAAAGTCCTTCAGCGTCAGCATGGCCTGGGCCACCGGCGGAGACTGTCTGATCTCCGGCTGGCCCGTGCTGGCCTCAACGGCGTCCCGGACCAGGGTGTCGATCCGGGTGCGGTGGGTAAAGCCCAGCACCTCGCTGGCCTGCAGGGGGATGTCCATGGGATAGAGGATGCCGCCCCGCAGGGCATCCTGAATGTCGTGGTTGATATAGGCGATGTGGTCGGCCAGCCGGACCACCTGGCCCTCCAGCGTAGCGGCGGCGGGACCTTTTGTGTGGCAGAGGATGCCGTTGCGCACCTCCCAGGTCAGGTTCAGCCCCTGGCCGTTTTTCTCCAGTCGCTCCACCACCCGCACCGACTGGCGGAAATGGGCAAAGCCCCCGGGCATCAACTGGTTGAGCACCCGCTCCCCGGCGTGGCCGAAGGGGGTGTGCCCTAAATCGTGGCCCAGGGCGATGGCCTCGGTCAGGTCCTCGTTCAGGGCCAGAGCACGGGCGATGGTCCGGGCAATGCGGGCGACCTCCAGGGTGTGGGTCATGCGGGTGCGGTAGTGGTCCCCCTCGGGCAGGAGAAACACCTGGGTCTTATGCTTTAAACGGCGAAAGGCTTTGGAATAGACAATGCGGTCAATGTCCCGCTGAAAAGGGGTGCGGATGGGGCACTCCTCCTCGCTCCGCTGACGACCCCGGCTGGCAGCGGAGGGGCAGGCATAGGGGGAGAGACATTCTGCCTCCCGCCGCTGGGTCTCTTCCCGCAGGGTCATGGCACACGCTCCTTTCTGAACGTGCGGCGCAAAGGCCGCTTCAGCCAACAGACAAAATCTTATCTTATAATTTCTTATACGCAAAAAAAAGAGGGATTCCTCTTTTTCTGCAAAAAATTTTTGAATTTTTTTTGCGGCGGGAAGGCAGAAAACAAATCCCGTGCCTTTCCCTTGCGCGGTGAGCGGGGGTGTGATATAGTATTCTTACTATTATTAGATGCGCAAAACCGTTCAAGGGGGAATTCTTCGTGCCTGGGGACCAAATATGGCCCATCGTATTGCTGGGGATCAGCCTGTTGGGCAACCTGATCCTGCTGTTTCAAAAGCCCATCCGCCGTCTGCTGCGCCGGGAGGAGAAAGTGTCAGAGGACAACATCATGGCTATGGTGGAGGAGGGCGAGGAGTCCGGCGCCATCCAGAGCAATGAAAAGACGCTCATCGAAAACGTCTTTGACTTTGACACCATGACCGCCCGGGACGTGATGGTCCACCGTACCGACATGGTCACCCTGGATGTGGATGACGACGACGAGACGGTGATGGAGGCCATCCGCACCTCCGGCCTGTCCCGCTTCCCGGTGTATCAGGAGGATGTGGACGACATTGTGGGCGTGCTGTCCACCCGGGAGTATCTGCTCAACTGCCGCCTGCCACAGCCCAAGCCCATGAAGGATCTGCTCCGTCCGGCCTATTTCGTGCCGGAGACCGTCCCCACCGACGTGCTGTTCCGGGACATGCAGGGGAAAAAGACCCACATGGCTCTGGTTGTGGACGAATACGGCGGCACCAGCGGCCTGGTCACCATGGAGGACCTGCTGGAGGAGCTGGTGGGCAAGATCTATGACGAGTTCGACCCCCAGGAGGAGCAGGACATCATCCGTCTGGAGGACAACAAGTGGCGGGTGTCCGGCTCGGCGGACCTGGAGGATCTGGCTCAGGCGGTCGGTGTGGAGCTGCCAGAGGAGGAGGACCGGGACTATGACACCCTGGGGGGACTGGTGTTCTCCCAGCTGTCCGTCATCCCCGAGGACGGAAGCCGCCCGGTGGTGGAGGCACTGGGTCTGCGCATCCGGGTGGAGGAGCTGTGTGAGCGCCGGGTGGAGTGGGCCCTGGTGGAGCGGCTGGAGCCGGAGACCGGCCACGATGGCGAGACGGCGTAACAACAGAAAGATGTGAATGATATCGCCCGGTCAAGGAGCAGAAGCTCCGGGACCGGGCGATTTTTCCCGGCTGGCCGGACGAAAAATGCAGACGACAGGATGCTGCGATTTGTGTTCAAACAGACCGAAATTGAAAGAAAAAATGCAAAACTGGGCTTAGAAAGTGGCGGAACGGAGAGTGGAGGATGAACGGAAACTTAACGCTGTCAATACTTTTCTTGCACATTTACCAAGAATATTCAAGTTTTTTAATCTGAATACACCCATATTCTTTAAAAGGAAAAGCGTAAATTTCCGGTAAAACCGTTGCAGGATACAGGTCGGGGGAATATAATATTTTTTGACAAAATTCAGAGACGGCTGGCCGTCTCGGACAAGGAGCAGTATGAATTACACAGAAGCAAGAGTATATTTGGACGAGGTTTCCAAATACGGAAGTGTGCTTGGCTTGGAGAGCATGAGAGAACTGCTGGATCGCCTGGGCAATCCCCAGAACGAGTTGAAGTTCATTCACATTTCCGGTACCAACGGAAAGGGATCGGTTCTGGCGTATCTTTCCACCATCCTGACCGGCGCGGGCTACCGCACCGGACGCTACATCTCTCCCACGCTGTTTTCCTACCGGGAGCGCATCCAGGTGGATCAGGTGTACATTGAAAAGGAGTCCCTGGCCCGCCACGTGACGGCCATCGCCGCCGCCGCCGAGGAGATGCAGAAGGCCGGCCTGCCCAGTCCCACCGTCTTCGAGGTGGAGACCGCCCTGGCCTTCCTCTACTTTAAAGAGAAGCACTGCGACATCGTCACCCTGGAGGTGGGCTGCGGCGGTCTGCTGGATGCCACCAACGTCATCACCACCACCCTGGTGGAGGTCATCGCCTCCATCAGCATGGACCACATGGACGTGCTGGGGGACACCCTGGCCAAGATCGCCGCGCAGAAGGCGGGCATCATCAAGGCCAATACCCTGGTGGTCTCCGCCCATCAGGAGCCTGAGGCCGCCCAGGTGATCGAAGAGACCTGCCGGCGGCAGCACAGCGGCCTGCAGGTGGTGGATGAGAGCCAGATCCGGGATGTACGCTATGGGGCAGAGGTGCAGATGTTCTCCTATAAGAGCTGGGAGAACATGGCCATCTCTCTGGCGGGCAGCTATCAGATCAAAAACGCCGCCCTGGCCCTGGAGGGGGTGGAGGCCCTGCGAAAGCTGGGCTTTCAGATCACGGACCATCAGGTGCGGGACGGCCTGCTGCGCACCGCCTGGCGGGGCCGCTTTACCACCCTGCGCCACGACCCCGTGGTCATCATCGACGGGGCCCACAACCCCGGTGCCGCCCGGGAACTGAAGCAGTCTTTGGAGCTGTATTTCCCCGGAAAGAAGCTCTATTTCGTTATGGGTATGTTCAAGGACAAGGACTATGACCAGGTCATCGGCATGACGGCCCCCCTGGCCCAGCATATCATCACCGTGGAGACCCCCAACAACCCCCGCGCTCTGCCTGCCCGGGAGCTGGCAGAGGCGGTGGCCCGGGTCAATCCCAGTGTGGAATGGGCCGACAGCGTAGCTCACGGCGTTGAACGAGCGCTGACCCTGGCCGGGGAGGAAGATGCGATCATCGTATTCGGTTCTCTGTCCTTTTTGGGCGAGGCCGCAGAAGCTTTAAATTAAAAAGGAGGCGCACATCATGGATTCTGAGAAGATCAAAGAGGGCGTTCGCCTGATCCTCAGCGGGATCGGCGAGGACATTACCCGTGAGGGTCTGCTGGAGACCCCCGACCGTATTGCGCGGATGTATGAGGAACTGGCCGGCGGCTATACTGACTCTGCAGCCCCCCACCTGAAGAAGCGCTTCCATGTGGACAACAACGACATGGTGATGGAGAAGGACATCCACTTCTACTCCTTCTGTGAGCACCACATGCTGCCCTTCTACGGCACGGCGGCCATCGCCTATATCCCCAACGGGGAAGTGGTGGGCCTGAGCAAGATGGCCCGGACGGTGGAGGTGTTCGCCAAGCGGTTCCAGCTGCAGGAGCGGCTGACCGCCCAGATCGCCGACGCCTTTATGGACGAGCTGAAGCCCAAGGGCGTGATGGTCCTTGTCCAGGCCGAGCACATGTGCATGACCATGCGGGGCATCAAAAAGCCGGGCACCAAGACGGTGACGGCGGTGACCCGGGGCGTGTTCAATGACGACGAGCGCCTGCGTACCGATTTCTACCGGATGCTGGAGCACCGCTGAGTTGGAGCGGGTCAACGCCATCTGCCGCCACGACCTGTGGCGGGACAGCGTCCGGGAGATCGCCCGGCTGGAGCGGGACAGGCAGTTCTGCCGCCACGATCTCGTTCACTTTCTGGATGTGGCCCGGCTGGCCTATATTGAAAATTTAGAGCGGGGGCTGGGCATAGACAAGGAACTCATCTATGCCGCCGCCCTGCTACACGACATCGGGCGTCATCTGCAATACACCCAGAACATCCCCCACGACCGGGCCAGCGCCCAGCTGGCGGAGTTCATCCTGGCCGACTGCGGCTTTTCCCAGGCCGAACGGGCAGAGGTGGAGGACGCCATCCTACAGCACCGGGGCCGGCAGGAACGGCAGCGGGAGGGTCTGGCCGGACTGCTCTATGAGGCGGATAAGGCATCAAGGGCCTGCCTGTTCTGTCCGGCGGAGCCGGAGTGCAACTGGAGCCCGGAAAAGAAAAATATGACGATTAAAAAGTGATGAGTGAGGAGGTAGGAGTGATGAGTGATCCGGTCAACTCCTACCTCCTCACTCCTAACTGCTAACTAGAATAAAGGAGCCGTTTTACTATGATGAAGATTGGCAACCATACCTTTGATGTGGAGCATGACTGCTCCATCATGGGCATTTTGAACGTGACCCCCGACTCCTTCTCCGACGGCGGCCGCTGGAATGATTTAGAGGCCGCCCGTCTCCACACCGCCGACATGATCGCCCAGGGCGCGGCCATCGTGGACGTGGGCGGCGAGTCCACCCGCCCCGGCCATGTTCAAATCAGCGTGCAGGAGGAGATCGACCGGGTGGTCCCCGTGATCGAGATGATCAAAAAGAACTTCGACACCCCCGTGTCCATCGACAGCTATAAGAGCCAGGTGGTGGAGGCCGCCCTGAAGGCGGGCGCAGACCTGGTCAACGACATCTGGGGCCTGAAGTATGACCGAAAGGTAGCCGACCTCATCGCCCAGTACAAGGTGCCCTGCTGCCTGATGCACAACCGGGAGAAGGCGGAGTATGGCAACTTCCTGGAGGACTTCTGCCAGGACATGCGGGACAGCCTGGCCATCGCCAAGGAGGCTGGTATCGCCGACGGGCAGATCATCCTGGACCCCGGCGTGGGCTTCGGCAAGAACTATGAGCACAACCTGACCATCATCCACCACCTGGAGCGGCTGTGCGGCATGGGCTATCCCGTGCTGCTGGCCACCTCCCGCAAGTCCTGCATCGGCCAGGCCCTGGACCTGCCCACCGACCAGCGGGTGGAGGGCACCATGGTCACCACCGTCATGGGCGTTTTGAAGGGTGCGGCCTTCGTCCGGGTCCACGATGTGAAGGAGAACCTGCGGGCCATCCGCATGACCCAGGCCATCCTGCGGGACGGAAAGGACTAAAGCCATGACGCTGCCTTATGACGAGATCCACGTGGAGGACCTGGAGGTCTTTGCCCGCCATGGCGTGTTCCCCGAGGAGAACCGCCTGGGCCAGAAGTTTGTCATCTCCCTGGTCCTGTATGTGGACACCCGCCCGGCGGGGACGGCGGACCGCCTGGAGCAGTCCGTCCACTATGGGGAGGTAAGCGCCTTCCTCACCGACTATATGCACCAGAACACCTTCCAGCTCATCGAGACGGCGGCGGAGCATATGGCCGAGGAGGTCCTGCTCCACTATCCCCTGGTGAAGGGGCTGACCCTGGAGCTGAAAAAGCCCTGGGCCCCGGTGGGGCTGCCCCTGAAGACCGTGTCGGTGAAGATCACCCGCTTCTGGCACACCGCCTATATCGCACTGGGCTCTAACCTGGGGGACAAGAAGGCCTATCTGGACGAGGCCGTCAAGGCCCTGGATGAGGTCCGCGGCTGCAGCGTGGAAAAGGTGTCCGGCTATTTGAACACCAAACCCTATGGCGGGGTGGAGCAGGATGACTTCCTCAACGCCTGCCTGAAGCTGAAGACCTTCCTCCCCCCCCACGAGCTGCTGGACCGGCTCCACGGCATCGAGCAAGCCGCCCACCGGGAGCGGCTGATCCACTGGGGTCCCCGGACCCTGGACCTGGATATCTTGCTGTACGACGACCTGGTGATGGACAGCGACGATTTGGTCATCCCCCATGTGGAGATGCACCTGCGGGACTTCGTTCTGCTGCCCCTGAAGGAGATCGCCCCCAACAAGCGCCACCCACTGCTGCACAAGACCGTCGCCCAGCTGGCGGCGGAGGTGTGCGGGGGGGCGTGATCGCATAAAAGAGAGCGGATCAGAAAGCAGGCCCCTTCCAGGCGGTGTTGATGCGCGTTCCAAGCGGCTTTTCTCCAATCGGTCGACGATGAGAAACAGCTGACAGCATTGCATTGGTCATACTGGGGATCAAACGGAATATCGACAGGAGAAGAGGGAGCGTTTTATGGATCTGCGGCAGCTTGAAATATTTACTACGGCCTGCGAAAAGGGCAGCCTGTCCAGTGCCGCTGCCTGTCTGAACACCTCTCAGCCCAATGTGAGCAAAAACATCCGGGCGCTGGAGGAGGAGTTGGGCCGCCCGCTGCTGGTGCGCAGCGGCAAGGGGGTCCGGCCTACCGCCTATGGCCGGGCGGTGATGGAATATGCGGTGATCATGCGCAAGGCCGCTGAGAAGATCGCCTCCCTGGCAGTGCCGGAAGGGGAGAACAGCCTGCGCCTGTCCGCCTATCCCAGCCGGATGATTCCCCGGCTGATGGTAGAGTTCTACCGGGCCTGGGGCGAAGATGTCCACGTAGAATATCGCCAAGGCGGCGTGGAGGAGATCGTTGACCATGTTCATCAAGGCATTTCCGAACTGGGTGTGGTCTTTGTGGCCCAGAAGCGCCTGGAGGTCTTTCAGAACATCATCAATTATCGGCGGCTGTGCTTTCTGCCCAGAGGTACAAAGCGGCTGTGTCTCTATGTGGGCCCGGAGCATCCCCTGTACCGGGCGGAACAGGTGGATATCAGCCAAGTGCCCGGGCTGAAGTTCATCCGGGGCGTGCGGGACTTCTTCTCGGTGGAGCACCACCTGGAGACGGTGAGCGTGGGGGCAGTGGATGCCCAGGAGCTCAGCCACTGGGTCTATACCAACAGCGACCACCTGGCCTCCAGCATGCTGCAGCACACGGATGTGTGCTGCCTGGGCGTGATGGATGTCTGCACCCCCTACGGCAGCCCAGAGATCCGCCGGGTGCCCATTCAGGGTGCGGACGGGCTGATGCAGGCGGGATATGTCTGCGACCCGGAGGTGTCTCTGTCACGCCAGGCCAAATGGATCATGGAACGCATTGACCGCGCCTTGGACGGCAGTGGACATACATAGACAAGGGAACATGAAAAGACAGCGGCTTCGTCTCTGAAAGGCGGGGCCGCTGTCTTTTGCGTTTAAAGGGAAGAAATCGGCCTTGGGACGATACCGCGCCAGCACGTCAGCCAGGTCCTCTGCCCGCACCAGGTGGGTGCCGTGGTGCATCATGTTCAGCAGGTCCTCCTCGTCGAGGGTGCGGTTTCCTTTGACGAGCAGACGTTTATAGTGATGAGTTAGGAGTTGGCGGCGCTGATAGACTCGACCCGGGAAATAAAGCGGTCGATGTGGCTGTTCAGAGTGGCGAGCACCGCCGGTTTGTCCTCCGCCCCGTCATAAAGGGCGTAGAGGAGATAGATGGGGCCGTAAAACTCTAAGGCCAGCTGGGCGCCCAGGTCCGCATCTCCGGTGAGGCCCTGGAAGACCTCCGCCATGTATTTGGTGGGGCCGGAGGCCAGATAGGTCTGGAACAGCTGGCTCAGCGACCGGTCGTGATACTGCTCCAGGGTGAGCATCCGACGGAAGGCGGCGGAGAAGGGATCCTGGGTCCAGTGGGCAAACTGGGCCAGGGTATAGGTCCGTATTTTCTCCGCCGGGGCCAGCAGATAGGCCTGCGCCGCGCCGCTGTCCCGGGCCAGGGGCATCTGATAGTCCCTGGCCCGCTGCTCGTCCAGCTGGTTCATATGGGATACGATCTGGTCCAAAATGGCCTGCTTACTGGGAAAATGCTTATAGAGAGCCGCCTTGGTCAGGCCGAGCTGCTTTGCGATGTCGCTCATAGAGGTGCCCAGATAGCCGCTTTGCGCGAACAGCTCCAGCGCAGCGGATAAAATGCGGTCTTTCGTCTTGCTTGCCATGGGGATCCTCCTGAAAACAAAAAGTGACCGATTGGTAACTATATTATAGTTACCAATCGGTCACCCGTCAAGAGAAAAATGGTAATGATAGGGTGTTTGGCGCTGCAGGGACGAGTTTTGATGTTTTTGTCAAAAAGAGGCAGGACAGAACACGCATATCCGGGGCGCTGGGGGCCATGCTAGCAGTGGATGTTCCATCCACGACCCAACAAACCAAAAAGAGAAAAGGAGAAACGCATCATGTCTAACTCTAACAACAAGGGCAACAACATTATGATCCCCAATGCGCGCCAGGCCATGGACCAGTTCAAGATGGAGGCCGCCAGCCAGGTCGGCGTAAACCTGAAGCAGGGCTATAACGGCGACCTGACCAGCCGCGAGGCCGGCTCTGTGGGCGGCCAGATGGTCAAGAAGATGATCGAGGCCTATGAGAACGGCATGAAGTGACCCCAGCCTGCTTAACAAAGCGGGCAAGTCTGCGTCCGCCCCTCTGATTTTGGAGGGGCGGGCGCGTTTTTGCGGAAAAGGCGACACCGGCCGGGCTTTGTCTCTTGAAGCATTGGCCCGGGACCGGTATAATATTCTTATCCCCGACAGAGACAGAAATGATACACGGGCGGCGGTGACGCGGCCCGGAGGAGGATATGAACATGGAAAACAATCAGATGTTTCGTGTGACCATGGGCCAGACGGCCCGGGACTATCCCGCCGGAACGACCTTTCAAACCATCGCGGACCAGGTGCAGGGGGACTATCCCCACGATGTTTTGTTGGTCAACCGGAACGGAAAGCTGTGTGAGCTGCACAAAAAGCTGGACCGGGACTGCGCCCTGACCATGGTCACGGCGGCGGACCGGCCCGGGATGCAGACCTATGAGCGCACCGCCCTGCTCCTGCTGCTGAAAGCCTTTTACGACACCGTGGGCCGGGATAAAATACGCCGGGTGCGTGTGGAGTATTCCCTGAGCCACGCCCTGTTCCTGCGTGCGATGGGGGACTTTACCCTGGACAAGGACCTGCTGGAGCTGGTAGAGGCCCGAATGCGGGCGCTGGCGGCAGAGAAAATGCCCATCGTCAAGCAGTCTATGAGCACGGACGACGGGGTGGAGCGGCTGCGGGCCATGGGCATGGAGGACAAGGCCCGGCTGCTGAGCTACCGCATCAGCTCCCGGGTGAACCTGTACACCATGGGGGACTTCACCGACTATTTTTATGGCTATATGGCTCCCAACGCGGGCTACGTGAAGTGCTTTGCCCTGGAGCCCTTTGAGGACGGCTTTATCCTCCGTCTGCCCAGCCAGAGCGACCCGGAGCACCTGGGGGAGTTCAAGCCCTCTATGAAAGTGTTCCGCGCCATGCACGACATGGCCCGGCGCACGGCGACCATGCACATCGACAATGTGGGGGAGATCAACGACATGATCTCCGCCGGGCTGTCCACCCAGCTGATCCTGGGGCAGGAGGCCCTGATGGAAAAGCAGATCGGCGACATCGCCCAGGAGATCGCAGACCGCCCCGACGTGCGCTTTGTGATGATCGCCGGGCCCTCCTCCTCCGGCAAGACCACCTTCTCCCACCGGCTGTCCACCCAGCTGATGGCCTGCGGCCTGACGCCCCACCCCATCGCCACGGATAACTATTTCAAAAACCGAGTGCTGGCCCCCAGAGATGCCGACGGGCAGTATGACTTTGAATGTCTGGAGGCCATGGACGTGGAGTTCTTCAACACGGACATGGGCCGCCTGCTGCGGGGGGAGACCATCGATTTGCCCACCTATAACTTCAAGAAGGGGGAGCGGGAGTATAACGGCGAGCAGCTGACCCTGGGGGAGCACGACGTGCTGGTCATCGAGGGCATCCACTGTCTCAACGACCGGTTTGCCAGCGCCCTGCCCCGGGAGAGCATGTTCAAAATTTACATCAGCTGCCTGACCACCCTGAATGTGGACGACCACAACCGCATCCCCACCACCGATGCCCGGCTGCTGCGGCGCATTGAGCGGGATGCCCGCACCCGGGGCTACAGCGCCCAGGCCACCATCCGCATGTGGCCCTCCGTCCGCCGGGGGGAGGAGCGGAACATCTTCCCCTATCAGGACAGCGCCGACGCGGTGTTCAACTCCGCCCTCATCTATGAGACGGCCCTGCTGAAAACTTATGTGGAGCCCCTGCTCTTCAGCGTGCCCCGGGACAGTCAGGAGTATGTAGAGGCCAAGCGGCTGTTAAAATTCCTCAGCTATTCCCTGCCCATCCCCGCCGACGATGTGCCCAAAACATCCCTGGTGCGGGAGTTTATCGGCGGCGGCTGTTATCAAGTCTGAGCGGATAAAAAATTTCATTCGGAATACATATTGACACATGGGAGTCTCCTATGGGATAAACCATAGTTTGTTGCTGCCTTATTGATCGGGCGGAAGGGCCCGGATTTTATAAGTTCTGCGCAAAAGGCCCGGTCGGCAGTTTTTCGCTGCTGACCGGACGCTTTTTTGTTTACTTCCCGGCGGGGGGCGTGTTATAATAGCGGGCGAGATCTTATGCGGCGGTGGTTCCGGGAAACCGGACCGGGGGAATGGGGTGAGAGGCCCCGCGAGCGGGTCACTGTGATGCCCCCTGAAAACAGAGGGGATAAGTCAGAATGCCCGGACCGTCTCATAACGCTCCTGCCCACGCCGGGAGCCCACGGACCAGAGGGAACAGTGCGCCCTTTTGCGTCTGCGCGGCCTGCCAAAGCGGGCGGGTGCGGACGCTTTTCTCATGTCCCGCTCTCGGGACGCCCATTCAAGAAAGGAGAATTCAGGAGAGATGAAAAAGCGCGCATTATCCCTGCTGATGAGCCTGGTCATGCTCGTCAGTATGCTGCCTACCACGGCCTGGGCAGCGGATACAACAGAGACCACAAATAAAGTAGAAATCGCAATAAAAGATTGCAAAGAGATTGGCACTTATAAGAGTGACGTTGATGCAGATGGCTCTGCATATCTCTTTGACGGCGAAATTGATGAAGGAGCAACTGCGGTTTCTTTTGTGGATTTCCAAAACGCTGGTTGGGTCTCGGTTGCGAATACACTCGGAGATGACCCCAAGGAAACGTATACAGCGGATATCACTCAAGACTATGTGATGGACACCACGAGTGAAAGCTGGCACTTCAATGATGCCTATAGCGAGTATGATTTTTCTGATTGTAACGCCTATTGGATCATGGATGAAAATGGGGTAAATTACTACGTTGTAGTACAACTGCCCAAGGGAACTGACTTTACAGCCACTATCGGCAATGGGGAGCCTCTGACCTACACACTGGTGAAAGGCGGGTATTCCTATACTGCCTACGGTTCCGATACGCCCACCATTGTCGACCTGTACAAGGTTCAGATTCCCGTCGGGACTACCACGGTAGACCTGGCCTATAAAACCGGCCATTTGACTTATAATTATCGCGGAGTGGGCGAAACACCGGTTTCCGTGACGGATAATGATTGGCTTTACGGTTGGTATGAGGGAGATTCTGTTACGAGTGGCGATACAACCGCCACAGTGCCCGTAGACTATGCGCCCGATGGCGGCGAGTCCGATGGACTGATCGATTACATCCAGGTGCAGAACCCTTATGGTGGCAGTACCTACGGCGAACTGCTGTATGCCATCACTTTCGAGTATGCTGCGCCCTTTACTGCCACTAGTGATGGCTCTCCTCTGAATATTACCGAACTGAACGAGACTGGCTATAACTATTCTTATGGCTGGCCCGTTGTTACTGCTGACGGCCCCCTGTACACTGTTACGGTTCCCAAGACGGCGAAGAGTGTGGACCTCAGCTTCCCGAAAAAGCAGATCGTCTATAACTACGATGGAAACGGCGGATATCTGTGTGACTATTCCAACGTGGATTGGCAGACCGGAACGGAAGAGTTGGACGGCGTACTGCTGGATTCCAACGGGGACGGCAAGCTGGACTATGCTCAGATACAGAATCCCTATGCTGACAACGGGGCCAGCGGCGGCGAGTTTGTTTGTGCCATTAAGTTCACCTATCCCGATGGCACCACAGGCACCCCGTCTCCTGTCACTCCCAGCGGGGAGGTGAGCTTTACCGACCTGATCAACGGCATTGCTTCCGCTTATGCGGCCAACGGTGCTGGAAGCGATAGTAATACACCTTGGATTGCAGCTGATATGGCAGCATTTGCTAAAACTTATCCTGGTTCCAGTAATTACTTTACTTCCGCAGAAAAGCAAAATATTGTAGATTACCGTATTGATAGTGCTTCTTCTGACAAAGTATCTCCTTCTGAGTTGGCAAAATCTATTATTGCGCTGACGGCTATGGGTTATGATTCGACTAAACTGACCACTTCATCCAAAGAAACTCTGGATGCTGTTGCAAAGTTGGCTGCGATGGTTAATGATGAGACCAATACCAGCGTCACATATATTTACACCCTGCCATTTGTGATGATTGCGCTTCAGGAATTTGGGGACGTTTATTCTGCTGAACTTGAAAAGCTGGCATCTTCTGCTGTTTCGCAGGCTTTGGAAAATGGCGGCTGGGGATATGTTTATCAGGGAACAGAAAACTTTGATGTTGATGCTACGTCCTTCGTCTTGCAAGCCCTGGCCCCCTACTACAATGTTGATGGGTCTGAATCGGTTACCGCTGCAATCAACAGTGCGAAAGGCGCACTCTATCGCAATCTGACTTTCAGCGAAAAGGGAGCAGTTATTGCATATGGCAACCCTTCTGCCGAAAGCACTGCACAACTGATCGTTGCGTTGACTGCACTCGGAATGGATGCGAAAGATTCTATGTTTCGCAAAGATCTTTCTGCGGGGTTAATGTCTCTTGCGGCAACATCTGCGGACGGCTTTATGCATGGCGGACAGCCGGATAAAATGTCCACCGAGCAGGGCTTCCGTGGCCTGATCGCCTTGGCTAACGCCAAGGAAGGCCAGCCTTACCGCCTGTATGATTTCAGCGGGCAGAACCTTGTTCCTGCGGTGGCCACACAAGCTGGCATCAATTTTGCAGTAATTCCCAATGATGCTAAGGTTGTCGTGACAGATAGTGAAAACCATGAGGTTGCGGCAGTTTCCGCCTATCGCTACGACCTCCCCGCTGGCATCTACACCTACACCGTCTCCAAGGACGGCTATGTGACCAAGACCGGCAGCTTTACCATCACTGCGGAGCAGGTGGCGGGTCATGAGAAGCAGACCATCCATGTCTCTCTGGTCAGTGCGGGCTCCGGCTCCGGCAGCTCCTCTAAGGACATCAAGGTGACCGTCAAGGTGATGGTGCCCCCCGCCGATCAGAGCAAGCGCTATACCTATAAGCATGATTCCAGAAGCTACACCAACCTGCTGACCACCACCGGCAAGGTGACTGTGACCGCCGGAAGCTCGGTACGGGATGCCTTTGTCACCGCTCTGGACCGGGATAAGATCGGCTATACGGAGCAGTCCAACGGCTACTTCCCGACGATCGGCAGCTGGTCTGAGTTTGAACGGGGGGAGAAGTCCGGCTGGATGTATCTGGTGAACGGCTCCATGCCCTCTGTGGCCGCCCAGGATTATGAGCTGACGGGCAACGCCACCGTGGTGTGGTTCTACACCGACGACTACAGCAACGACTATGGTTCCGAGAGCTGGGACGACGACAGCTCCTCCTCCGGTACCACTACCACGCCCACCACGCCCACTACGCCCGCCAATCCTGTGCCTGACAAGGCTATGTCCTTTACGGATGTGAAGTCCAACGACTGGTATTATTCGTCCGTGCGCTATGCCTATGACAACGGCCTGTTTTCCGGCGTGAGCCATGAAAGCTTCGGCCCCGGCGATTCCATGGACCGCTCCATGCTGGCCACGGTGCTGTACAGTCTGGACGGCAAGCCCGCCGCAGGCAAGAGCGGCTTTGCCGATGTGGCCGACGGCGCTTGGTATGCCGACGCTGTGGCCTGGGCGGCGGAGCACGGCATCGTCAGCGGCGTGGGCGGGGGTGCCTTTACCCCCGGCGGCACCATCACCCGGGAGCAGCTGGCCGTAATGCTCTATCGCTACGCCCAGTATAAGGGCTATGACGTGAGCAAGACCGCCGACCTGTCCGGTTACGCCGACCAGGACAAGCTCAGTGATTGGGCGGCCCAGGCCGTGCAGTGGGCCTGCGGCTCCGGTCTGATGAACGGACGCAGCGCCGCTCAGCTGGCCCCCGAGGGCACTTTGACCCGTGCCGAGGCGGCCACTATGCTGAAGGCCTTCTGCGAAAACGTGAAGAAATAAACCCCATTCCTGTCCCGCCGCCTGTACCCCAGACGGCGGGACAGAGACGCACTTAGGGAGGAGACAACATGCACATGGGACGAAAAATCGGCAGCCTGATCCTGGCTCTGGCCCTGGCGGCAAGCTCTGTCACCGGGGCGCTGGCCGCAGCCTCCCCGGCTCAGGGGGCCTATGACCGGGCCTCCGCTTTTATCAGAAAGGCCGTGCCCGCCCCGGAGGTATCCAGCATCGGCGGGGAGTGGGCCGTCATCGGCCTGGCCCGGGGAGGGGCCGCCCGCCCGCAAAACTACGATGCGGATTATCTGAACCGGGTGGAGCAGACCGTGAAGGAGAAACAGGGCGTCCTCCACACCCGGAAGTACACCGAGTACAGCCGGGTCATCCTGGCCCTGTCTGCCCTGGGAGCGGATGCCCGGGAGGTGGGGGGCTACGATCTGACCCTGCCTCTGGGGGACTTTGATAAAACGGCTTGGCAGGGGATCAACGGGCCTATCTGGGCCCTTATCGCTCTGGACAGCCGGAACTACCCCGTGCCCCGGAACCCCCAGGCCAAGACCCAGGCCACCCGGCAGCTGTATGTGGACCGCATCCTGTCCAGGCAGCTGTCTGACGGCAGCTGGAGCCTGTCCGGGGAGGGGAGCGGCGACGTGGACGTGACCGCCATGGCATTGCAGGCCCTGTCCCGGTATACCGACCAGGCGGCGGTAAAGCTGGGCGTGGACCGGGCGCTTGTGTGGCTGTCCGGTCAGCAGCAGGGGGACGGGGGCTTTGCCACCAAAGGCACGGCCAACGCCGAGAGCTGCGCCCAGGTCGTGGTGGCTCTGGAGTGTCTGGGACTGCCCCTGACGGACAGCCGCTTTGTGAAAAACGGGGCCACGGCCCTGGATGCCCTGCTGGGCTATCAGCTGCCCGACGGCAGCTTCTGCCACGGGAAAAACAGCGGCAGCAACCTGATGGCCACCGAGCAGAGCCTGTACGCCCTGGCCGCCGTCAAGCGGGCGGAGCTGGGCCAGAGCGGGCTGTATGAGATGGAGGAGCTGGAGACAGACGATCAGACTGACCTGAGTGCCATCGCCTTTGCCCCCGGTCTGGTGGCGCTGCTCACCGCCATGGGAGCAAGTTCCTGCGGTGTGCTCTTGCTGCCAGGAGGATGACAGCGAAAGGCCCTCTCAGTCACGGCTTGCGCCGTGCCAGCTCCCCCGCCGGGGGAGCCAAGTGGACGCCGGAGCAAACTCGCCTCCCCCTTTGGGGCCGATTCCCCTTGTCAAGGGGAAATGTCCCGAAGGGACAAAAGGGATAGGGTAGGTGTCCGGTGGACACACCGGACGGAGCGGGCAGACGGAACGCCAGTTCCGTTTCCTGGGCGGGGGCTTCTTCCGTCCGGGAAAGAGAACTGGAACAGGGAGAACGGCTATGAAAATGAACGGAAAAAAGTGGGCGGCAGCGGCGGCCGTTCTGGCAGTGCTGGCCTTTGCCTTTTGGTACGGCGGCGACGCCCCCGGTCTGCGGGGGTGGTCCGCCGGAGAGGAGGGGAGCAGCGCCGGCGTGAGCACCTCTGTGTCCACGGACGCTTCCCAATCGGAGCAGCAGGAGTCCCCGGAGAGCAGCGCACCGGACGCTTCCGCTCAGGAAGCGGAGAAACCGGAGCCACAGCCTGACGCAAGCGTGGGCGGGGAGGGGGAGAAAGCCCCCCCTGCTTCCTCCGCCATGGACATCGATCCCAAGACGGGGCAGGATCAGTATCACACCGACCCGGTCCCCC
>PPYF01525558.1_pt1 | contig 19920 bp, 17 predicted proteins | sample 1559871 | NCBI WGS metagenome assembly PPYF01 (sample SAMN08240021, study PRJNA423297) | Human gut metagenome, whole genome shotgun sequencing project. | reverse complement strand
ACAACACAAACACAAAATAAAACACGACAAAACTACTATGCAATCTTCCTGTTATGCCGGGGAGGCATATTCACTGACTTACATATATTCGCATACCTACAAGCAGTCATCAGACGATTTGCATATATAAAACATACAGTTTTCGGTTTTGTTCACGAAAAAAGATGTTTTAGGTCTATTTTTTATCTTTGTAATCTTTCAGAAAGCCTTCCATCAGCCATTTAGCCAATGCCTGGCGATTGGAATTTATCACCAGACGACGCTGGTCGAAAGTATTTTGGATATTACCCAGTTCCACAAAAACAGAAGCGGGAGTAGTATGGGAAAGCACATACAGGTTGCGTCCGTTCACTGTCCCGGAAAATCCCCGGTTCGGCTGATGCTTTCCGTATTTCGATTCAAATGTATCTTTCATATTATTTGCCAAACGCTTGCTTTCCGCCTTCTTGTTCGAATGATAGAAAAAGACATCGGTCTGTTTCCCTTTGCTGCGGCTATCTATATGGATGAAGATTGCCCGGCAGTAAGAGTAATTCTTACGGTCCTTCTGATAGAGGGCGTTTATCTTATTGCATCGTTGCTGAAGGCGTTGTACCTGGTTCAACGGAATCGGGTCTCCCATGCACGTCTCACGTTTACTGTTCGACAGGTAGGTATCGTCACGGATACCGTCTTTGGCATCCTGAATGATGATGTGGACTTCCGCCCCTTCCTGCATCAGGTTACGCGCCAGGCGAAGGGCGATGTCGTAGGCATATTCATCTTCGTGAAGCTCATGTTTACCTACCCGTCCGATAGCTCCGGGGTCGGGTCCGCCATGCCCGCTGACCACATAGAAACAGGCACCCGCAAGTCGGTTGGAAGTAACTTTGACATTTGCCAGTTCCTTTCCGAACAGGGGTTCATTGATGGTAGTTCCTATTTTCGACGCTTTGGATTTCGAGGGTTGTTGTTTGGTTTCTGTACTTTTAGCGGTTATATTCTTTGCAGTTGTACTCTTTGCGGCCGTATTTCCGGCAGGAGTTCCCGATGATTTCTTTACAGGCGGAATCACATATGTCACGCCCATTTTCAGCACATTATTCTTTCCCAGTTTCTTTTTATTCAGTTCTATAAAATCATCATAGTATTTCTTCGGAGAACGGTTGTGTCTCAACAGAAAAGTAGAGATACCTTCGCCTGCCTTCGGAGTCGCCTTTTGCTGTGCCCAAAGCGCCGTACCCGAAAAAAGAAAAGCTAAGAATAAAAGAACATAGAGTTTATTTTTCATATCTACACAATTATCTCCTTCACATGAGTATCATTTCACTCATAAACAGGGCAAAAATACAATTATTTTCCCTACTTTTGCGCCATTAAAACATTTTTTGAAATAAATCATTAAAACCCGATAACATTATGGCAAAACAATTCAAGCCCGAAACCCTGTGTGTACAGGCAGGGTGGACGCCTAAAAAGGGCGAACCACGCGTATTGCCCATCTATCAAAGTACAACTTTCAAATACGATACCAGCGAACAAATGGCACGTCTTTTCGATTTGGAAGAAAGCGGTTACTTCTATACCCGCCTGCAAAATCCTACGAACGACGCTGTTGCCGCCAAGATTGCCGCTCTCGAAGGTGGTGTGGCTGCCATGCTGACTTCCAGTGGTCAGGCTGCCAACTTCTACGCTATCTTCAATATCTGTCAGGCAGGTGACCATTTCGTTTGCTCTTCCGCTATCTACGGTGGTACTTTCAACCTGTTCGGTGTTACAATGAAGAAACTTGGCATTGACGTTACTTTTGTCAGCCCGGATGCCAGCGAGGAGGAAATCTCCGCAGCTTTCCAACCCAACACAAAGGCATTGTTCGGCGAAACAATCTCCAATCCTTCCCTCGAAGTGCTGGATATTGAGAAGTTTGCACGTATCGCGCATAGCCACGGTGTCCCCTTGATTGTTGACAATACTTTCCCGACTCCCATCAACTGTCGCCCGTTTGAATGGGGAGCGGACATCGTAGTTCACTCTACTACCAAATATATGGACGGACACGCTACAAGCGTAGGCGGCTGTATCGTAGACAGCGGTAACTTCGACTGGGATGCTCACGCTGAAAAATTCCCCGGACTTTGCACACCGGACGAGTCTTATCACGGACTGACTTATACTAAAGCATTCGGCAAAGGCGCTTATATCACTAAAGCTACGGCACAGTTAATGCGTGACCTCGGCAGCATCCAAAGCCCACAAAACTCTTTCTTACTGAACCTGGGACTTGAAACGCTTCACCTACGTATGCCCCAACATTGCGGCAACGCACAGAAAGTAGCCGAATATCTGTCCAAAAACGAGAAAGTGGCTTGGGTAAACTATTGTGGACTGCCGGATAATAAATACTACGCTTTGGCACAGAAATATATGCCGAATGGTTCTTGCGGAGTTATCTCCTTCGGACTGAAAGGCGGACGTGACGTATCTATCAAGTTTATGGATTCACTGGAATTCATCGCTATCGTTACCCACGTAGCCGATGCACGTAGTTGCGTGCTTCACCCGGCAAGCCATACTCACCGCCAGTTGTCGGACGAACAGTTGATGGAAGCAGGTGTACGCCCGGACTTGATTCGTCTGTCGGTAGGTATCGAAAATGCAGATGATATTATCGCGGATATCGAACAGGCGTTGAATGCATAAAAACATTGTATTGACATAAAACTAAAAAAAGACACGGAATTAAATATCTACCGTGTCTTTTTACTAATATAAAACAACATAAAGCTTTTTCAGAAGAAACATATCTCCTTTTATTCTTTAACTCCACCTTTCAATCGTCTAATATCTTCATCTAGTTCTTTTATACTATTCAGATGTTCAAGTGTATGTTGTGTTTCCTTATACTTATTATATTCCTGCCCTGCTTTATGTAGTGCCAACTGATGAGAAATTCGCCCTGCGTCTTCTAAATTTGACACGATAACCAACAGAAATGATTACATCGAGATTATAATAATTAGTCGGTTTAGTAGAAAAATCGGAATTTCCGATTTTTCTACTACTTTCTATCTCAACAAGTTCTCCTTCTTTATAGATATTGAGTATATGCTCATTTATTGTAGAACGTGACTTTCCAAACAATAAAGACATCTGTTCTATTGTCAACCATACGGTTTCTCCTTCAAACAAAACATCCACTTTTATTGTCCCATCTTGAGACTGATAAATAACTATCTCATTATTTTGGTTCATATCATTATATTTCAACGACTTACATATATAGTATAATTCCTTATCCACAAAGATAGCATTTATACTCCAGCCTATCACCTTCTACACAAAGAAAGTTAATATCACACAGATTCAGTTTAAACGTGAACTGATAAATCACTCCAAATGTTATCTTTGCAGGGAACCAAATTCTGTATAGATATGAAAAAGATTCTACTGATAGTGTTTGCGCTATGCTTTTCTTACGGATTTTCTTATTCCCGTTCGTTTTATTATCCAACTAATGAAATTACAAAGATGCAGAACTTTGAAACGGATTCATTTACCACCAAGAATGGGAAAAGCCTGAAGATTATTTTCTTCAAACACGCCAGCTTGCTATTGGAGTATGCAGGAAAAAAGATTTTCGTCGACCCCGTATCTGATTATGCAGACTACACGCAACAGCCCAAAGCAGATTTCATTCTGATTACCCATGAACATCATGACCACTTCGATACGAAAGCAATCGAAGCTATCGAAACCCCGTCTACAAAAATAATAGCGAATCCGAATTGCCGGAAAATGCTGGACAGAGGACAGGAGATGAAAAACGGCGATGCACTTCAACTCGAACCGGATATCAAGCTGGAAGCAGTGCCCGCCTATAATACAACTCCCGGCAGAGACAAGTTTCATCCTAAAGGACGTGACAATGGATATATTCTCACGCTGGGCGGAACACGGATTTATATTGCCGGAGATACAGAGGATATTCCCGAACTGAAACAAGTGAAAGACATTGATATCGCTTTCTTGCCTGTCAACCAGCCTTATACAATGACACCGGAACAGGCGATACGGGCTACCCGAATCGTCCGGCCACATATACTGTATCCTTATCATTATGGAGATACGGACATTAATAAGGTAAAAGACGGGTTGAAGAACGATAAAGGAACAGAAGTACGTATTCGTGCTTTACAATAAATTGCAATGAAATAGAACTAAAAATGCACCCTTAAAATCAGATACATAATTTTAAGGGTGCATTTTTCTTAATACGACTCTATCATTTATTCTGCCGGTCGGATTCCAAAACTACTCGTAAATACAACATAAAGCACCTTCCCGTTTTCCGGTAATGAAATACCGTTCAAATAAGAAGAATCCGTCACATCTTCCATCCAGTAAATCATAACAGGGCCTACACTTTTGGTAGAAGGCTGTCGTTTGAATGAGGGCTCCAAATAGAATTTATGCTGTTTATCGGCATTGTCAGCATCTTTGTAGCTAAAAGTAAAAGCTACCCCCTGTTTGTCACTAATCAAATCATTATCATGTCCCACTTGATAAGTTCCTTCAGCACGTATCTCACCATTCTCCGTTTTCAAGATAAAACTGCCGTTGCCATCTTCCATAAAATTATAAACATCATCCGGTTGCAGAACACAAACTTCCTGTCCTTTTATAAAGGAATATTCCTGCATCATCACATCGTTTACTGATTTCAACAGTTCTTTATTCTCATCCTTCTCTGTCGATAAAATCTCGTCATTAACACTGACAGCAAATCCTGTCTGCTCTCTGCAGAACAACGAAATTACTCCATACGAAACAGTTACGGGTAAAACAACGCTATTCCCTTTCTTATCACTGACAGTCACAGTTACCTTTCCTTTCTTTCCATGTGAATTTATCAATAACCGGTCATTGCTGACAGTTGCCGTCACAATAGTTTCATCAGAACTATGCGCAGAGTAACCGCCTTTTCCATTAGCAATCCCAATATCTTCCGTACCCCGCCCGTTGAGATACAAAGTTGTAGAAGAAATCGTATTCGTACAAGTTCCCGGTTCATTGATAAGTTGTGAACCGCTGAATAAAATAATCTCTGCATCATCCTGACAAGCAGACATACAGAATGTCATAACAGACAAAAGAAAGAAGCCCAGTAAAGTTTTTGTTTTCATATTTTCAGTTATAAGTTTGTCTTTTTTATATTGTTTTGCAAAGATATTAAAGTATTATGTAAAAATGAATTATTTATTGAGAAAATATATTCCTTTTTATTATTGATACATTTGTTGCAGTATCTGTTACATTTCTGTGCTTCCATATTCTCCTTATTATCTATCTTTGCGACGAATCAAATAATGAATAAAAACATATCAATAAGAACATGAAAAACATTCTAAAAAGAACGACCTTGTTAAGTGGTTTGGTAATGGCATTGTCTGTGAATAGCACATATGCCCAGTCTTTCGAATGGATTAGCAGTACGGAAGGGAACATTTGGAAGCAGGCCAAAGTCAAGTTACAGACAAGTAGCGGACAAACTCCTTTACTGGAAGCCAATGGTACGGAAGAAGGTACTGTCTTCAAAGCATGGGGAACGTGTTTTAACGAACTAGGCTGGGATGCGCTCAATATGCTTCCACGTAAACAACAGGAGATTATCCTTCAACAACTCTTTGCTCCCGAAGGAGATTTAAAATTTACAATGGGACGTTTTTCCATGAATGCCAATGATTATGCCCGCGACTGGTACAGTTGTGATGAAGTCCCCGGTGATTTCCAATTGAAACATTTCAATATCAATCGTGATAAAACGACTCTGATTCCTTATATCAAAGCCGCGCAGCAGTATAATCCCCATATGACTTTTTGGATGTCTCCATGGTCGCCGCCTTCATGGATGAAGATTAACCATTACTATTCCGTCCGCAGTGACCGTAATCAAAACGAGATGTCTCCCCTGTCGGATGTAACCCTTTTTGAAGACAGCAAAGAGAAGGATACCAAAGTATTCCCTCAACAACTGGCAGTGAACGACTACTTCATCCAAGACCCACGTTACCTGCAAACTTATGCCAACTACTTCTGCAAATTCATCGACGCCTACAAGGAACAGGGAATTCCCGTTTCAATGGTTATGTTCCAAAATGAATCATGGAGCTATACCAACTATCCGGGTTGTGCCTGGACAGCGGAAGGTATCATCCGTTTCAACACAGAATACCTGGCTCCGACATTGAAGAAACAGCACCCGGAAATTAAGTTATACTTAGGTACAATCAACACCAACCGCTACGATGTCATCGACCAGGTTCTTTCCGACCCTCGTATGCCGGAAACGATACAAGGAGTCGGTTTCCAATGGGAAGGCGGACAGATTCTGCCTAAACTCCGTGCCAAATATCCGCAATATAAATATGTACAAACAGAAAGTGAATGTGGTTGGGGGGCTTTCGACTGGAAAGCTGCCGAACATACCTTCGGTCTGATGAACCACTACCTGGGCAACGGTTGCGAAGAATATACTTTTTGGAATGCTATCTTATATGATGGTGGTTTCAGCGGATGGGGATGGAAACAGAATTCCTTAATCCACGTAGATTCAAAGACGGGAACAGCAACTTTTACTCCCGAATATTATGCAGTAAAACATTACAGCCATTATGTTACGCCCGGTTCAAAGGTACTGGCTTATAGGGCGGCTGAAGAAGATAAAACACCGGTAATGGTAGTCATGACTCCACAAAAGAAACAAGTAGTGATAGCCGGAAATTTCAACAAAGAAGCTAAAGAAGTAACAGTGAAATTAGACAGCCGCTATCTAAGCGTTACCCTACCACCTCATTCACTGAATACATTTGTAGAAAAATAAAAGCTAGAAATAATACCCTTATTTTAGTCTCACCTCACAGCCTTTCAGAGTAAAACCGACCTCAAATAAACTCTGAAGGGCTATTTTTATAGTATCCTCAATATAGCTTCCCATATCATCATATTTTGTAAAATCTACAGGAATCAGTCTGACATTTTTGTCTTTGCTTGAGTCCGGTATTTTAGCTGCAAAACGCTTTTTCTTCTCCACTCCCCATCCAACAGTCTTATGATAAGGAAGAGGAATTCCTATCGTTAGTACTTTCTCCTTGGTATCCGTGTATATAATTCCCCGTTTCCCAATCCTTATATCTTTAGCTCCCCAATAAGTACCTACATGTATGATAATAGTAAAAGTCCAATCCGCTAAAGCGCTATCCATTTGAATATCATCCACCAAATTGGAGAAGTAATCTCCAATCATTTCTCTATCAAAACAGTTTAATTCAGGCCACTCACATTTTTCAAACAACAAATGCGCATTGACAGGAGTCAACAGAGTGCTTATTTCTAATTGATATTTCATTGGCTATTATTTTATCGACTATAAATATACTATTTAATTAAATGGAATACGAAGGAATAAAAGTTTTTTTCCTGTGATATAAGAAATTCCATGAATATATTTTAGATTCTTCAAGCATACTCTGAAAAGGAATCATTCTCACCACAGTGAGAATAAATACTCATTGCATTGAGAATTTTTTCTCATAGGTATGAGTATTTTTTCTCATAGGAATGAGAATACTTGAGAAAAAGCACTAAGATAAAACACTGTTTAATAAGCTCTTAAGAAAATCATATAATTCAATTTCATACAAAAACGAACTATTCAAATCATAATCAGCAATAAATTCACTCTTTCCTGTTCCGATTCAGCCGGCTTAGTAAATAATGAGGGATTAAACAATAGACCAGTTGTGCACGTGACCATTTATAACATTGCTGGTAAAATACCATTCCCATCGCGATAAATATCGTAGCACCAATGAGTACTTGAAAAGGCAGCCAGGATAATGCTTCTTTTGGAAGCAGCATCGGTATAAGTGCCATTGCTCCTACCGGTGCAAAGAACTTGCCGAGCCATTCGAACAAAGTGAAAAGTACTATAAAAATAAAAAGCGCTACTACTGTTTCGGGCAATCCCAGGTAATGATAACCAATCAGTTGAAAGATAGTTCCTATCAATGAACCGCTTACTAACAGCAATATAGTAAGTACAGGTCGATTTCGAAATCCGGCTTTTGAATTGACAAACTCAACATACATAACAAGCAATGGCGGAATGATAAAATAAAAATTAGAAGTATATACCGCCAGGCAGGCTACTGCAAACACACTTATCATCAGACTCAACCACCGGAAACTATCCGTTGCCCAATTCCGTTCTACCGGTTCATAAATAATAGATTTTCGGAGTCCAAAGTATTCCATCCATCGTTGTACGGCAATGATTATCAATGTCATCACAAAAACAGAGAGCGGATAAACCCAACTTTCAGTTTGTAATAATATAGGAAGTACACAGGCAGAGATTAATGGAAATAGCGAAGCACGGGTAAATAAAAGTCCGACAGCAGCACATGAGAAAGCGATAGCCACATTTACTACTAAAGGAAAGGGAGAATAAAGTACAATCAATACCCCGGCACAAGCTCCGAGAGTCATCAATAAGAGCATTTGCCAGTATCTTACACGCCACACCCGTTTATTAACAATCCACATACCAATGGTAAGAGCAGCCATTTCGGGGAAAATGATTTCCTTTTCGTGCAATAGTTCTGCTACTCCAATCATCAATAATATCATAACCAGTGCATACAAGTATCTCTTCCGTTGCTGAATATCACTAAATAACGAGGGCTTCTTTGCTGTTTTGTCCATGTTCTTTTCGACGTTTTATATCAATCACTTATGTAAGTGGGCACAAATATCTGAAAAAAGAGTGAGACAGAGAGCTTTTTAAAGAAAAAAGAAGTATAACTGCCATTATAAACAAATTCCGGTAATAAAAAAAGGTGCGCCCTTCTTTCGTCGGACGCACCTCTCTCTTCTTATACACAAACATTAAATTTATCAGGTTCCAGGTGTTCATCAATATACCGGATGCCATCTACTCTGAAAAGTCCCCGCAAAAGTGTATAGTTCATCATACGTTGCACCACATACGGAGTGCCTTGCAGACAACTTTTATAGATTACCTCCTGCAAATCCGTTGCGAAACTGTCAGGTTCGACTTCAGAAAGCAGATAACCACAGATTTTGCAATGCGTCAGTACATCTATAAACTGTTGCAGCCAAAAAGCCTCTTCACGTTCAAAGGAAGAGCGATATTCCTTGTCCGCGTTGATGTCCAGCAACAAAGTTTTCCCTAACGAGTGCAACAGTGTGAGATATCCGTTCACTGTCATGAAAAGCAAATCCATACATGAACTATCCATTCGTAACTGCTTCTGCTGTATATGGTTTCTGACCGTCTTAGCAGAATCGGAAAGGCAGATGCGGAACAGATAAGCCTTGCTGGGGAAGAGCTTGTAAAGCGTCCGCTTCGACATCTTCATTCCCCTGGCTATATCATCCATAGTAAGTCCACTGACACCATGCAGGGACATTTCCCGCTTTGTATAGTCGAGTATCCGGCCGCGTAGTGTTTCAGTATTCATATACACCTCCTTACATCCGACCGCCGCCCAATGCCTGATACAAAGTAATCATGCCCTGGATTTCGGTAAAGCGATTGGCTACTTGAGAAAGCTGCGCGTTGAGCAATGTCTGTTGCGCGGTCAATACTTCCAAGTAAGTGGTATTGCCATGCTTCATTAAAAGACTCGTGCTCCGGGCAGCCGTCTGCAAAGAAGTAACCTGCTTTTCGTAGAAAGCCGCTTTCTCACGGGCAGTCTGATACTGCACCAATGCTTCGTTGACTTCCACACCTGCGTTCAGCAAAGTCTGTTCAAAGCCGAGACGGGCTTCTTCCTGCTGGGCTTTCGCTATTTTCAACTGTGCCACGTTCATTCCTTTATTAAATAAAGGCTGTGTCAGAGAAGCTACGGCAGAAGCCACAAACTTGCCCGGGTTGATAATCATACTTCCGGCACTGTTCGTCCATCCGGCACTACCACTCAATGTAATAGACGGGTAGAAAGCAGCACGGGCGGCATTCGTCGTATAGAAAGCCTGTGCCAGTGAAAACTCCGCACTACGTACATCGGGACGGTTGGCAAGCATCTGCAAAGGAATACCTACGGAGAAGTTTTCCGGTAACTGCTGGTTTCCCAGTCTGCCACGTTGGATTTCGTGGGGAGTCTCTGCCAATAACAATGCCAGTGAATTTTCTGCCTGGTTGATTTGTTCTTTCAAATCAAGCACGGTCGTACATATATTATAATAGGTAGCTTCCGTCTGCGCCAGTCCGGCTTCGTTCACCATACCGGCGTTTTTCATGGCACGGGTGGTTTTCACACTTTCCTTCCAGGCAGATTCGGTGGCAACAGCTATTTCATACTGCGAATCGAGCATGAGCAATGTATAATAAGTATTTGCCATAGCAGCGACGAGTTGCGTCTTAACGGCTTGCTCATATTCCTTGCTCTGCTCATAAGCAGCTTTCGCGCGACGTTTTGCCGTCGTTACCTTTCCGAAGATATCCAGTTCCCACGAAGCTGTCACGGGTAATGAATAAGTCTGCGTAGCCTTACTGCGGTCGAAGCTGCTGACAGCCCCTTCCGGTGCGAGGAACAAAGAAGGCAGATAAGACAGTTTGGACGTCAAGAGCGAAGCTTCCGCTTCCTTCACACGTAGATGAGCTGTCTGCATATCCGTATTTCGCACCAAAGCCGAATCAATCAGAGTCTGCAAGTACGGGTCGGTAAAGACCTCTCTCCACGAGAGGTTACCGAAGTTTGCCGTATCGGTGGCAGCGACTGACTCGCTGCCGTAAAGTCCCTCAGGAACTTCCGATACCGGTTTGTATTTATTGTAGATACCGCAACTACTCAATACAAGTGTTGCTGCGGATAAGATTATTATTTTTCTCATATTTCTTGTTATAAATGAAAAACGTTGAGTACTCTGTGATGGAAAAGTGTTTATCACTCTTTTCCTGCCTTAGACCTTTCTTCCTCACTCACCTTCATGTCTTCTTCAATTTTCCAGTCGCTTGTAGGTGCACTTTGCGCGGGGCGAAAGCGTTCCTGCAACCATTGGAAAGCGATAAACAAGGTAGGCACGATGAAAAGCAATGCCAATGTACCGATAGTCATACCACCGACTACACCCGTACCCAATGAACGGTTACCGTTAGCTCCTACCCCACTGGACATCATCAACGGGAACAGACCGAAAATCATGGTCAATGCCGTCATCAGAATCGGACGCAGACGGGCTTTGGCCGCACTGACTGCTGAAGCAATCAGTCCCATACCTGCCTTACGGCGCTCTGCTGCATATTCCGTCAGAAGAATAGCTGTCTTAGCCAACAGACCTATCAACATAATCAATCCTGTCTGCAAGTAGATGTTATTCTCCAGTCCGAACATTTTGGCGAACAAGAAACTTCCCATCAATCCGCAAGGCACACTCAAAAGAACGGCGAACGGAATGATAAAGCTCTCGTACAATGCACTCAGAATCAGGTAAATCATCAGGAAGCAGATGCCGAAGATAATCATCGTCGTACCACTTTGCTGATTCTCTTCACGGGTGATACCACCGTAGTCATAGCCATATCCTTTCGGAAGAGACTGTTCCGCTGTCTCCTGTACTGCCTTGATAGCGTCACCGGTACTGTATCCTTCAGCCGGCATGGCATTCACTGCAATAGAGTTGTACATATTGAAACGACTCAAAGTTTCCGCACCGTAGGTACGTGTCAGTGTAACGAACTGGCTCAACGGAGCCATCTCCCCATTCGACATACGTACAAAAGCGTTATCGAGTGAAGTCTCGTCCAGACGGAACTGCGGGTCTGCCTGAATCATTACTCTATATACTTTAGAGAAACGGTTGAAGTTAGACACATACTGACCACCGTAATAACCGGAAAGTGTACTCAACACAGCATCGGGCGTGATACCTGCACGCTTACATTTTGCCGGGTCTACTTCCACCGTCCACTGCGGATAGCGGACGTCAAACGAAGAATAAGCCATCGCAATCTCAGGACGCTGATTCAATGCTCCCAGATACTGCTGCGTAGTCGCAAAGAAATCGGTTACTTCGCCACCCATCTTATCCTGCATATGAAGTTCCAGTGCATTACCCATACCGTAACCTGGAATCATACCCGGAGAAATGGCAAAGATACTTGCGTCCTTAATATCAGCCGTACGACCGTATATCTGACCGATAACTGCCTGTACATTATCCTCTTCTTCCGGTCGTTCAGACCAGTCTTTCAGTTTCAGCACCAACATACCGAACGAGCTTCCCTGTCCGGCGAGCAATCCGTAACCTGCCACTTTCTGCACGTGTGCCACCTGTGGAATACCCATCAAACGGCTTTCAACACGATCCATCACTTCATTGGTCGTAGCCAGCGAGCTACCTGCCGCTGTACTAACATTGACAAATACCGTACCCTGGTCTTCGTCAGGCACCAAACTGGTCTTGGTCGTATTCATCAGGAACACAAGCAATACTACGGAGCAAGCCAATAGTGACCAGGTCAGCCATCTACGTTTGATAAAGAACAATACAGCATTCTTGTATTTTTCTATCATCACGTCAAAAGCCGAATTGAATGCCTTACGGAAGCGTGCCGCAAAATTATTCTTCTGCGTTCCGTCTTCATTTATATAAGGTTTCAGCAGCAATGCACACAGAGCCGGACTCAACGTCAACGCGTTAACCGCGGAAATACCTACGGCAACCGCCATGGTCAGACCGAACTGCGTGTAGAACGTACCGGAAGTACCGCCCATGAAGGACACCGGAATAAATACAGCCATAAACACTAATGAAGAGGTGATAACAGCATTACTGATACCTTTCATTGCGTCGATACTTGCCATATAGGATGACCTGTACCCTACGTCGAACCGTGACTGCACCGCCTCGACGACAATAATGGCATCATCCACCACCGTACCGATAACGAGCACCAGCGCAAAGAGGGTCAGCAAGTTTATACTGAATCCTGCCACCGCCATAAAGGCAAACGTACCAATCAGCGAAACCACAATACCCACCAAAGGAATCAATGTAGAACGGAAGTCCTGCAAGAAAACATACACTACAAGAATAACCAGGATGATAGCTTCAATCAAGGTCTTTACTACCTCATGGATGGAAGCGAACAAAAAGTCGTTCGAACTCATCAACTGCGTCAGTTCCACTCCTTTCGGAAGATCCTTGCGGGCTTCTTCGAGAAATTTGTCGATATTCTGATTGACTTCGGTCGCATTGGAACCCGCCGTTTGGAATACCATACAGGCAATACCCGGATGCCCGTCCGTACCACCGTGATAAGCATAACTATCCTGTCCCAGTTGTATGTCGGCAATATCTTTCAGTTTCAGCACTTCACCGTTATCCGTGGAACGAATGACAATGTCGCCGAATTCTTCCGGAGTAATCAGACGCCCTTTATACTTCATCGTATATTGATAGGTTTCGTTAGAGTTCTCACCAAACGAACCTGTTGCCGATTCTATATTCTGTTCGGCAAGCACCATAGTAATGTCCGATGGAATCAGCTTGTACTGTGCCATTACATCCGGCTTCATCCATACACGCATACTATATTCACCGCCCAAAATCATCAGGTCACCCACGCCGCTGATACGGAGAATCTCCGGTTTCATATTGATACTTAGATAGTTGGACAGAAAGTTTTCATCATAACTATCGTCCGGACTGGAAAGCGTAAACATCTGCAGGATACTGGTCTGACGCTTGGAAGTGGTCACACCGACCTGCGTTACTTCTGCCGGGAGCTGTCCCGTAGCACGCGACACACGGTTCTGCACATTGACAGCAGCCATATCCGGGTCAGTTCCCTGTTTGAAGTAAACGGTGATACTTACCGTACCGGCATTGGTAGCCGTTGAGGTCATATATGTCATGTCTTCCACACCATTGATAGCTTCTTCCAACGGTGCGATTACACTCTTCTGCAAAGTTTCCGCACTGGCACCATAATAATTGGTGCTCACCATAATGGTAGGCGGAGCAATATCGGGATATTGCTCAACGGGTAGACTGAACAACCCGATGATACCCACTACGACAATCGTGATAGAAATCACTGCCGATAATACAGGGCGTTCAATAAAGGTTCTTAAATTCATGGATGATTCCTCCTTTGTTTAGTTTTCAGTAGTTGTTGGAGCGGCAGCCTGTGCTGTCTTGGCTTTAATCGGTGTGCCTTCACGGAGCAATCCCACGCCTTCCGCCACGATTACATCTCCCGGTGCCAGTCCTTCGTCAACAATAAATTCACGTCCGCCGTTTACACGTGTCACCTGAATCAGGTTTGCCTGCGCTTTGCCGTCCACTACTTTATATACATATCTCTTGTCCTGTATTTCGAACGTAGCACCCTGCGGAATAACCAGAGAGCCCGCTTTCCGGACAGGGACAATCACATTTCCGGCACCACCGCTATGCAGCAATCCGTCCTTGTTAGGGAATACCGCACGCAGACTGACAGTACCCGTCGACCGGTCGATTATTCCACTGATGGACTCAATCTGTCCTTGTTCGGAATAAGACGATTTGTCATTCAACTGAAGGTCGATAGCCGGCATACTTTTCAATGCTTCTTCTTTAGAGCCGTACTGGCGAATCAATCCCAGCAACTGGTTTTCCGTCATAGAAAAGTAAACATACATATCCGAATTATCAGAAACGGTTGTCAACGGTTCGGGAAGACTGGAACTAACCAACGCTCCCACGCGATAGGGCAATGTACCTACCACTCCGTCAGCCGGGCTCTTCACTACTGTGTAAGAAAGGTTATTGCGGGCACTCACTTCCTGGGCTTTTGCCTGTGCCAACTGTGCTTTGGCAGCCAGCAGGGAGTTCTTCGCCGTACTCAGGTCGAAAGAGGAAACCACATTCTCCTTATACAGTTCCTCTTTACTGTCATAAGTCAGTTGTGCGGTAGCCAAGGAAGCCTGTGCAGCCTCAACGTTTGCCACTGCGGTTTGCCAGGCTGCTTCATACGGCACCTGGTCGATGATGAACAGTGTCTGTCCGTTCTTTACCCGTTGGCCTTCCGTCACACAGACTTTGGTCAGCGTACCGCCTACCTGGGGATAAATGTCTATATCCTGACGTCCACGGATGGTCGCCGAATACGCGCTTGAAATCATCCGGTCGGCCGGAGATACAGTCATTACTTCGTATTCAGCCTCCATTTGTGCCGGTGGAGCTTGCTTACAGCCTGTCGCAGCAATCAGACAGCAGAGTAACAATAGTCCCTGCTTCACTTTACTAATCTTTTTACTCATTGTGTTACCTATTTTTAAATTTTGAACGCGGCAAAGGTAGACTCTTTTTACCACAGAAAACCAGACATAGTATCTTTAGTTTTGTTCATTTTCGGAACATCAAAGCTAATATTTAGCAAAAAATCCCTATTTTTGCCCGCAAAAAGAGAAACCTATATGGAACAAAGAAACTCTAACCTGGCCGTACTTCGCGAACCCTTCATCGCCGGAATTGATGAGGAGTTAGCTCCTGTCATGCACTACCTGTGGAAACTGGAAGGAGGTGCCATTTACTTCTGCCGCAAAGGGTGGGCACACGTCACGATTGACTTAAAAGATTATGAAGTGGTAGAAAATACTCAATTAGTACTTCTGCCGGGAACCATTATCCGTATCAATGGCAGCAGCAGCGATTTCACAGCTTCCTTTTTCGGATTTCCCAAAGAAATGTTTATAGAAGCCTGTATGCGTTTCGAACCCATCTTTTTCCGGTTTATAAAGGAGCATCCATGCTATGTTCTCCCGGAAGAGAATACCGGAGCCATCAACGGACTGATAAGTGCCGCGACTGCCATCTACAAAGACCGTGAGAATCGCTTCCGAAACCAAATAGCCAAGAATCATCTCCAGTCGTTCATGCTCGATATTTATGATAAATGTTATCGCCATTTCGATGCACAGGAAATAGAAGGCGGAAGCCGGCAGGATGAAATCTTCAAGAACTTTATTGCACTAGTGCACGCCAATTGCACTTCCCAACGGGAAGTGACTTTTTATGCCGATAAACTTTGTATTTCCACCAAGTATCTGACCGGTATCTGCAAAAGTGTAACAGGAGATTCTGCCAAAAAGATTATTGATGATTTCACTATCCTGGAGATAAAGGTACTGCTTCAGTCTGCCGAACTGACAATACAAGAAATAGCCGACCGGTTAAGTTTCCCCGACCAGTCGTACCTGGGAAGATATTTCAAACGGCATGAAGGTATATCGCCGAAGGAGTATCAGAGTAAATATTCCATGTAGACAATCGTCAGATTCCGCATACCGCTACTTTCTGTGTCGGCCGCCTGATAGCCCACAGAGCACAAAGCAGGGAACAAACGGCACAGACTGCAAAGGTTACTCCGGTGGATATAAGGATGTTGCCCAGCCCTACCATACTGGTGGTAAGCCCAAGCTGTACCATGGACGAGTTGGTAGAAAAATAGTCTGCCATTGCCGGCAGACTAGGTAAATACATATCCGTTACAAACGGGCCAAACGCTGATAACATACCAAGCAATATCAGTAAAAACACTTTGGAGTTCTCTTTATTTATTACAGTCATAAGCTATTCATTTTAATTCGGTGGCAAAAGTACCAGCTTTCCAGCGTATCCTTATAGGCTAAACACGAACAAAAAAGGCTTTTTGAGAACAAATTAAGATAAGGATTACAAGTATATCTATCATCCAAAGGCTGTACATCTTTTAGGTAAATCAAGTAGACAACAAACACAATTCAAGTAGATAGTAAGCACAATCCAAGTACTTGACTATAGTGTCTATAGTACATCTTTCAGTCATTTCTTCTACATGATATTCGACCGGGCAATCATTAAATAACATTATATTTTCGCATATATAGAGTTACAACTTACCTGATATTTTTTATAAATTTGCAAACCGAAATAGAAAAACAGGTATCAAAATGAAATTAAAGTATTATCAAATATCCATTCGCTATGAGAATAAGATGCACGACTTCCACGGTTGGGGCGTAGCTGTACAAATTTGATAACTTTCCTAAGAATTCTACTTATCACGACGCGAAATGCCGACTCTTCGGGAGTGGCATGATACAGGAGCGCATATTTATCATTATCAATTAAATTTCTTTTCATTTTATGAGCAAAAACAATAAATGTTTTCCGAACCGGATATAAATGCGGCAACCTTACAGGTCGTATTATAAAATCAGTCATTTTGCTATAAAATTAATAGAATTTATCCGCCAAGGACTACAATTTCTAACTTTTATTCCTACATTTGCAGCCAAATGATAACTTATTAATAAAAAATACAGATACTATGGCTAAAATAACCAAAGAAGCCGCTTTGCTCTATCACTCACAGGGCAAACCAGGTAAGATTGAGGTAGTTCCTACCAAACCGTATAGTACACAAACAGATTTAGCACTCGCATATTCTCCCGGCGTGGCAGAACCATGTCTCGAAATAGAGAAAAATCCGCAAGATGCATACAAATATACTGCAAAAGGTAATCTTGTTGCTGTTATTTCTAACGGTACAGCCGTACTCGGACTGGGCGACATAGGCGCATTGAGCGGCAAACCGGTAATGGAAGGCAAAGGTCTGCTTTTCAAAATCTATGCAGGTATTGATGTATTCGATATTGAAGTCGACGAGAAAGACCCGGAAAAATTCATCGCAGCAGTAAAAGCGATCGCTCCTACTTTCGGTGGCATCAACCTTGAAGACATCAAAGCACCCGAATGTTTCGAAATCGAACGCCGCCTGAAAGAAGAACTGGATATCCCGGTGATGCATGACGACCAACACGGAACTGCTATTATCTCCAGTGCCGGACTGGTAAACGCGCTCGAAGTGGCCGGAAAGAAAATCGAAGATGTGAAAATCGTCGTTAACGGTGCCGGCGCTTCTGCTGTTTCCTGTACTAAATTGTATGTTTCACTAGGCGCACGCCTTGAAAATATCGTCATGCTGGATAGCAAAGGCGTAATCAGCAAGGCACGTACCGACCTGAACGAACAGAAGAGATATTTTGCAACCGACCGTACAGATGTCCGTACACTGGAAGAAGCTATCAAAGGCGCGGATGTATTCCTCGGTCTGTCCAAAGGAAATGTATTGAGTCAGGATATGGTACGCAGCATGGCTTCCATGCCTATCGTATTCGCGTTGGCCAATCCGACACCGGAAATCTCTTACGAAGCTGCCATGGCAGCTCGTCCCGATGTATTGATGGCAACCGGACGTTCCGACTATCCGAACCAAATCAATAATGTGATCGGATTCCCATATATCTTCCGTGGTGCCTTGGACACTCACGCCAAAGCGATCAATGAAGAAATGAAGCTGGCAGCCGTACACGCTATCGCCAACCTGGCAAAACAGCCTGTACCCGATGTTGTAAATGCAGCTTATCAAGTCAACAATCTTTCTTTCGGACCCGAATATTTCATTCCGAAACCAGTAGATCCCCGCCTTATCACAGAAGTTTCCTGTGCCGTAGCAAAAGCTGCCATGGAAAGCGGAGTAGCCCGCACGGAAATCAAAAACTGGGATGCTTACTGTGTACATCTGCGCGAATTAATGGGATATGAGTCCAAACTGACCCGCCAACTGTATGACACTGCCCGTCGCAATCCGCAACGTGTAGTATTTGCCGAAGGTATCCACCCGAATATGTTGAAAGCAGCCGTTGAAGCGAAAGCCGAAGGTATCTGCCATCCTATCTTATTAGGAAACGACGAAGCTATCGGCAAGTTGGCGGAAGAGCTTGACCTCAGCCTGGAAGGTATCGAAATCGTCAATCTCCGCCACCCGGACGAATCCGACCGCCGCGAACGCTATTCACGTATCCTGTCGGAAAAACGTGCACGCGAAGGCTTTACTTACGAGGAAGCCAATGATAAGATGTTCGAGCGCAACTATTTCGGTATGATGATGGTGGAAACCGGAGATGCCGACGCATTCATTACCGGACTCTATACAAGATACAGCAATACAATCAAAGTTGCCAAAGAAGTGATCGGCATCCAACCGGGCTTCAAGCACTTCGGCACAATGCATATCCTGAATTCCAAGAAAGGTACTTACTTCCTGGCAGATACACTAATTAACCGCCACCCGGACACTGAAACGTTGATTGACATCGCCAAACTGTCCGACAAGACAGTCCGCTTCTTCAATCATACTCCGGCAATGGCTATGCTGTCTTACTCAAACTTCGGCGCTGATACTACCGGAAGCCCGGTTAAAGTACACGAAGCCGTAGACTATATGCAGAAAGAGTATCCTGAACTGGCTATCGACGGTGAAATGCAGGTAAACTTTGCCATGAACCGCGAATTGCGTGATACGAAATATCCGTTTACCCGTCTGAAAGGCAAAGATGTGAATACACTGATTTTCCCGAACCTCAGTTCGGCCAATGCAGGTTACAAATTGCTGCAGGCAATGGATCCGGATACGGAATTCATCGGCCCTATCCAAATGGGATTGAACAAGCCTATCCATTTCACCGATTTTGAAAGCTCTGTACGCGACATCGTTAATATTACGGCCGTAGCCGTGATTGACGCCATCGTTGTCAAGAAGAAAAAAGAAGGTAAATGAAAAGGCCGTTATCCAAATCACAAATAGTTTGCATCAGCCTGCTTTGGTTGGCGCTTTGCTATTTAGTTCTCACAAAAGCCGAACGAATTGACGGCATGACGATAGTAACGCTTGTCATTTCGGCAGCGTTGGTATTCATTCCTGTCTATAAGTCGTTCAAAAAGAACAAATAAATATCTTTTTTCCCATTTTTAATGCGATAAAATATCAAATTTGATGTTTTATCGCATTTTTCTTTATAAAATGTTTGCCAGTTCAATTTTTAT
>PPYF01028100.1_pt1 | contig 19921 bp, 11 predicted proteins | sample 1559871 | NCBI WGS metagenome assembly PPYF01 (sample SAMN08240021, study PRJNA423297) | Human gut metagenome, whole genome shotgun sequencing project. | reverse complement strand
AATCTGCGAAGTAACTCTTTCAAAAATTGGTGCTGTAAGAGTAATTTAACGATAGCTCTGATTGTTATTATTCATATTCATTTAAATCTAAATTATAACATAAACAAATATGATTTAAGCTTTGTTTAATTATATATAAAATCATCTTTTCCCAAACCTAAAAAACGACCATATGAGAGTACGATTACAACTTCTAGGCATTTTGCTCATTATTGGCTGCATTTCTGCCAATGCACAAAGTCCCTCGTTATTAAAAGTTCTCGACATAATCAAGCATCGAGAAAAATATGAGGAGTATGTTCTGGTATCCGCACACAGAGGATACTGGTCGACCTATCCCGAAAACTCATTAGAAGCATACCGTATGGCTATGGATCTGGGTGCCGATATTATCGAAATGGACGTCCGTGTCACAGAGGACAATGTCATGGTCGTGTTCCATGATGCCTGTCTGGACAGAATTACGACTGGATACGGCAGATTACGCGAGGCTGACTGGTGGTATGTCAGCTCTCTAAAGCTACGCAATGAAGATGGCTCCATCTCTCCATATTCAATCCTTACCTTGTCCGACGCACTCGATTTCCTGAAAGACAAAGCCGTTATCGCTTTAGACATTAAAGAAGGCGGCCGGCTGTTCAATGCAACAATGAAGCGAGTCCTTACCATGCTGAAGGAAAAAAACATGCTCTATCAAGCTATTGTCAAAGGGAAACTTCCTCTTCAAGATCTCCAGAAACTATTGAAAGACGTCGGTATAACTCTGAATGACTTTATCTATACTCCAATCGCATTTTCCACTACGCCTAATCTTGATAGTTATATAATGGATTTTGTTGGAGAGAAAAATATATACGCAATGGAACTTGTGTATAAGCAATCTAAAGATCCAATATTAAGATATGTGCCGATTGTGGATGCTGCCAAAATCTGGGTTGGGCAATATTCTTTCTGGCCTGAACTGGGAGATGGTGTAATCGCCGAAAAAATCCCGCTGACCGATACTGACCCGATTGTAAGACATTATGATTTTCAAGACAAAGACCCGAACAACAATCTTGATGACGGTCGCGGTAATTGGGAATGGCTTTTGGGACATGGAGCTACTTATGTCATAACCGACCGCAGCGAACTTTTAATTGAGTTCCTTTCTAAAATGGGTTATAGAACCAAGTAAGATGAAAGATTATGAAAACAAATATGAACATACTTATAGTATGCTTACTCTGCATACTATTCACAGGGCAGATTGCAAACGCACAACTTCCCCGCCCAATACGGTATTACCCTCTTTCGAATCTTGATTACAGGGATGTGATAAACCGTAAAGACGGAGTCTTAAAACGCGGTAGTACGTATTCTTATCCCGACAGATTTGGTAATGTTGCGGGAGCCATGCAGTTTTCGCCAAATGCCTATGTTGAAACGCCTGATTTCTTTGCAGGCACAACCATTCGAGATGGGTTCTCGCTTAGTTTCTGGATATACATTGATGAAAACTATTCCAAGTACACTGGAGTCTATCCCTGGCAGGATACGGACAAAATCTTTCGTGCGTTTTTCAGCTACGACGCCAAGGATGACTGCAATCTGTTCGGTTTCTATCACAGAAGGGACAGGGCGGTCGTGGACCGCTATACCATCAGTGTAAAGGAAGGTAAATTAAAGAACTGGGGAATATGGTACTGGGATCCGGTTAATTTTACTAACCGAATTGGATGGTATCAAGTATTTCTTGTCTGCAAGAAAAACATGACATACCTATATATGTTTTATCCTAACTCACAGATGGAATATGCACTGTATTATATGGGATATCAAACATTTGTGGCAGCCTCCAACTGGGGATTAGGCAGTATTACAGATACCTCTAACCGTTATCTTGATGACTTTAAGGTCTATGACCAGGTTCTTACCAAAGAACAAGTAATAGAATTGCATGCTGGAGAAAGTCTTCCGGACGGGATGTATGAGATGTCATATGCTTTCGACACAAATAAAGTCATTCAATCAAGGAACAAACATATTGAACCTGGGTATAATTTTGATATAGCATCGAAAACTCCAGATAAAGAATTGACACATCAATTTGTATTTGAACATGTTGAAGACAAACCGAATGTATTCCGAATCCGAATGGCTTACACGGGATTATTTATGGGCATAAAATCAAGTTCAGAACCATATGTGCTATTAGAAGGAGACTATGGTCAGAAGAAATTGTTAGAATGGTATATTGAACCTGCAGGTGATGGATACTTCTTTGTCCGTGCGAATTTAAATCGAGACAAGTATTTGCAAGGAGTCAAAGGGGAAATACAGATATCGCCGTATTCCTCGGCTCAAGCACCATATTATAAATGGAAATTCAGGCCATTAAAGTCAACTTATGAACTTTCTCAGGATTATTTTGTACCCAAAAGGAATTATCAAGTCATTGATAGTTACAATACTATCATGGAACTATTACCTCAGCGCCCAGTTACTACCTCAACAACTGGGTTACAGGCAACCAGAGATCCATTCCCATCCTTAATGAGCCACTATAGATTCCAACGAAGCAAAGATGATTCTTACAATATATATAACGGCTCTTTTACAAATATGGCGATGTATCCAGCAGACTTAAGTTTATCAAACTGGTCTGATGTAAATCTTAAGCAACGAAGCGGCAATGATGAACCTTTGTATTACCAATATATAGTTGAAAAGCCGAATCCGCTGGGGCGACGTGTTGTAATCAGACCGGTCATGGCACAGACAATGTCTGTCTATTCAGGTAATTTCCCGACTGCAAACAAAGTTACATTTACTTATGATAAAGACCAGAAACAGTCCGAAGCTCGTGAATGGCAGTTGTTCTATGACGGTAACAACCCTAATGCCAATAGGCAGATTGCGACTCTGACTCCTGGTGTATATAAAATAAAACCTCTTGCAGACCAGAATTACGCCATGCACCCAGAGAATTATTCATTTAGCCCTGACACGAAAATTGAGCTAGACCGTTTTGACCCGTCAGATCCTACTATTTCGTATTGGATAGTGGAATATGAGGTTGACAATAATAACCAGCCTATCAGAGACGGGAGCTTCCTTATACGAAAATATGCCACACAAAATTTGTATATGGCACCCGACAAAAAAGATATTTCTGAAAATGCTCAAATATATATGGAGTTTCTTGATAGAAACAATGTATCTTTTTATAAATGGTTCTTGGAGCCAACACGAGATAAAACAGGTGCATTCTATATTGAGAATGCAGCAGATAAACTAAAATTTCTGGAATATCCCACTGGCCCTCTTAAGGATAAATCGCCAATAAGATTCTCTTATCATCGACCCTCTCAAGACCCATCTACATTTAAGTGGTTATTCGAAGAAATTAATGTTTCATCTCAAGTAGATGCTAGCATTTGTGAACTTACTTTTGCGAACAAAAAGGATATCAATTTTTGTCCAAATATCAACGATACAATATACAAGGCTCATACAGACCTTGATACACAAAGAAATGCTACAGATAGTACCCTTGAATGTGAAATAATAAAGAACAAGGATTCATCTTATTTCATAAAAGCCTATGGTAAAGATCTTTATTTACATGTCGGACACGATAATCAAGAAAAAGAGAACACTGTTATAATTGGTGAATATAATTCCAATTATGAGGAAGCATATAAATGGATGATATTACCGACCGATAAACCAGATATATACCAAATTTTCCTGTATAATGGGATATTAAAAGGTCATCTGTATCTCGCTGATACAAATAAAGTCAGTCATAACAAAGCTTATATTAAAGGCCCTTACGAATTCGAACAATAATTGAGCAATTAATTCTGTAAGTTTCTAAAAAACGAGGTTGTCAAATTTTGAACTACCTCGTTTTTTATTTATGTTACACATGGTCTCTATTCGCGCAAAAGGCTTACCCGTTTTATTACTTATTGCATCCCATATACAACGCCTGTTTCATTTGAGAATTTTACTCGTGCAGCGACCGTGCACGCAAATAATCAAGTAAGTATTCAGCCCTGTCAGTCTGAATAATATTTGCTCCAAGCGTATTAATCAGGTAACCATATGCATTATCTGGATTTTTCAATGCACAGTCATCATCATGTCCACCACATTGGTCAAGATATGCCCCATATAGGCTGTCTACAAGCGCGGCAGACTTTGTCCCTTTTATGATTACTTGAGAGGCTGTGCCTGTCTTTTCTAAAATTGGCATCAAAAGATCGAAATATCTATCAGCTTTATCAAGATTAACCAATACTCGACCTTTTGCGGCAAGCATGGCATCTTCAAGTGTCGGTAAAGAGTGCATTGTGCGAATTCCTGCTCCGTTTTTAAGTTTGAGTGTACGTAACGAATCAGCAGTCCAGTCGTAGATTCGACCTTTGCCAGTAGTGGTCCGTTCCAACTTAGAATCATGGATCACAAACAATACTGAGTCTTTGGATAATTGTAAGTCTAACTCAACAACATCCACACCTATCTCAATCGAATGCTCTATGGCTGCAATCGAATTTTCGGGGGCATAACGCCAATCGCCACGATGAGCAACAACAAAAACTTCATTTATATCGCCAGACAATAGTTTCTCACGCAGTGTATCAGCTCTATTTGGGTCAGAGGCAAATACACTAAATGACATGAGGAATGAAAGTATTAGGATAATAGTTTTCATATTAACAGAATTTAGTTTTCCATTAGTGATATATAATATCTTAATCGCCCATTATGCTAGTAATAATATTTATAGTTTACATTCCTTTTATCTCTTTCTGAAGATGAGGCTCTGTTATAAAAGGTTCTATTTTATTAATATAATAATCACGCAGTAAATTCCAATTATAATATGGTCCAACGATGTGTCCTGCAGGCAATTTCACCTCTTCTTCATTAAGTAATACTTTTACCAATATCTCATCATTGGTAGAATTGCGATAAAAGATTATTTGAAGATTCGCTGCCATTGGGACTATGAGATAATCATGCCATCCGTTTGTTGAAATCTCCTCCAAATTATTCCATTCTTTGCCATATTCATTTACTTCCATCAATACAACCAATGGGAGCAGGGCACTGTCATGACCATATCTGAGGTTAACGCTCTTTGCATGTGATGTCAATGTTGAATCTGCGCTACTAATAATATTATGTAGCAAATTGGCCTGAGAGAAAGGCATACGGTTATTAGTCAATTTTGAGTTACCTCCTTCTATAAACCAATCTGCATTTCCTATCAGCCATTGTTCATAAATTTCTGAAGTTGAGAACACTGAATCAAGAAGCCATGGTTGGTTGGAATGGCTTTGACTATTAGCCAATGCATAAAACAAGGGTGTAAATAATTTTTCTCCTATATTATCGTTAGAATATGTGCTGTCTTTTATTATTCGGCTTAAATACTGACCTCCGTTAGAATGTTTGGTATTATACTCTTTGAGAATAGTATTTTTCATATCTTTTCTAATCTTTTTAGCCTCAGCATCCTGATAATATAGGTACCACATATCGGAAGCACTTGCATCAGAAGAAATACTAATATTAGGACATAACGAACGGATTGCATCCAAACTGTTGTGCATCGAGAGTATTGCCCTGATTACTACTGTAGAGCGGGCATTTACAAAAGTACTGTCGATGAATACTTGCGGAAAATTTTCTACCATTCGTCGACCGATTGCTTGATGTTGGCGTGCGCCAATTTCAGTCAGTTCGCCTGAACGACCTTCATGAGACATAGCTCTCATATTCTCGATGATTTGATATGTCTTTTCACCAAGTTGCGTAAGTTGTCCATCATTACGGGCTTTATTCAAAATATCATATGCTTGATCAAAGTATTTATATCCCACATGCCACCGGCTTCCATGTCTTCCATAATGCTCTATATGAAACGGCTCAAAGCCGGCAGGTGGAGGCGTCTGAACAGGCGGATTCTGTAATAGATAAGGATAACTGAAATACTTTCCTGCCATTTGTCGCGATGAGACTGTTTGTTGATTATTCTTATCTGCATAAGATGCAAAAGAAATAAATACTATCGCAATACAACTTAGAAATGTTTTGAAACGATTATCCATTTATATATTTTTAATTATCACTAAAATGTTAAACAAATTACAGATAACTCCAGAGTAATGGAGTTATCTGCAATTACTTACCTAAACCAATTCTTTTTATCTCTTTATTCTATGTAACTAATTATCATTTCGACGAGCATTCCAAACTAATAATGTCAGAAGAACGGATACTGCTGCTGCCCCTATCCAGAACCAACTAACATAAGTAAAATTATATACATCTGCACCAGACGAGTCAACAGTTTTCTGCCCTTCAATAAGAACGCCGTTCATGATATCCTGTAGACCAGCACCGAGATAACTGGCTATACCAACGATGCCTAAAGCAGCGCCAGCCGCTGCACGAGGAGCAATATCTACAGCCATAAGTCCTCCTAAGAAACAAATAAGAACGCCGATACCAATGCCAAACATAACCATTGCAGCAGCATCAAGCCAAAAATGTTCTCCAGGCACCAAGAGGAATAAACATAATGCAGCTACATTCAAGCATCCAAAAATGAATGCAGGCCAGTTACGATTACCTTTAAAGATTTTATCGGAAATAAGTCCGGAAGCGATAGTACCGATAATACCACATACCGAGCTAATTGAAATAATGAATGATGCATCAAGTGTCGTATAGCCTTTTTGTGCCTGTAAATAAAATACTCCCCAGGAGTTAACAGCATATCGGGATATATACATAAAAGCACTCGCCAATGCTAGACACCATATTGCAGGATTCCGTAAAACAGCTTTTTGAGCCCTATTATAATCAACTTTATCATCAGTTTTTCCTTTTGGTACATCTTGTTTTGCCTCTGAAAGTTGATATCCAAGACTTTGAGGGGTATCTCTCATGAATAAGAGAACAATGATTAAGCCGATTATGCCAATCAAACCAGCTCCAATCATGCCATAACGCCATCCAGCCCAGCTGACAAGCAGTGCGATTGTAATAAAGGTAATTGCCTCGCCAAGATTATGACTCGCTGACCAAAAACCATAGAATGTTCCACGGTCTTTTGAAGAGTACCAACGGTTGAGCGAGACCACGCAAGCTGGTGCACCCATTGACTGAAACCAACCGTTAAGACCCCACAGTATTGCAAACACAATAAACATGGACGTCATGCCAAGTATTAGGTTTATTATCGCTGTAAATATCAAACCGGTAGCGAGGAAACGTCTGGCATTACAACGGTCGGCAAGAAAGCCGTTTGCCATTTTACCAACAGCATAGACAAAAAACAGGCATGAACCGATAATGCCCAGTTCTGTTTCCGTGAAAACACCATCGTCCACAATAGGTTTGCGGACAATATTCATTGATAAGCGGCATACATAATAAATCGCATAACCTAAGGTTGCCGATAGGAATGTAGCCCATCTAACCTTTTTGAAATTATCAGATGCAGCTGGTTTGTCCGCAGATTCCGAGACTTTATAAAAGGTAGATATTCGGGATAACAATCCGGTATGATTAGATGATGACATAGCTTTTTATTTATGTAATGACCGCGAACGAAGATAGTTTAGCAAAAGCTCGGCTCTATCGGTTTGTATTATCCTTGCGCCTAAGTTATCAACCAAAAAACCGAATGCGGCATCGGGATCAGTCAATGCCCGGTCATCATCATGACCACCACAAAGAGTATCCCATAAAGTATTATACCATATCAATGCTTTGCCTCTCAGTTTGTCTTTAAGTTCCAATGGAAATTCTATTTCATCGTCACTTGCGTAGACAAGTTCATATGCCGCCGGTTTAAGCTCGTTAAGATAGCCTTCCATCAAAGTGCGAGCTTCGGGCTTGTTTAAGTTTACAACAGGCATATAAATAACCTTGTCAAGGTATGCCCCATAGAGACTATCGACCTGTGCGGCAGGCTTTGCACCTTTCATTATGACTTGGGAAGTTGTACCTGTTTTTTCCAGTACCGGCATCAATAAGTCGAAATACCTGTCGGCCTTGTCAAGATTAACTAACACACGTCCTTTTGCAGTTAACATAGCCTCTTCAAGAGTAGGCAGTGAGTGCATTGTGCGGATTCCGGCTCCGTTTTTGAGTTTGAGTGTACGTAATGAATCTGCGGTCCAATCACTTATTTTACCCTTTCCTGTGGTTGTACGATCCAACTTTGAATCATGTATTACAAAAAGGACAGAGTCTTTCGAAAGTTGTAAATCCAATTCAACAACATCGACACCTACGGCAATAGAGTGTTCGATTGCAGCGATAGAGTTCTCAGGTGCATAGCGCCAGTCGCCTCTGTGTGCTACGACTAAAACTTCGGTCGTGTCACCGGATAGAATCTTTTGACGCAACATTTCTGCTCGATTGGGTTCAGCCGCAATCGCAGTAAATGTTATCAGCACCAAAAGCAATGATATGATATTTTTCATGATGTATCTCTTAGATGTAAACTATATGAAATTACATAGCGACGTTATCACCCCAGAATGGCATGGCAACATTATCGCTATTAAGTCGTGATGCTCGATCGAGACCAAGTTCTAAGCTCCAACGGCTATTTGCGACATCTTTGTGACCGAGTTCAAGTATATGACTTAATATTGCAACCTTGGGCTTCACTATATTGCCCAAAACATCATTCTCCGTAAGTGCGTTAACTGCATAGCGAAATACGTAACAGTCAACCTCTTTGCTGCGCATAGACTCAAATTCTTCTGCAATAAAATTGCTGTCTCCAGAGTGAAGCAACTTAGTGCCCCCACCGGTAACATAAAATGCCGTAATAGCGAGAGTAGAAATGGGAGAACTGTTGTGATGGGTAATAAATGAATGTATATTGAATTTACCTATCGTATAATCTCGCATTTCCATCGTTCGGTAAGCAGAATTGTCGACACCGTCTATAGAGAAATTAGTCAGAACGGCTTTTCCCGCTTTTGACATTTCACGCGCTAAATTCTCACATTTATGATCTGCATGAATATGAGTGATAGCATAAAAATCAATATACGGTGCAAGTTCAGCCCCTCTGCGGTGATATACGTCTATTGCATAATTCCCATCTGGGGTTTGAACGACAACTCCCATATTATACAATGCCCAGATATGCGTTTTGCCATCTGAGGGTTTTCCTGCTTTGAGAGCATTTAATATTCGGTCAAATGCAAGATTGTAGCATTCAAGAATCGGGTAGGATTTTTCCAGCGCAGACGCTGTTGCATTGTCTGCTGTAAGATATTTTGCAAATACCAAATCTGAAGGACACGCATCGGCCCAACCCTGTATCTTTTTATATAAGTCAATCCTATTAGCACTGTTAGAGGTATAGGAGGATGTCTCCCAAACTGATGCTAGTGTTTTATTTGCTTCCGAATCGGTTACTACCGGAGGTTCGGGATTGGGATTAGGCTCATCATCTCCTCCGCAGGCCGCCAGTGAAAAAGCCAGAGCTACGAAGAGGAGGGGGATAAAGCTCCGGGCTATTTTACCCGGAGCTTTAATAATAGAATAAAAGTTATATTCCATTTCTTTTATTTAAGAGAATTAGTTCCTTGCTGATTGAAACCACGGCAAGGCCATCCAGTTTTTGCGAGATTGATGCCAATGTTCATAGTCGCAATGGTTCCATTCAGGCCGTAATACAAACGAGCATCGGGGCCAATTAATACAGGAGACATTGTCTGTGCAATGTTTCCTATAACATTTGCTGAACCATTCTGATCGATATCTAGAACTACAAATGGACTGGCATATTGAGTGATGTAAGCATGTCCGTTTTCGCCGATAGCAAAGCCGGAATATGTATATCCAAGATTAGAGTCATGTTTCCATTTCAAACTTCCATTGGAATTTACAGCATACAGAGCGCCATTCTTTTCGCAGAAATATACTGTGCCGTTTTCGTCAATAACTGGATGGTAGCAGTCATTATATTCTGACGCATAAGTCCATCGAGTTGTTCCGTCAGTCATATTTACAGCAGCAATACCGGATTTACCTTTGAGTGCGGCATAGATTGTACCATTCTTACTGTCAATCGCAAGAGAACCTCCTCGTTCGGTAACTTTGTGGGCATCGGCCGACATCCACAAACGTGTGCCATTAGAATTATAAGCCCATATACCGCTTGAAGTACCGGCATATACGTTACCATTTGCATCTACTGCAACGCCACCAGCGTTACCAGAGAGGCTTGCGCTCCATATTTCTTTGCCATTATCCGCATTGAAGCATTTCAAAGTGGCGCCGTCACAGAGGACATATATTTTTCCATCGGTAGTAACGGCAGGAGAAGCTTTGATTGCTGCTCCCATAGTGGCCGACCAACGCAAAGTTCCGTTGGGGGTAAATGCGTAAATGGTACCATCCTTATCTTCGGTGCCTAAATAAACTTTTCCATCAGTGCCAATAGCGACGCCGGCACCGTATGTTGCCGCAGACATACTCTGCTGCCACTTAATTTCACCCGTAATAGCATTTACAGCTAAAAGCATCTTTGTAGATTGAGAGATACTATAAAGTGTCTGCCCATCAGGGGAGAATGCAAAATTTGAAGCTTTCTGATAGCCAGCTCCGGGTAATTCAATCCAAGCGAAATTCTGCACATTTACTTTTATTGAACCCGTCATTGTTTCTCCATTAGTAAATGTTGCTTTAATAGACACTTCCGATTCTCCAGCCTTGGGGAACATGTAGGTGAGTACATCGTTATTCGAGACTGGCATTCCATCGACAGACCATTCAACGGAAGCAATAGTGCCAGAGACAAAGAATGCAGGGTTATACTCCAATTTGCAAATCTCGAAAGGATGGGGAGATTCCGGCATACATGAAATAGGAGAAATCTGACCGGGTATAGCTGAAGCCGTGAGCGTTACAGATTTGCCATAACTATAGATGACAGTAATTGCGAAACTGTATTCCACATCATTAGTAAGATCCGAGACAAGCATAGAGGATATTCCTTGCTGTCCATTCAAGACCTTTATTTCATTGCCGTTTTCAGACACTGAAATCTCATATGTATAATTCAAGGAAGTTTCAGGAACAACCCATGAAAGATATACACATTTGTCACCTGCAGTAGCTTTGAACTCACTAACGGGGATTCGCGCTGTTTTTGGAGTTGCTTGCGCTGTGACCTTGCGAGCAAGACCATCAGGGTATCGACTTTGAACTGCGATGTTATATAACACATCGTTTTTCAGACCTTCAATGATGTATGAAGTAGTATTACCATCAACTTCATATTCTCCATTGCCGTCAGTATTACCACTTGAACTCCAAGTGATTAAATAGGATTCGGGAGCGGGTTTCGCTGCCTGTGGTACCCATTGGAGTGTCACAGATTCGTCGCCTGCCGTAGCCATCAGTCCGTCTATTTCGAATCTCGTAAGAGGAGCAGAGAAGTCATTCTCATTCTCGCATGCCCAAAAGGCAAAAGCAAATACGAGAAGAAGGCAGAAGCCTGCAATATTATGTTTCATTTTGTTTCGCATTTAATGTTTAGTAACCTGGATTTTGCCATAACAGATCAGTATTATTGATGCGTTCAATTTCTGATGACGGTATGGGATACAAGAATTGATATTGCTGAATTTGTTTACCGTCTGAGGCAGCCGCTTCTATAGCTCCTCCGAGGCGTATTGAATCAAACCAGCGCTGTCCTTCATATGGGAATTCTTTCTGACGTTCAAGCATTACAGCTTTGCGGAAATCATCTTGTGTCGGGACATCTGCAATATCGATAGGATTTACCCCCGCACGGGTACGAATCATGTTCAATGCTTTTAAAGCTTCAGATTCTCTTGAAGAGCTATACGAAACCTCATTCAAAGCTTCAGCATACATTAGAACTACATCCGCATATCGAATCAGAATATTATCAGGACCATATTGACGAGTAGATTCATCCCTCGTATCATAGAATTTCTTCATGAGACAGGTATTAACACCTGGTACTTTTACATACTCAAGTAGTGCTGCTCGTGTATCTTCTGTATTGTCATAAAGATGTTTAAGTGTCTCAGTGCGGTTATTGTCATCATTCAGGTTGGTAATTGAGTACCAAGCCCCATGTCCTTCACCTACAACAGTTTTATTATAACGAACTGCAAAAATTACTTCGCGATTCATCTTGTTATTTACGTCAAATACATCTTCAATATTTGGAAGGAGCTCATAAGACCCCATGAGGCTATTCAAGACATTAACTGCTTGCTGATGTTTCTTGAATGTTAGATAAACTTTTGCAAGAAGAGCTTTTGCAGCTCCAGAAGTAGCACGGCCAATATTATTACCCGTATAAGAATCTGGCAGCATGTTCTCATTTACAATCTGTTCCAGATCTCCTGCGATATAGTTATAAATCTCATCTTCGCTGGGTCTTCCTAACTTAAGCGCTTCCTCTACTGAAAGTTGTCGACGAGGAGATGGAACAGGTCCCCAGGCGCGATACATATTGAACATCGTTAAAGCACGAACGAATAATGCCTCCCCTTTGAATTGCGCCTTTTTGGTTGCGTCAAAGTTGGCATCATCAATTTTGTCTAGGATTTTGTTACAACGGTAGATACCATTGTAAAAGTTTTCCCACATATTGTCGAGGATACCATTTGCGGAAGTTTCATTGAATGTATCAATGTCATAGCGGTCTTGCGTACCAGCAGTAGGTGCATTAAGTGTAAGATTATCACTACGATATTCGCACATTTCGATATAGTAGTTCATCTGAGTCTGGAGTTTGGAGTAGCATGCGTTAACAGCTAATTCAAAGTCGTTCTCTGTCTTATATACTTTATCGCCAGTAACCTGATCATCCGGTTCCAGATCGAAAAAGCTATCACTGCATGCGGTTGTAACCAACCCGAGTGTTACGGCCGTTACCAGCAGCAATAATGTTGATTTAATATATTTAATCATGATATGTTCAGTTTTAGAAAGTTGTGATATTCAACCCGATTTGGAATGTACGTGCTAAGGGGTATGTACCATAATCTTCGCCTGGGGTAAGTGCGTTGCCTGTTCTAAGGCTAACCTCAGGGTTGTAACCGGAATAGTTAGTCCATGTGCACAGATTGTTTCCGGAGAAATAGATGCGGCATTTATCAATATGGAATTTATTTAGCCATTTTTTTGGCAATGTATATCCTATTGTTAAGTTTTGCAATCTCAGATACGAGCCATCTTCCACATGCCATGTCGAGGTACGTGCATTATATCCTGTTTGTTTACGATTTGCTCTATTAGTAAAACCATCGCCAGGATTATCCGCTGAATGCCAGCGATTAAGTGAAGCCGTTGTGCCGTTTGTATTACCTTCCATGTTATCAAGATAACGGCGATTCAAATTAAGAATTTCATTTCCATAAACGCCTTGGAATGCAAATGCCAGATCAATACCTTTCCATGCAAGAGTTCCATTAAATCCATAGGTAAAGTCAGGCATATAATTGCCAACCACAGCACGGTCTGTATTTACGTCAAGTACGCCGTCGCCATTTACATCGACAAACTTGAAGTCTCCGGGACGTGCATTGTCAAAATGCGGATACTCTCGCAGTTCTTGTTCATTTTTGAAAATACCATCTTGTACGAGAAGATAATAGCTTCCGATTGGTTTACCGACTTCAGTTATATAATATGCGTGTTCTACTGAACCTGACGTGATGATCGGAGCATTGTTTTGTCCGAGTGCTTTTACTTCATTCCAGTTCTTCGCCCATTGTGCATTGAATGAATAAGAAATACCATTGCTGAAGGAATGTCGTGAACCAAGAGAAAGTTCCACGCCATGATTATTAACTTTACCAATATTCATGAGTGTTCTGCCATATCCTGTTGGACGAGGAACTAATACGTTCTGGAGCATGTCATGAGTGTCTGCATCATAATATTCACCAGAGAAAGTCAATAAGCCATTAAATGCTCTTAAATCAAGACCGACATTTATCATTCGTGTTTTTTCCCATGTCAAATCTGGATTATCTACAGAGTTCGGCTTATAACCATTCACTAACGATCCGCTGCCAGCTCCAAGAATATAGTCCTCCATACCCATAGTGGAGAGATGCTCGTAATTACCAATATTGAAATTACCAGTTTCACCATAGCTAAAACGGAGTTTTCCATCTTCCAGCCATGTCAAACCAAGTTTCTGCCAAAAATCTTCTCCAGTAAAACGCCATGCTGCAGATGCCGAGGGGAAATAACCCCAACGATTATTCTTGCCAAAACGAGAACTGCCGTCTGCACGTATCGCGGCCGAAAGCATATATATTCCATTATAAGAATACTGTACGCGAGCAAGGTATGAAGCAAGAGACCATTGGGTCGTTTTTGAAGTACCATCTGATACAGTACCGCCTGTTATTGTCTGGATATAGTCATTAGGATAATCTGTAGCCTGCACCCATACGCCTTTATAAGTTTCTTTCTGTGCGGATTGAACAGCTACAGCAGTAATACTGTGTGCACCGAAATCTCTATTCCAAGTCAGCTGATTCTCAAGGAGCCAGTTGTAATAGCTACCGGTAGATGCTTCGCTAATTGGGTTTGACGGCTTATCATAGTTATCCTTCCCTATTAAAGGAAGTGTTGAAGGCCGATATGTTTCATTATTGGCCCCATAGTAATTACCGCCTATCGAAGTTTGGAATTTAAATCCTCGTCCGAAATCAAAGCCTAAATATGCACGTCCAGTAAAATTAAAACGGGTTACCTTGTCTTTATTAAGATTTGCTAAGGCTACAGGATTTAATATTTCATTATGCTGGTAATCATTGCCAATGCGCCAGTAACCATTGCCTTGCCAGTTATAAGAGCCATCTGCATTATACACTGGCCATATTGGGCAAGAAGTAAGAGCTGACTGCACAACACCGCCACTGCTATAGGAACCAGACGCATTCACACGATTACTTTCAGAATATGACGGAGACATATTAACGCCATAGCTTAATCTTTGATATTTTCCGTCAACATTACCTCTGAAAGAGTACTTCTTGAAGTCCGAATTTATTATAACACCTTCTTTATTGAGAAACCCTGCAGAAATAAAATAGTTGGTATCGCCTGATTTTCCACTAACAGCTAAATTGTGATTCATAGAAAAACCAGTACGGAAAATTTCATCTTGCCAATCGGTATCTGTTAAACCCGGAGTGCCTTGTAAATAAGGCTCTAATTCAACAGGATAATTAGAGAATGATTCCGGACGGCTTCCGTTGGGTGCAGTTCCTCCAGGATGCAAATCAAGATAAGCGTTAGTATGCGCTTCAGCAGAGAACTGTGCATACTCATATGCATTCATCATATCAATTTTCTTTGACACTCGATCCCACGAAACCCATCCATCGTAAGTAACTGTAGCCTTTTCTGTTGTACCTTTTTTTGTAGTAATAATTATTACACCGTTTGAACCGCGACTACCATAAATAGCAGCAGCAGATGCGTCTTTAAGAACTTCCAGACTTTCAATATCATTGGGATTGATATTGCTCAAGCCATTTTCCATAGGAACGCCATCAACGATATACAAGGGGTCATTCCCAGCGGTTGCAGAACTTACGCCACGAACTCGGACCATCACGTTATTACCTTCAGGGTCGCCAGATGTTTGCATTACCGAAACACCAGGCATCTTTCCTGCCATTGACTGTCTAAAGTCACTCGAAGGCAGTCCAGCAATATCATCCGATTTAATTTGAGAGATTGCTGTTGATACATCGCGTTTCTTTTGTACGCCATAGCCTACGACAACAACTTCATCAAGGACAGCAACATCTTCTTTGAGTACGACATTAATTGTCGTTCGGCCTGCGACCTGAATTTCCTGGGGAGTAAATCCCACATAATTGAATACAAGAATCGCATCCCCGGGAACATTCTTGATGGTATAATTACCATCAATGTCTGTAACAGCACCATTTTGTGCACCTTTAACCATTACTGATGCACCTATTAATGGCTCGTCCGTGGCATCTGTTACCGTTCCTGAAACGGTAATAGGACCCGAGCTTTCTTGGGCGACAGACACGCAGGTAGCAAGAACCAGCATGAAAGTCAAGAATAAGAACCTTTTTATTTCCATTGTGTATAAATTAATGATTGTTATTTCATGATACGATGATTGGTTACCAATTTAGTTCTTCATCACACCCTCTCTTTAGTAGAGATTTGGACGCACATTAATTCGCTTGTATGTAACACTTTATCAATACATAGACATCATTTTGCTAAACAAAAGTTATAAAGTAATCTTAAAAGAATTTATCATAGCAAAAAATGTCACATATTTTGCCTCATAATATTTTGTATATTCTAGTTTTATTGCTAATTTTGCAGTTGGTTAAGTCTCTCTACTAAAGAGATTTAGTTCATTACTAAACAATAAAGCCTCAAGACCAACTGGTATTGAGGCAATTATTTTCATAGATACAAGAATAGTTAAAGGAAAGTCAATTCGAAAAAAATTATTTGAGGGATTTCAGAATTAGGCTGTTAGCCTTGTCTACAATAGAAATGTCGAGGCTCCCGAGATAGATTTGTGTTGTTGCTTCGCTGTCGTGCCCCATACCCTCGGAGATTACGGATAGAGGGATGCCTTTAGCTTTGGCAGCGGAAGCCCAGCTATGACGGGCTACATATAGAGTCAGAGGTATGGTTACACCAACCATTTCTGCGATTCGTTTCAGGTTATGGTTGATATTGTAGCCAGTGTTGCGGTAGGTGCATCGCTCATTTAATCCGGGATTACGGATGACGGGCAACAGGTAATCGCTCTTATTTTCGGGATACTTGTCTAGTATCATCTGCATTTCCTTAGTCCATTCTATAATCAGTTGCTGACCTGTTTTGCGACGACGGTAGGTAACGTAACCGTTTTTGAGGTCTGTCTTTTTCAGAAAAGCCATGTCGATGAAGCTCATTCCTCTGAGATAAAAGCTCATCAGGAACATATCGCGGGCGTAGTCAAGTGCCGGAGTAAGGGACAGGTCCAACGTCTTGATTTTCTTGATGACAGTCAACGGCAGGGCTCGTTTGACGGTTTTGTCAACGCCGGTATAGACATGACGGAATGGATTGCGGTTCTCAATGATGTCGTCCTCAACCGCACGATTATAGACGGCACGCAGCACGCGGGTGTAGAATGAGATTGTATTGGGAGCGACACCTCTGTTCTTGTGCCATGCTTCATAACTCTCCATTGTCTCAGAGGTAATGCAGTCGAGCATTATATCCTCATCCTGTCTGAACTTCTTGAAACTGTTAAGAGTAGACTTGTAGGTCTCTGAAGTCCTGACTTTGCCGTTCTGTTTCAGTTTGGCGATGATACTTTCCATAAAATTGAACAGAGAATATTCATGCTCGTAGCGGTTGAACTCATCAATCACATCATCGGCGGAGTATGTCAAGCCATTGGCATCTAATTTTCGGTCAATCTTCGTCAACCTCTCTATATCCCAGCGAATACGTTCCCTGATTGATAGAATGAACGATTTGCGCTCACTTTTCTGAGAGGTTATTACCATAGAACGGTTTTCATCCCATTCTTTCGGTAACACTTTGTATTTGGTCAGAAGCTGTCGCACCTTCCTCTCATGGATAATCTGATAGTAGATTGTGCCCTCGTGGTCAGCGACAGTCGAGGGGCGAAACTTTACTTTTATCGAAGCCATATTATATTATCATTGTTTACAATTAGACGTAGAAAAGGAGCACAACCAAGACGGCTATGCTCCTTGGAGTCTTTGTAAAGTTACTAAGTAATAGAATGTTGTTATTTCTTCACGCGATATTGTTGAATCTCTTTAATCATATCCTTAATGTCTTGGTTCACCCGGAGAAAATTAGAGTACAGAACTCGTTCACGAGCTTCTCGTGATGGGAAAGAATAGAACTTTGGCAGAGGGACGTAGCCCGCTTCCTCATTTGCAATCTCCTCCATGTCGAAGTCGGTCTTGCAGTAGAACTTAGAGGTCTTGAACTCCTCGGCTTCCTGAATATTGATGCTGTCTCGCATCCCGGTTTTAGTTTTCACGAAGTCGCGGGCGACCTGTCCGCAAATCCAACCGGTCGGCAGGTCGGAGATTTTGGAAGCCGGAACAAGGCTGTCCATATTCTCATTGAGGTTGATGGAGGTGCGGTCACGGTCAATGGTAACACCTTTCTTCAACTGAACCACCTTGCCGAAGATGTCGCTCGACAGCCATTCAAGTGTCTCCTTGGCTCTGGCTGAACCGCTGACTACATTGCCGACAGTCGTAATGATTTTCTGCATTCCTGTCTTGCCATAGTCAGCCTCCAACTGCGGCAGCTCCTGAAAGCCGAGTGCGACCGAAACCTTGTTGCTTCGAGCCGTACCAATAAGACGGTCAATCTTGTGGAAATACAGCGTTGGAAGCTCATCGACGATGATAGACACCGGTATATTCTTGCCTTGTCCTGTATTGACACGGGTAACGAGACGGTTAAGAATCAGAGCGTTCAACGCTCCGATGATGCTCTCCATCTCAGGGTCGTTGGCAATCAGAAGATAAGACGGGTTCGCCGGGTCACTGACCTTGAGGTCGAAATCATCACCGTCCTTATGGAATATCCAGTAGGATTCCTTTGTCGCCAGACGGGATGTATATACACGGAGCGTACCTATCATACCTTCCAACTGTTCCATCGCTTTGTTTTTCAATGCCGTCTGGAAAGGTCCAAGAAGCGGTAACACCTCATTGTCAGTCTTGAGGACATCAAAGATTGTCTGATAATCCTCATTCAGAAATGACAGTACATGGGGCATATCGGAATACTTGCCCAGCCAGTATGCCGGTTCGACTCTCCTGGTCATGGCGGCATCGGCATATACCTCACCGGTCGGTTTCTCAAATCCGGTCTCACGGTCAACAACCATTTTGGGAAAGAGCTGATTTCCGTTTTTATCATAAGGGAGCTTCTTGTAGTTGATGAAAAAGTAGATGATCGCGGCGAGGAAGTTGACCGCAGAAGTCTGGAAGAACCCGATATACTTCTGCTGAATGGGGTTTACACGACGGCTGTATTCCACATCCACGAAGTTGATAACCGAGAATTTGCAACCTTTAGGCAGACGGTTTTCACGCTGATTTTTGAGGTAATGGTAGTACAATTTAGTGGCAAGTGTTGGCCATTTATAGTCATAAACTACCATAGCAAAACCCTTTGCCGAGTGCTGACGGATAAACGGCTCGACAATGGAGAAAGTCTTACCGGAACCGGGAGTGCCGACGACCCATGTACCACGGAACGGATTGGTGATGCTTATCCATCCCTTGCGGAACTTGCCCTTATAATAATAGCGCATTGGTACATTCACGCTGTACTTGTTTTCCACTTTCTCTTCACATTGCGAAAAACTCTCGTTCTCAAGATTGAAGCGGTCTTTGAGCAGGCCTTCCTTCAAAAACTTGGAGATATTGTCAAGAGCCACATGGATGAGTATTGTGCCGAGCACACTCGCCACCATATACATCCAAATATTCAAACGGAGGGTAAGAAGTACGGGCATGATACGGTGTCCGAACAGCCACAGTGACAGCACCGTAATAAACAGACCGACCACGATGGGATACAGAACCTGCTTCCTCGCGTCAAACTCCAGCTTCTTCTTATTGCGTGTTCCTATACAGGTAATGCAGATAAGAAGGAGCGTCGCCAGCTTGGAATAAACAAGATTGCCGTCCTGATATATAAGCCACCTTTTCATGCGGTCGTGAATCTCCACTACCACACCCCCGAAGTGGTCGAGCGCTTCGGGGTCTATCGCATACATGAAGAACTCCAGCAGCAGCGACACATAGATGCACGCCCGGAATATCTTATAAGAACC
>PPYF01494516.1_pt1 | contig 19941 bp, 23 predicted proteins | sample 1559871 | NCBI WGS metagenome assembly PPYF01 (sample SAMN08240021, study PRJNA423297) | Human gut metagenome, whole genome shotgun sequencing project. | reverse complement strand
GGTATTTCACGTAGTAAGCATGTTCCCAAACGTCCAAGCCCAAGATTGGTTTTTTACCTTCTGAGATTGGTGTGTCTTGGTTTGCTGTTGAAGTTACTTCAAGTTTTCCTTCTTTGTTGACAACCAACCATGCCCATCCAGAACCGAAGCGAGTTGTAGCTGCTGCTGTAAAGGCTGCTTGGAACTCTTCAAATGAACCAAATGTTGCATCAATTGCTGCTGCAAGTTCTGCTGAAGGAGCAGTCTTTTCAGGAGTCATCAATTCCCAGAAAAGAGCGTGGTTCAAGTGTCCACCACCATTGTTGATAAGTGCTTGACGGATATCAGCTGGGATAGATTCTACATCAGCAAGCAAGGCTTCAAGGTCTTCACCAATTTCAGGGTGTTTTTCAAGAGCTGCATTTGCATTGTTGACGTAGGTTTGATGGTGTTTGTCATGGTGCAAGTGCATTGTTTCTGCATCGATGTATGGTTCCAAAGCGTCGTATGCGTATGGAAGGTCTGGTAAGATAATAGCCATCTGTAATACCTCTTTTTCTTTCTATATGAAAATGATAACGCAATCATCCTCTTTTTTCAAGTTTTTTGCTCAATTTGCTTCTGCCGCGATCTGCAAAAGTGCCTTTTCAAACAGGTACCCTTTTTCATAGACACCTGTCTTAATCTGGTAGTCTGTTTCAATCAAATAAGAAATCGCTCGCTTGAGAAAGGCAATGGAAATCCCTCTCGAATCTCTCAATGCAAACTTGATTTGATAAGGATTAGGATTGCGCCCCAAATAAGTTCCCAGACTGCTTGCAATCTGCGATTCCGTCTGACCAGTCTCTGATAAAATCTTCACTTGGGTAAAGGTACGAAACTGTCCTAACATAACAGCTATGAGCTTGATCTCATCCTCCCCTTGCAAGGTCAAGTCTCTAACCAGGTCACGGGCCAGGTCAATCTTCTTAGCTAAAATAAGCTGAGTCAAATCAAAAATATTGTCCTGCAGGGTCTTTGGTATAGCCTCGACAATATCCTTCTCCTCTATCATGCCATCTGACTTATAAGACTGTAAAAAAAGGAGATTTTTCTGGATTTCACTAAATTGAAAACCAGATTTGAGAAGTAGATTTTCAAAGGATTGCCCCACAAACTGCAGACCTTGTGTCTGACTCCATTTTTGGAAATACTGGCGGAGTTCTTGTTCCTTGGGTTCAATAGCATCAAAGACAGTCGCATCTCGTTTGAGCAATTTGACCAGCCGTCTCTTACTATCCAGTTTTCCTTCCGCAAAAATCAAAAGTTTAGTCGTCGGTGAAGGATTGTCAAGGTATTCCTCAAATGACTTGAGCTCATCATCTGTTAAAAAGCGTTTTTTGGCAGTTGTAATATCGACAAAATGGTCTAATATCACGATTTTCTCATCCGCAAAGAAAGGGAGACTGACCAACTCCAACTCTAAGTCTTTATAAGCTACTTCTTTCATATCAAAGTAAGCAAAATTGAGATCAGCTGGATCATAACCAATCTGCTTCAACACTTGACTCTTCATAACTTCAAACTGACCCTGATCTGTCCCTGTAAATAGGTTCAAGCTAGATAGATTTGATAAAGTCAACTTCTGACTGTCTTCAATGGCTAGCATCTTCTCTTCTTTCTTCTGATTTTTTATTAAACTTAATCAATATAGCGCAATTTCCCACGGAAATCTTCTAGGTTCTTATAACCTTTTTCTGCCATGATTGCTTTTAGTTCTTTGGTAATGCGTTCAAAAACACCGACGCCTTCCTTGTGGAGCGTCGTTCCTACTTGCACCATACTAGCACCGCAAAGGATGTGTTCAAAGGCATCACGACCCGTCAGAACGCCACCCGTTCCGATGATTTTGATTTGCGGATTGAGACGTTGGTAGAAGGCATGGACATTAGCTAGAGCAGTTGGTTTGATATACTCCCCACCAATGCCACCGAAACCATTTTTAGGACGAATGACAACCGATTCATCTTCTATATAAAGACCGTTTCCGATAGAGTTAACACAGTTAACAAACTTGAGCGGATACTTGTTGAAAATAGCTGCCGCTTGGTCAAAGTGAACAATATCAAAATATGGTGGTAATTTAATTCCAAGAGGTTTTATAAAGTAGGTAAATACCTCTGACAAGATACGGTCTGTTGTCTCAAAATCATAGGCAATCTGAGGTTTTCCTGGAACATTTGGGCAAGAGAGATTAAGCTCCGTCAGTCCTTTAAACTCACTCTCTTGAACTTTTTTCAAGATGGCATGTGTTTCTTCTGGGGACATGCCAACTAAAGATAGGAAGAAAGTACGGTTTGGCTCTTTTTCCTGCAAGTCCAAAAGATAGTCCAGATAGTAGTCTAAGCCATTATTTGGCAAGCCCATGGAGTTGATAGAACCAAGTGGAACATCCTGGTAACGTGGTTCAGGATTTCCCTGACGAAAGTCCAAGGTCGCAGTCTTCGTGACAAAGGTTCCCGCTGTTGAGTTTTTGACCCCTTCTAGTTCCTCTATCGTCATACAAGCCACACCCGCTGCATTCATCAAGCAATTGTCAAACTCAAAGCCAGCTATTTGTGTTTTCGTTGATACCATGATTCTGATCCTCCAGATTCCTTTTATTTCTAATATTATACCATACTTTCAAATTTTCTCTTTGAGAAACTAATTTCTATCTAAAACGTTCGGTTTTGTAAATTGAAAGAATTTTTAGAAAATTTCTGTTTTTTTCTTTACACTCAAAAAAATTTCTGCTATAATGGCTCATGTAATAAAATATAACAACAAAAAGGAGAACGATATGACATCTGCTAAAGACTATATCCAAAGCGTGTTTGCAACTGTGAAAGCTCGTAACGGGCATGAGGCTGAATTTCTCCAGGCGGTTGAGGAATTCTTCAGTACCTTGGAGCCTGTCTTTGAAAAACACCCTGAGTATATCGAAGAAAACATCTTGGCACGTATCACTGAGCCTGAGCGCGTGATTTCTTTCCGTGTTCCTTGGGTTGACCGTGAAGGTAAAGTCCAAGTCAACCGTGGTTACCGTGTTCAATTCAACTCAGCTGTTGGACCATATAAAGGCGGACTTCGTTTCCACCCAACTGTAAACCAAGGGATCTTGAAATTCCTCGGCTTCGAACAAATCTTTAAAAACGTTTTGACTGGACTTCCAATCGGTGGAGGTAAAGGGGGATCAGACTTCGATCCTAAAGGGAAGACTGATGCTGAAGTGATGCGCTTCTGCCAAAGCTTCATGACTGAATTGCAAAAATACATCGGACCATCTCTTGATGTACCTGCTGGTGATATCGGTGTTGGTGGACGAGAAATTGGTTACCTTTACGGGCAATACAAACGTCTTAACCAATTTGATGCGGGTGTCTTGACTGGTAAACCTCTTGGATTTGGTGGTAGCTTGATTCGTCCAGAAGCAACTGGTTATGGTTTGGTTTACTACACTGAAGAAATGCTCAAAGCTAATGGTAACAGTTTTGCTGGTAAGAAAGTGGTTATTTCAGGTTCTGGTAACGTAGCTCAATACGCTCTTCAAAAAGCGACTGAACTTGGTGCAACTGTCATCTCTGTATCTGACTCAAACGGTTATGTCATCGACGAAAATGGTATTGACTTCGATCTTTTGGTTGATGTTAAAGAAAAACGTCGTGCTCGTTTGACTGAGTATGCAGCTGAGAAAGCAACTGCTACTTACCATGAAGGTTCTGTATGGACTTACGCTGGTAACTACGACATCGCTCTTCCATGTGCGACTCAAAACGAAATCAACGGTGAAGCAGCTAAACGTTTGGTTGCTCAAGGCGTTATCTGTGTATCTGAAGGTGCTAACATGCCTAGTGACCTTGATGCGATTAAAGTCTACAAAGAAAACGGAATCCTTTACGGACCTGCCAAAGCTGCTAACGCTGGTGGTGTAGCTGTATCAGCGCTTGAAATGAGCCAAAACAGCCTTCGCCTCTCATGGACACGTGAAGAAGTTGATGGACGCCTCAAAGACATCATGACAAACATCTTCAATACAGCTAAAACAACTGCTGAAACATACGGACTTGGTACTGACTACCTTGCAGGAGCAAATATCGCTGCCTTCGAAAACGTAGCAAACGCTATGATTGCACAAGGTATTGTTTAATTAGTCGATACATCCTATCGGAGGACAAATGATGAACTTACGGCCAATGGAAGTGAGAGACAATTCAGCTGTAGCGCAGCTCATTCGAGCCAGCCTAGAAGAATTCGGACTTGACAAACCAGGAACTGTCTACTTTGATTCTCATCTAGATCATTTGGCCGACTATTATCAACAGCAAGAGAGAGCAGCTTACTTTGTTCTGGAAGATGAAGGACAGCTGGTTGGCTGTGGTGGCTTTGCACCAGTGTCCGATAAGATTGCTGAATTACAAAAACTGTATGTCACTAAAAATAGCCGTGGCAAAGGCTATTCTAGCAGGTTGATAAAGCGGATATTCCAGGAAGCCCACTTAGCAGGTTATGAACAGCTTTATCTAGAAACCTCTACTGAACTGGCTACGGCTATGGCAATCTATCAGCACTATGGTTTTACAGCATTGCAACAACCACTTTCTAACGCCGCCGGCCACCCTGCTATGAATATCTGGATGATAAAATCCCTCTCATCAGATGAATAGATGTTAGTATACTCTGGTCGTCTCGAGGATATCAGAATCAAGATCCTCAACACAGCTAAAACAACTTTTAAAAATGTAGCCAATGCTATGATAGTAAAGGTATTGTTTCAGCACTATCACACTAGAAGAAATCCGACTGCTTATAAAAGCAGCCGGATTTTTATATATCTAATTTTTCAAAAAATTTGCCTGTTGACTGCTTTTCTTTTAACTTCTCCAGCAGCTCATTTTCCAGAAAAGGACTTAGTTCGTCAAAATCTTGACAAACCTTAAAAACCGTCTCTCTATCCATCTGACCATAAGCTAATTCATAATAGTCCTTATGATGATACCAGTTCTGGTCATAGTTGATATCTGTCCGTTGATAGTAAACGATGTTCTGCTTCGGTGTCAGGTAAAGCTTCTGTGTTAGAATGCTTTTCTGATCTTTGGACAACTTACTACGACTGAAAATTTTGACACCTTGAAAAATCTTACGCTCATGGATACCTTGATTTGTGACTTTCAATTCAACTCTTTTATAGTACATATAGTCACCTCCTGAAATTACCTACATTATATCAGATTCTGGCAGATTATCAAGCCAAAGTGTCATTTCCAAAAATCTTTCGTCGCCTCTAAAATCTCTTCTGTAGGTGTCACTGTAGCCTCAATAATGCTCTTGCCAGTCTTTTTCAGATAAGCTTGTATCAAATGATAACCATAAGCATAGCCTGCAGCATAGGGCATTCCAACCGTTATTTGACCTTGAATCTCAGCAATTTCATCACCGTAGAGATAAGGAGCCATTTCCGCCATACCTGTTAGCTGAAGCTGACTTGAGATGATGGGCTTAATCTCTTCTAACTGCTCTGGACTGGTTGAAGTGACCCAAGGCCCAATGAGATCTTTGCCATAGAGCTCAGCCGCAAAAGACTCTGCCAATCCTTCACTGACTACCCAGTCTGCTAGTGTCGTCTGCTGGTTCCATTTGATAAATTGGAAACGTACATTGTGATTGCACTCGTGAGCCAACGCAGCCTGCACACGTAGTAAAGTATAGTCATTTGGTAGCAGACTAAGCATGAGGTAGCCTGGAATTCCGCCATCTCCGCTATAACCCTTATTGAGCTGTAGCATAGGTTTTTCTGGATTGCCCAATAAAATAGTAAAATGGTAATCCTCAACATCTAAGTCATAGCCAGCCTGCTCAAAAAGCCCCATACTCCTTTTGATGGTATCCTGGCAGTCCTGCCAGAGTTGATCAGAGCTCAGAGAGTCGATAGCTGGTCTATCCTTTTCTGAGAGAGTTGAGGGTAACTGATTCATAAAGCCAAGTAGGAAAAGAGCATCAAATCCTCCAGGATACTTTGCTTTCAGAGGAATGTGTTGCGTTTGGTATTTCATTGCAAAAGGTGCTAATATTTTAGCTCGAAAGCAACCTTCTCTTTTTTCTAAAGGAAGCTCGAGCATCTCTTGGTAAACTTTATCTGAACGAATCATATTGATTTGCATGGTAAGCTCCTTTCTTATCTATTATTAGTATAATCCCTTACCTAAGGTCAGAGTCAAGAAGAAAATTGAAATATCTATTAAAATTTCATTGAAATTACCTCAAACCGTTCGAAAATTACCTTCAATAAAGTTCTTTAATACTGAGATTATAATATCCAGAGTATCAATAAATTAAAAACTTACTTTTCTACTGTTCATAGGAATGATGATACTAGAAAAAAATAAATCCTGAAGGGTAAAAACTTGTATCATTTTTTATGGAAAGCCTATTATTCAAAACTTGTTTGTCTCCTAGATAAACTATATAATTAGTTCGCCCCTTTTTTGCCCCTTCTTGAACCAAAAGAAAAAACCGCTACTCCTAAGAATAGCGGTTTTATATGTTTTTTAAGCTACTAATGTAGTCGCTCTATTATTTAAGAGTAATATGAGCATAGTACTCACAAACCTTGCTATTATGCGTTTTTCTTTCCTGTTTCTACCCGTGGGGGTGTTTGTAGGGGTGTCAAATTTACCCCCTCCTTTTGCAATAAGTCGGTAATTTCATTGCCTACCGTTTGCTGATTGGCATTATAGAAATGTGAATAGGTATTTAGAGTAGTCGCCTTATCAACTCGTCCAGAGCGTTGTGAAACTGATAGAACATCTTTTTTTAGGACATTTATCATAAACGAATCATGACTGTGCCTTAATCCTTTACCTGTAATTTCAGGAACTCCAGCCAATTTGGCGTGTCGCTTTAACATTCTTGTCAGGGTGGATTTTACCATAGGTTCTCCAAATTTTGACAGGATATAATCATCATCAGCATTTGAGACTTGGACTGCTCGCCAGCGTTCAAGAACTTTGATTGTTTCATCATCTAAATCAACGAACCGTACACCAGCTTCCGTTTTGGTCTGTTCCTTACGCTTATAAATGCCACCTTTGAGTGCTTCTAAGGTTGAATGGACAAAAAGCCGTTTATTATACTTATCAAAATCTGACCATATCAAAGCAAAACCCTCGCTGACACGAACACCAGTCATATAATATAACCAAGTTGTGGTGTAACGGTGCAAGTCCTCGTAACCAGTCAAATCAAAAGTAGATAGGACTTTTTTGAACTCATCAAAAGTCCAAAATTTTGTATCAGGTCGCTTGCCTTTTGGATTATCCAAAGCCTTGCAAGGAAAATTCTTGATATATTCCATACGCTCGGCATAGCCTAAACATTGCTTAAATCTTATCCAAACGCACTTTGCATAGTTTGGAGAATAATCAGCAATCAATTTCAATCGAAATCTTTCGCATTCTCGAGGTCTAATATCACGCAGTTTCAACTTTCCAAAAATTTCAATGAAAAGCTGAAAATGAGTAATGGCAGTTCGATATGTAGAATCCTGAACCGTCTGCTTATAGTATGGAAGAAAAATGTCTTCCATATACTGGGCAAAAGTCAAATTATAATCCGAGTAATCGAACTTATCATAAAATTCAACCCTAGCTCGACAAAGCTCGTCATAGGCTTCTTTTTCACTTTCAAAAGGTTTCCCCCACATATTGCGGTATCTTTTGAAGCGTTGCCTTTTTCCAGTAGCAGAAGCCTTAAACTCCGTTTGACAGTAAATCCGTCCCTTACTATCCCTAAATACACCTTTATATTTTTTAGACATTGGTTTCAAATCCTCCTAGTGTGAAATTTGAAAACCCAGTAACTCCTCTACAATACTAGTAGGAGCTAAGTCTAATCGCCTATTATCAAAAGGTGATTTACTTAATTTTACTATATTACTTGAAGAATTGCTAGCTTCTTCAAATCGTGTAACTGCAATCAACTTTGCTTCCTTAATAATCTGCTTTGATGCTGTTTTTGAAAATCCAAGCTCAGTCAATTTTTTATGATTGATAGTTTCCATCAAAACCTCTTTCCATGATATAATAGAGGTACAGAAGTTACTTTTCTTCTGTACTATGTTCAGCCTCGTCAGTGTCGCTCGCCAAAGTGTCTGACGGGGTTTTTAGTTTATAGTCCCAATTTTCCCATTGGTTGTTTAATCCTATCTTGGCTAGTACTAACTCAAGAAGATAAGACTTGTTAGCCAATCTAGCATTTGCGGAAAAGTCATAAGATAGGTAAACATCTATATCAGTTTTAGGAATTTTTCTCCTACGCTGATAGACTTTTGTAGGGCTTGATTCAAAGTATACTAGATTTTCCCTCTCACTCTCCAAACTAATAAGAAAGTCAAATCGTCTTATATACTGGGATAAATCTTCTCTATCATTCCCCTTGGTATGATAGAAAAATTCTAAAGGGTGCTTGGTGCTAGTGATGATGATAACCTTAGCTGACCCTATTCTGTTCTGATAGCGTGCAGAAATTGGACTAATACTATATGGGTCAAGAATTTTCAGCCAGTCAGAAGCTGTCAGACTATCTCCCCTGACATCATCAAGGAGTAAGATTTCTTCTCCATTGACTTCATCAAAAATATTCGTTCCAGCCGTTAAAACTGATTGCCATTTTTGACCGTTAACGCTCGCTAGTTGTTCAAGCAGAGAAACTAATTCCTTGGCTAGTCTAGTTTTACCAAGCCCTGATTTACCATAAATAAAGAGAATAGTTTTTTTGAATAAGCCATTTTCTAAATCTTGTTTAGTCCGTGTTCCCTTAATTTCGCCAATGGCTCTAAAGGCTTCATTTATCCTTGTCTTATGAACGACATATAGCAAATGATAAGAGGGATTTAATAAGAGTTCTTGCTTTGTGATACGCTCATTCAGAATATCGTCAAGCAGTAAATCAATATCCTCTTGTGTTTTTTGAACTTCCTTTTTAGCTCGTCCTTGTAGCCAAGATTTTTGCCGTTCCTGATAAACCTCTTGATAATCTTTCCCAAGAAGTGTGATAACTTCATCAGGATTGTACTGATGTTTATCACTATCTTTAGCATGAATGAGATAAGCCAGTAAATTATCATAACCGTAACGACCTGATTTAGCTTTCTCAAGGTATTGAGGTTCAATACCGATATGAGCTGCTAATTCTGGCAGAGTTGCCCCTTTAGAGAATTTTAACAAGGCGTGAATATGTGGCTTAACTGGTTTAGTCAGTGTTGATTGAGTTTCAATATCGAAAAGCTCTGTAAAGTCCTTATCATGCTTTATCGCATAGGCTTCTGCTACTGTCGCAACTTGATTAGCTCGTTCAATGATTTCAGCTAGTATTTTTTTAATATCTTCTGATTCTATGGTTTCTTTATCCCAACCATTTTTCCAGTAGTCAATATCGAACTGTTGAGTTACTAGAATAGAACCTAAGACAGTTTCTTTTCTCTTGCTCATTGGAATAGTTAAACTCCTTTGTTTTAATTATTCTTTTAACTATTCTGTGGTTAAACCGTTGACAAGCCCAGTTTAACCACGCGTTAGGAATAGTTAGAATTAGATTTAATAAATGTTTCCTTGGGGCTTCGCCCAAACCCCAGCCTCTCCTGCCCGATGAAGCCCCACCGCACCAAGAATACGCTTGCCAACTTGCAAGGGACGGGGTAGTATTTTTCTTCTCTACACTCTTGCCTTAACGGCACCGTTTCGCTACGAAAAATCTCCACCCCTCAAGCCCTTGCAAGCCGTCATTTTCCTGCTGGTGGGGGCGTGCCGACACTATACCGATGAGATAGCTCAAAAAGGGCTAATGTCGTCAAAACAAGTATAGCAGGAAAACCGCTATTCATACCTTGAGAAAAGCTCCTGAATTCGTAGATTCAAAATTTGCTGATTCTTAACTGGAATAGTCCGAAACATTCTCACAGGTTCGCCTTCTATTTGAAAATACCCATATCCCCTAGGCTTTACGATGACCTCGTCTTTTTCCATATCTGGGAAAAGTAACTGTCTATTGTTGCTTGCATTCAAAAAGCTAGTTGATAAACTGATGACACAATTAAAGTTATATCGTCCAGGCAAATCTACCAATAAGAATCGCTGACTGGATAAAATTATTCTGAAGCCTAGGCTTCTACCCATACTATTCATCATTAACATTTTAGACAGTATTTCCTTGTGTTTCTTTTTATCAGTTTGTTCAAGATAAGCTAGAAATGCTTGCCACTCGTCAAAAATAAGATATAGATTGTGGTCATTCGTTTCTACCTTGCTTAATCTGTTTTCAAAGCGATTATAGATAGTTTCAAACATACCAAGGCAGTTGAATCCACGAGCTACATGAGTCCCTGACATTGAGAATAGTTCATCATCAGCTTTAAAATCCATAAAATAAGCTTCAGCAGATGTATCGTGGGTTGCTACAAGACCTATAAATCTATGCAAGAAGGTTGATTTCCCTGAACCAGACGGTCCTGCAATAATCCAAGCAAAATATCGGTTAATGTCAATAGAGAAGGGGGTTGGTTGCCCCCTGTTATTGGTTTCAAATACATTTTTTATCATACTTAGAAATCTTCCTCTTCAGTATGATTTTGAAGTAGCATTTCATCGCTTGACACCAAACGAACTTTGATTGCCAAGAAAGGTTCACGCTTAGAGCGACTGACCACACAATCCGTTAAACTATTAGATAGGAATTTAATTTCTTGTCTAACCTTAGTTTCAAAATCGGCAAGTGATTCATCAGAAATATCTTTTTCAAGATGAATGAAATATACTCCCTGATTGAAATCTGGAAACTCCACCCCTTGGGTGAATTGCATTGTTGTTATAGGTAAGTCTGATACTCCTTTCTCGGTTAACCAGTGATAAATGCTGGTTAACAAAGGGTTGAGAGGAGCTTGTTTTCTTTGCTTGTAGCTTTCCCACATAGTAGAGAAGATTTCTCCCTCTGTTGCTACAAATAGAAGCATTAGAATTCCTGCGATGATTGGAATAATCCAAATCAGAAATTTAACTAATAAGACTACTACACCTGTACTAGCTAAAGCAATAGCGAGCTGATAATACCATTTAAGTGAAATAACCTTTTGAATAATAGATTTTGTTTTTTCCATTGTGAAGACCTCTCTAATTAACTGCAATATTGGCAAGTTCAAGTACTAGTGCAAGTCCAATCGGTTGCTTGAACTTGTCTGTAACAAACGCCAACTCATAACTTTCAAAGGAGATTTCCACATCTTGAAGTTGTGATAAGTCCTCTCCTTTGTAGCCTTTTAGCTTTACCTTGAATGTTGGACAATGTTGTTCTTCCCCGATACTCTCGAACTTTTCATAAAGTTCTGTATTAACAGCAGTAAGATTAGCCCAAGAGCGTTGATTATCTTCGCCCTCATTCAGAATACCTGTTGTAATATCAACAACTTTAAATGAAGAAGGAACTGTAACAACTCCAGTTAAAGCTTCAAGAAGTTTTTGTTGGCTCTTGTGGATACCAAGTGAAATTTTATTTTCAAAAGACATAATATGTCTCCTTTCTAATGTAAGGTCAGACTTTCTAGAATGCTGACGTGCAATGAAACTAATTTCGTTTACAAGTTCATTTTACAGAAACTCTATTGTTTTTTCAGTACATAATCTTATTGGAAAAAGTTTGCTTTTATCCCCAAAATGTGATAAACTTTTTTAAAAAGTGTTTTCCTTTTCATAAAAAGTGCGTTTTTTTTCATAACAAAATAAAGGAGTTTTTATGAGTGAAACAAGTAATTGGCATGAATTTTACGAGCCTTACATTCCAGTTCGAAGTATTTTTCGCACTGATACTATTGTTGATAAATACATTAAAGAAAATTATCCTAAAATCATTGAAGAACAGTTTGAGATTTACAAAGCCGAAGGCAAATACAAACGAGCAAGTGAATTTATAGAAAATGAAATCAAACCAGGTTTGAGAAATCCTGATTCTTATTTCTTAGAATTAAAGAAAGGAAATAAAAAAGATATTACTGGTATTATTCCAAATATCCAAAAATTACCTTTCGTGAAAGATTATATTGATGATTTAGAGCATTCAGAATATGATAAGGACAGAGTATATTTTAGGGAATGTTTAATGTTAGGGGCAACACTTGTGAACTACCCTAGATTTTCACACTATCTTTTATGGATATTTTCAACAACTGATGATAATTCTGAAGTATTTTCATATGGAAGTGTCTACCTAAACAAGATTTCGAGAAATATTAAAGATAATGTTGATAAATTTGAAACAATAAATGAAGAAGATTATAGCATCTCCTTAGATTGTTTTCAAAGGTATTTTAATATTGATATTTTTTTAACTAAAGAGAGTATTATTGATTTTTATATTGAAAGAGAATATTACAAGATAATAAAAGACCAATATAAAATATTCAAAAAAACTAAGGCATTCAATAATCAAGAAGAATTCATCAATGAAATGGTTATGGAATATATTGATGATGGAAAATCTCTTTATCACAATTTGATTAACAGAAAAAGAAAAATGGATAATGATTTATTGAAAAAATTTCGGGACTTCCCTATCTTGAGGGATAAGAATTCTATCCATTACAAAAATATTGAAAAATTAACTCAAATCAGAACAGCTTTACAAATGGGAGCTTTAGCTTTTCAAAAATTTCCTCACCTGGCTACTGCTATTACAAATGCGATAAATAATAGTAAAGGGTATCTTAATGAACTTTCTAAATCATTTGCTTTGCGAGCCTTTCAGATGTATGAAGAAGAGCAATTTATCGAAAGTGAAATTAGGGAGGAAGAATATTATAGAACCAATAGCGAAGAAATTAAAACAGCTCGTTTAATGGGTTTTGATGTATAAAAAAATCATCTTAGTAAGAATATTGCTAAGATGATTTTTTCTATCGATAAAACAACACCCCCACAAATATTTGTGGGGGTGTCTATGGGGGTGTTTCAATTGAAACAACTCCCTTTTTATCACCTTTTGCAAGAGCGAAAAGGCTATAATACTAGGCTTTCAGCCTTAAACAATCTTGTATTGATTATTTAAGAGTAACAATTTGCTAATCTTATTTTCTCCCAGTATTAGTGGGTTAATTCCTCCATTTTCAACTTTGGCAGGAATTTGGTAGGTAAATTGATAATCCAAGATTATCTAAACTGTTTGTAATCTCTTCTGAAATTGTTGAATCACCTGAATAATACCAGTGACTATATGTATTCAACGTGGTTGACTTATCAGCATGTCCTAATCGATATGAAACATATAAGGTATCCTTATGCAATACATTTATAAGATAGGATGCATGACTATGTCTTAATCCTTTCCCTGTAATTTCTGGTACACCAGTAACCCTAGCATGCCTTTTTATTATCCTAGAGATTGTAGACTTACACAAGGGCTCACCAAAACGTGATATTACATAATCTTTATCATCATTCTTGATTTGAACTTCTCGCCATTTTTTAAGTATTGTAATCGTAAAATCATCTAAATCAATTTTACGATTCCCTGCTACTGTCTTTGTTTGTTGTTTAGCATACCATACACCGTTTTTATCCTTCTCAATCGTCGAATGAACATGAATCCATTTACGTTCAAAATCAATATCTTCCCATTTAAGAGCAATACCTTCACTAACTCTTAAACCAGTCATAAAATATAACCAGATCGTCATGTAATTATGGAGTCCCTCATACTCACTAATATCAAAAGAGTTTATTACCTTCTTAAATTCATCAAATGTCCAAAATTTTGTATCAGGGTGCTTTCCTCTAGGATTATCTAATCCTTTAAAAGGAACTCTATCAATATAACCCAATCTTTCTGCATAGCCCAGACATGCTTTAAATCTAGACCACATATTTTTAGCATAGTTACTAGAATACTTGTCTATAATAGCTAAGCGAAATCTTTCACAGTCAATAGTACTAATATCTGATAATTTTTTACTACCAAATTGCTTAATAAATAACTGATGATGTGGTAAAGCGGTCTGATAAGTTACAAATTGAACTTTTTGTTGATAATATTTTAAATAAATCTCTTCCATAAACTCTCTAAAAGTTAGAAAACTATTATTAATAGTAGAGTTCACAAATTCATGTTTTAAACGAAGTATCTCTTCATATGCTTCCTTAAAAGAATTAAACGGTAGTCCCTGTTGATTTTTCCTTCCTTTCTTTTGAATTCTTTTCCCAGTTATTGGATCAACTCCTAATTCAATTTGAAAATAAATTTTTCCTTTTGAATCTTTGTATACACCTTTATATTTCTTTATCTTTGATATAACCATTTTTCTCACCTTCTATATCTGAAAAAGAAATACCAATTAAATTTTCTACAATATTTTTAGGAGCAATGCCTAACCTTTTATTATCGAAAGGTGAACATCCTAATTGTACCGCATTCTTATCATTTTTTCTAGTTTCTTCAAACTTTTTTACAGCAATTTTTTTTGCTTGTCTAATAATATTTCTCGATGTGTGCTCTGGAAAACCAATCGCAACTAAATCTTTATAGTTTACTGTTTCCATGATTTTACTACTTCCTTTCTTAGATTTTTTCACCTCCATGGCATGACTGATGAAGTCATCATAAGAATTACACTTGCTGCTCTTTTACGGTGGCAGCCTGAACGGTCAGAAGTATCATTGTATATCATTTGTATCATGGCATATAAAGTATCGCTCTATTTTATTGATGGTTTTAATATCGCTCTTATCATGGCGAGCCATTCAAAACTGCTCCACAAATGAGGAAAGTACCATTTTGGACTATTCAATTGTCAAAGAACAAATAAAAAATCTCCTCATTTTCAGACTCTATGAAATTGAGGAGATTATTTTCTAAAGCGAATTTTATCAGGAAACTCTGTCAATCCCAATAGATAGTCTGTACTGACATCGTAAAAGTTTGAGAGAGTTACCAATACATCTGCCGTCAAGGCATGCTCACCCCGTTCAATTTTAGCATAAGCTGAGTTTGTAAACGAAAGTATTTTAGCTATTTGTTTTTGGGTCAAATCGTGATCTTCCCTCAAATCTCTCAAACGTCTGTACATCTAGCTTTCTCCTAAGAAAAAGTATAGACTATATATTGTAATTATTTAGGATATTGTCCAAATAGGACAACAAGAATTTCATCAAGTTTTATATATGTAGACTTATATTTTCATGTATGAAGTTTTTAAAAAAGAGTGAGCAATAATCGCTTTCGCAACCATACTCACTCAAATCGAGAGTATAAAAATTAAAATAACTCCCTACAATCATATTTTTCACCACATTCATAGAGAATAGTATTTTAAAATTTATAATTTTTCACATAAATAGTTATTTATTGATAAATATAACAGTAAATTCTAAACATATCCAAAAGTATATTTTTATTTGTTCCAAGTTTTAATGCTTTTTTACTAATGATTTTTTCTGAGCAATAAATAAAATTCTATCAATATTAATTTCATTTTTATCTATAATCGTATCAGAATAACCATCTCTCATTTCCTCAAGGGTAAATCCTACATCTTCTAAAAGTTTTACAATTTCCGAAATATCATACATATAATTGTAGATTGTGTTATCAAATCTGATATAATTCCCATCATTTTTTAAGTCATAGCACCCTTGAAATCTACTGAATCCTACTTTATTTACAGAATCTACGAATCCCTCCCTAATAACTATCGATCTATCATTACTTATTGATACATAGCCATTATCCGACTCTATACCTTTCGGGCTATTCATATCAAATATAAAATATCCACGCCCTTTCAAACTCTTATAGACATTTTCAAATACCTTTTTCACATCAGAAATTGATGCCAAATGATTCAAAGCATCTGTAGTTGATACTGCAAGACCATAACGCCTATCTGCTTGATATTTTGTTGCATCCTCACAGATAAATTTAGTTTGAGTATCATATTTTTTGGCAATATTTAACATATCTTCCGATAAATCTATCCCAGTGGTTTCCCAACCTTTTGATTTAAAATATTGAAGTAACTCTCCTGTTCCACACATATAATCAATAATTGAATGTTCTATAGGTTTGTCTTTTATCAAATCAAATATGAAACGGCTATATATTTTAGCTTGACCGGTCAGCTGTTCTCGATAGAACATAGAAAAATTTTTATTGTATCTGCTGTTTTGCATAATTTGTATCCTCTTATTCTTCATCTTGGAAATTTTATAACCATGCGTCCAAATTTAGAAAAATACATCTCTCCCATGAGATAATGTGTGATGTCGTGTGCCATATAGGATGCAATGATAGAATTAGTGGTACCGAATGATCCTTTTGGAACTGCATAGTTATCAACCATATAATTTTCTTTAGTTTTTTCTATTTTTTCTACATCTAGTAATTCAAAAAAACCAAAGTCAATACCTACACCTCCAGAAATCATAGGTACTTTTAACTCTTTACAAGCAAGTAGAGTTTCTGAATTGATATTACTTGGATAATCGCCACACTGAATAATAATGTCTATATCTACATGCTTTAAAATACGTGTCAAATCAAATAGAGAAACTATTCTCTCCTTGTATAATTTAATATTACTTTTAGGATTAAAATTCATGATGTAATCTTTACATACATCAATTTTATATTTTCCTATATCTTCAACTCTATACAAAAACTGTCTATTCAGATTATGAGATTCCACTTTATCAAAGTCAATAAGGTGAAATGATTGAACACCAGCTGCCATTAGCATTTGTAATATATTTCCACCAATCCCACCTAGTCCAATAATACAGACTGATGCTTTTGACAGTTTATTATGAAGTTCAATACTTGTAGGTTTAAATCTTTCATAATAGTAAAAATTTCTACTAAAAATTGTATCTTCATATTTATCATATTCTTCATACACGATGAAGTTCTTTTTCTCTAAAATTTCTATTACCTTTTTTACTATATGATTAGAATATTGACTATAAAACACTTCCTCTTGAATTCCCTGTTTCAGATGACTCAACAATTCCGATATAATCTCAGTATTAGGAAATTTAATGCCCTCCTCATATCCAACATAAATAAAATCTTCCATAGGAATAACAAGCAAGTAATCTTTTAATCTCATTTAATTTTCTCCATTTTAAATGTATACACAACATAAGCCAAAGATAATAGAACAACTAAACTATACGCGATTGCCTCACCAAAAATATTCATCATACTCAATACAATAAACATATGAAACGGTACAACAGAGGCCAAAATAGTATTAACAGCACCACTAGAAACACCTAAGCTATTATAGTCTTGATTTTGCATAATAAACATTGTAAATTTTGGAGAGACAAATCCTTCTATTAAAAACAATAGAAAAATCGCTAATAAGATTACTATGTTAGAAGTTTCAAAACCTAATATCAATGTAATTATAGCGATGAATGTTAAGTTAGTAATCAGTATCTTATGAATTGACAATTCTTTCATTATTTTTGGTGCTACTGCATTTCCTACCACAATTCCTAATACAGATGCTCCTCCAACTAAACTAATAAGTACCTCATAGTTTTTGGATGAATGATTATTAAAAAATATATATACAAGTGGTAGTATACATCCTACAAGAGCATTAACCAAAGCAACAGGTACAATCACACTCATTATTCTTTTATTGGACAGCAGAGTTTTGATACTAGCGAAAATTCCTGACTCTGAATCATTTTCACTATCTCCATCATCAATTTTTGTGCTCATTTTTAATTTTAAGGACGGATAAACTTTCATCATTAAAACGGCAGCTATCAAAAATGTTAACGAATTAGCTAGAGATAGTAGTTCAAAATTAGAATTGAATAATAATAAAACAATACCTCCCGATGCTTTAGCTAAAAACGAAAATAGATAATAGCTAATATTAGAAAAAGCAAGACTTTCTTCCATGTCTTCCTCAGGTATTATTGAATATACTATTGGAAAGCGCAAATTATCAGAATATGTCCCTATCAAATCCGAAATAAAATTTAAAATAGAAATAAGAATAACGACTATCATACCCGATTGAAAATATAAAATAGTAGCTACCACAATATATATAATCCCTCTCAATAAATTAGTGGCAATATCGGCACCAGCTTTGTATTTGTCTGGCGTTTTATCTACAATATGACCTGTCCAAAATGCTAAAAAAGGGGGGAAAGTTTCCGAAAGACTAATGATAGATATTGCAAAGATACTATCAGGTAATTGACTAGCATAGGCAATCAAAGCTAAATAAAATATAGAGTCACCTATTACAGATAAACTATCTGAGATTGTAATATATCGGTACAATTTATTTCTTATAAAAACTCTCATTTCAGTTTAAACCTCTTTCAATATAATAGCTTTTCGCAAAGTCTACACATTCAGACATATCAAACAAATATAAATCGGCTTCATTGATTTTTTCTTTTCTTACTTGATGAAGCTTCATAAATTCTTCTTGAATTTCTAAATAATCGTCATAGATATCCAAATCTATATTTTTAAATTCAATCCATTCCTCACCTTTTAATGTCGAAATTTTACTCCGCTCTATTAAAACTTCTCGATTTAGCTTATTCTCTGCTAGATGTAAAGAAGTATTAGTTTCAAAATCAGTCCCTATCATCAATATTTTTGACTGCAATTTATACATTTTCCCAAGTGGCGATTCTTTTCCAAAGGGAAAATCATAGCCAACTGTAGAAATTATTTCCAACGCTTTACTACCTACTGCAGTAAATGAATACATAGGATGAGAACTTCTAATTGCTTGAGGTAATATCCCAAGAAAATTACTAAAACTCCCCATTGCCTTAGAAAATGAACGGCTTGTATTATATGCTGGCATAGAATCTCTAATTAAATCATGCCACTCCACAGGGACTGGAGGATATTCCCAAGTTGCGGGATCAGAGATTTCTACTGTTTGAGATGGTACAACAATTGTTCCCTCCTCTCCTACAACGTTTTTCAGAGCATTATAAAGACACTCTGAACCTCCGATAACATAACCCAAAGATGACAAAGAAACATGTGCCATTACAATGTCACCCTGTTTTATTCCCAATTTTATAAATTTCTGCTCCAGATGCTTTTCTGTTACAGGAATAAGCGATTTTTTGATTGAGTCAGTTAAGTAATTATACATGTTACGACCTCCACGTTCTTATAAATTCTTGCATACTGTAATATAGCACGCCTTTATACACTCCTACAGATAATCGCAGACATAAGTCATTGTTAAATCTATTTATTATTTCAATTCTAGGTGTTCTAAAGCCAAAGCTTGTTCCTATCATTAAAGAAAGCTGTTTATCATCTAAATAAACTTTCAAATCATCTAAAAACTGTTTATAATCTTTAATTTCATTTGAATTTTTAATCTTTATAATCAAAAACACAATACCTTCACCAAAATGAACATCTAAGAATTTATTAGATTTTATCTGATAAAAGAAATCTCGACATAATATATTCAATCGCTCCACATACATGGCTTGAGTTTTAAAGTTAAAAATAGAGTTACAAAGTATTTTTTCTTCATATGGTAAAATACTTGTACCTGTTAATGAACGAAATCCAATTAAAGATTTTCTTAATAAAGAGGTATTTATTTTATTGGAAGTTATATGAACAATTCCTAAATTAGAAAGTTCTAACCCCAATTGATATAGTTTAATCCCCGATTTAAAATCAAAAATTATAGTATCTCTTTTGAGTTTTCTCAAAATATAAGACACATCAAAAAAAATATCGGCAGTGCTATCTATAATTAATATTAATGGTAAAGAACTATGATTTAGAGAATCCAATAAAAGGCCTAAGTCAAGTTGTTCATTGGGATAATTTAGATTAACTAACTCTAAAAAAACAATTGTATAATCATTAGCTTTTAGTTGATCATATACT
>PPYF01129892.1_pt1 | contig 19942 bp, 20 predicted proteins | sample 1559871 | NCBI WGS metagenome assembly PPYF01 (sample SAMN08240021, study PRJNA423297) | Human gut metagenome, whole genome shotgun sequencing project. | reverse complement strand
ACGCTGTACTATGAAAATGACCTCGGCGGCGAGATCATCTACGACACCGCCATGAACGAGATCCTCACGGACGAGGCGGGTGTCGTCACCGGCGTGACGTGCACGCGCAAGGGCGGTGCCAAGCTCACGCTCTACGCGAGAAAGGGCGTCATCCTTGCGACCGGCGGCTATGCCCGCAACAAGGAAATGGTCGCGCGCTACCCCGTCGCACATTACTTCAGCAACGTGCCGCACGGCAACGTCGGCGACGGTCTGACGGCCGCCGAGAAGATCGGCGCGCTCAACTACGAGCATCCCGCCGTGCAGGTCGTGTACACGAGCCTGACCTGCGGCATCGGCATCAACGACGAGTCCGGCCTCATCGTCAACGACCGCGGCGAGCGCGTCGTCAACGAGTGGAGCTATCAGTACACGGTCAGCGACGCCATCGCCCGCTCCGGCAGCAACTGCGGCTGGTACATCACCAGCGGCAAAGAGCCCTACGGCGGCGTGCAGTACGGCTACAAGTCCGCTGTCGCCGGCAAGTCCAAAGATCCCTGCGCCACCTCCATCGAGGGTCTGGCCAAGAAGATGGGCTGCGACCCGGCCACGCTGCAGGCGACCTATGACCGCTACTGCGAGCTGGTCGAAAATGGTGTCGACGAAGACTTCGGCAAGCCGGCCGAGTTCCTGCACCCGATCAAGGGGCCCAAGTTCGTGGCCCTGCGCATGCACCCGTGCGTGACCGTCACGTTCGGCGGTCTCGAGACGGACGTCTCCGCGCGCGTCATGAAGCCCGACGGCTCTGTGATCCCGCACCTGTACGCCGCGGGCGAAGTTGCCGGCACCGGCATGTACGGCACGCAGTACCCGACCTGCGGCACGTCGATCGGCAGCGCCCTGTTCTATGGACGCATCGCCGGCCGCGCCGTCACCGGTCAGGCTTTGCTGTAATCCCCCCTTACAGCATCCCAGATACGCAAGCGCCTCAGAGTTCACTCTGAGGCGCATTTTTCGCGTTCAAAATGGAATGTTTTTCTTAAGAACCCGCTACATAGAAAACCCCCGTGCCTCTGAGTGTGACGCCGAGGCACGGGGGTACATATTTTTTCCCTGCGGCGCTCAGTTTGCGCTGCCGCAATCGTTTTTCATGGCCTTGTAGCCGATGAGTACCGTCCACACATAGGCGCAGGTCTTGGGGATCATGAGCATGCCGATCATCGGCACGACATCCGCCCACAGCACCACCGGGATATAGAAGCCGAAGCTCAGCACGATGGTCAGCCACATCCAGCGAAACGCCCGGTCATCCTGCGCCTTTGCGCTGCGGAAAAACAGCACGATCACGAGCAGACCGATCAGCACGAATGGGATGTTGCGGTAGATGCCCCACGCGAGCGGCGCGCCGCCGGTCAGCCACCGGTTCTGCGGCATCATGCACAGCACGACGCGCGCGGCAGCCAGAACATACATGGCGACGGTCAGACCGCGCTTGCCCTCGATCTGATAGCGTTTGCGCCAGACATAGTAGAGCAGCACATAAAACACCGTCATCGTGACGGAGGTGATCCACTTGCCGAGGCCGAGCGCGAAGGTGTAGCTCTCAAGGCCGGTGGTGCACAGCGCCAGCGCGCGCGGGATCAGGTGGAACGAATCGCCCGCACCGAGCACAACGGCCATCCAGCCGAAGAGCGTGTACTGAACGTTGCCCTTGCTGCGGCGGATCATGAGGATGCCGATCGTGATGACTGTGATCAGATAGGCGGCATCAAAAAGCGTTTCAACAATTGCCTGCATAGATTAGTCTCCTTTTTCGTCTTGGAATGCTGTTTTCTCTTCGCCGGCGGCAATGACCGCCTTGACGAACTGATAACCGAAGCGAATGCCAGCCGTCAGCAGCGAAGCGCCGAGGCCGGTATAGAACACCGCGATGAAGCGCTCCGGCGCGAGGCCGCTCGAGCGCAGCCAGATGCCGCCGCTCATCATCACGGCCATGATGATGAAGGACTTCACGTCGAAGAACTTGAGGAAGAAATGGCGCTCCTCCTCATAGCCCGTGATGCGGGCAGTGTGCTTTTTGACCAGTCTGCCGAATATGAAATACTGGAACACGGCAAAGACCAGTGCTGACAGCACGAAATTCAGCACACTCAGATAGGCGGGATAAGCCAGCACCCCGAGGCGCAGGATGTTAAAGCCCGCCGCCCCCCACACAAGGCAGGCGATGAGCAGCAGTGTGTTGCGTTTGACTTTCATGACATTTGACCTTTCTATGTGAACAACGTTCACTTTGTGGTTTGCGATCGCCCGCCGCAAGGCGGGCTTTTGGATTTAATACAGCGTTCTGCGCACGATCTCCAACACGGTGGTGGGATCATAGTCCTGCCGCAGCATGGCCGAGAGCATCTGCGAAAAGAGCACATCCGCAAACTGCTCCGCGGTGAAGGCGTCCGTAAAAGCGTCCGGACGGACGCGGGCGTCGCGCTTGAGCACCGAACACAGCCCCGTTAAGATATGTCCCCACGTCTGCTGCATACGCCGCTTGCCGTCGGGCCGCTCGTCGCGCAGGAAACCGATGGAGTGCAGGGTGAAAAAGCCGGGGTATTGTTCGCAGCCGTAGGCAATGCGCGTGTATATCCAAGTGATGCACGTCTGCACGTCCCGAAACACGTCCGCATCATCCGGACGGTGGAAGATCTCCTGCCAGACGCTGCCGATCGTTTCGCTCATCAGCGCCGCCTTGGAATCAAAGTAATTATAGATCGAGCCCACCGATACGCCGCAGGCCGCGGCGACCGCGCGGATGCTGACCGTGGACCACCCCTGCTGCCGGATCAGCTCCCGGCTGGTTTTCAGGATCTCCTCTTTGGATGTGACCGCTGCGTTCATACAAGCACCTCAACTTGAACAGTGTTCATGTTCGCATATCATTATAGGAAAATCACACCGGAAGTCAAGTGCAAAAATCAGCAAAATACCATACGTCGACCGGTTTTTTTGCTGTATCTTACAATTCTGCATCTTAAAAGCCCAAAAAACCTGCCTCACGGCAGGTTTTTTCGTGGTACGCCCGAGCGGATTTCCCCTTTCGGGGATAAACCTCGAATCCGCGGCGCACAGCAAAAAAACCTGCCTCACGGCAGGTTTTTTGGTACGCCCGAGCGGATTTCCCCTCTCGGGGATAAACCTCGAATCTGCGGCGCACAGCAAAAAAACCTGCCTCGCGGCAGGTTTTTTCGTGGTACGCCCGAGCGGATTCGAACCGCTGGCCTACAGAGTCGGAGTTATGTGGCCATACACGAATTGAGCGTATCTCGGCAGGTTTTCATGTATGACGCACAAAATATGGCGGTATGCAAAACAGCTTTGAACCATTGCGGCGCAATGGTTCAAAGCTGTTTTCTCTGTCACGGAAAGAATAGTAGTCAAATAGTAGTCTAAACAGCTCAAAGGTCATGATGCACGGTTCAGCAGAGTGACCCTGTCGATAAACTCTTTCATGTCCTCAATGTAGGTATACGGCGCGTATTCGGAATAGATTTCCGGTGAGTCCAGAATGACGATCTGTACCCCTTCTGCTCTCAGCGCCTCCAGCGTACCAGGGAGGCAGCGAGCCTCATTTGGCGTCTTGCAGAGATACGCAATGCATCCCTGCTGGTCGAACACTTTTGCAACAACGTATATTTTTCTATCACCCATTGGTGTCCACCTCCAATTCTTGCAAACATTTCAGAAACTCCTGCTCGGTTTTAACCATACCTGCAGTATATTCCTGATACAGTTTTTGCCCGATTTCCGGGCTCTTGTATTTGTAGACGTATTGATGGCTCCAGAGGTTGAAGTAATAATCTTTACCGCACCATAACTGCACCTCTATCGGATAGGCTAAATTGTCCCGCTGGTAATAAAGGTGAATAGCGCGATAACCATCGTCCACCTGTTTCCCGTTTCTCAAGTCGACTACTCTAAAATAGTCTGGATAGCTGTTCGGATACTCATCGAAGCGAAGTCGAAATCCAAGAACATCGTTAAAACACTGCTTGAATCCGCCATGGTTGGCAATTGTTTTCTCGTACTTTCGCATGATGGAATCTTCGCTCTTAAAACGAGAGCCTATCAAATTTTCCTGTACAAGCGTGTCAATATATCCTGCTCTGTATTTTGCTATGTCATTGAGAATCACGCTGATTGGTGTTGTGCTTAAAGATAATTGTTTCAAGCTTTTTCCGAGCGTTGACCGGTAAGACAACAAATCCAAAATATCTTTCGAGATAAATAAATCCATGTCAAATGCCTCTACTAAGTGCTCCTATTATTGTTCGCAGTATAACATGAAATAGCTGAAAATAAAAGAGATTTCATGAGTACCTGTGCAGAAAGTGTATTAACAACACACTACGCGAGTCAAAAGTGGCAATATCGCTCAAAGACTTCTCAAATCATAATTTGAATGGAACGCTGTAATATCTGTTTTCCAGAAGACAATATGGGATACATAGTGCTGCTTCAATCCAGAATTTTCTCCACCCGTTCACGTCCTATCTCTGTTGAGATAAAATCAGTACCAAAACGAGGTGCACATGTGCCAATGCACCAGTCAATATTTGCTCATGGATTCAAGCTCTTCCAGACTGGCGGCTGAGGCGGCGACTGTACAGCCACATAGTTTTTTGGTGTTCCTCGTTTTGCGGTAAGGTCATGAGCATCTCGTACTGCCGCATATAATCTCTGGCGGTGTTAATGTTTATGTTATGTTTTTCGCTGGCTTCATATCGGCCCAGCTCGCCAGTATATATCCGTGGCCGATGTCTAATCTTTCTTCCTTGGTGTATTTAAACTGATCTCGTCGATAAACCCTTTCATGTCTTCGATGTAGGTATACGGTGCCACCCTAATCCAGTATTCTTTTCACCTGTTCACGCACTATCGTCGACAAAGCCTCGAGCCGTGCCTCTTCTGCTTTTATCTTCGGATGCTGCTCAAAGCTGAAATCGCATAGTGGTTCAAGATCCTGACGTATATTATCCGTCAGCATTCCTCTTGCTGTTGAAATGAAGTCAGTACCAAAACGCGGCGTGCATGTGCCGATGCACCAGTCTGTATTTTTGAGTTGGTCATCGTCCATATCAAACAGCAAGCTGCGGTTATTGTCAAACACCGGTGCCATTCGTATTACAGACATTGTGTCATTATCTATGAGCGCCCCAAAATTGCCGAGGTGCCTGTCAGTGTTGAGTATCAACGCGTCGAGCACGCACATTCTGCGGAAGCTGTCACCGGAGCCTATCGATGTAAAATAATTGAGCATGGCGGAGACAGAGCGCTCACCCTTTGGCAGAAGGTCATGTGCTTTAGCAAGCCCGGCTTTCTCGCTCGTGAACAGTGCGCACTTGCTTATCAGCTTATCGTGATAGTACGCGATGTCATAAGGCACATAGTCCATGTGCAGCTTCTCTGCGAGCTGGCACGAAAGATATTCCGACAGCGGTTCTATTTCAAACGTCGCACTTCCGCTTTTGTAGAGCATGATCCGCCCGTTTTCCCGTACCCAGCATTTCGCAAAATATCCGTCCGTCCCAAACTCTGGAGATGTAGTCGAAAAGCTTGTGCTCCCAATGCGTCCGTCAAAAGCTGCCGCTGCAATGAGCTCATCAAACTCGTTGCGGTACAGCGAAACATCATCCCATCTGAGTGGAGAAGTCTCCGGCTTCACCCAGAACGTATCATTGAGTGAAAGCGCGTGAGTGACATTCAGGAAGCCTTCAAGATCGTTGCAGTTATATCTCTCAAGAAGCTCCGTAATATGCTTGCGGTGCTTCGGGGCTTGTCTGCCTGTCAGGTAGTCTGTGAGATTATGATATCCCCACGGGCGCAGCTCGGTATACCACTCATGCTCACTGCACTCGACCTCGTCAAACTCATTGCGTCTGCACGAGAACGAAAGCCACGCAGAATCTTTATTCATGAGAATATAGTTCACAGGCACACCTCCTTAAGCTTTACTAAATCGCCTATATTCTATCACGGATCCCGCCGAGTCACAAGCCACAAAGTTGGCATCAATCCTTTTATGCTCTATTCAGCTCCTCCGTCAGCCTCCGCACTATTTGCTCATGCGCGGCTTTATCCTTTGCCATCTCGTCCTCCGCAAGCGCATCGTCGCGCATACGCTCTGCCTCACGCGCCCAGACTTCAAAACCCGGCTTGGACATCTTACCTTTGCTCACACGGGCAAAATATTTTTTATACGCCCGCTGGTGAACCTTCCAGATATCGTTGTTGTCGACTTTCTCCTTGAAGCTTTTTGCCGCTCCTATTTCGCGGCAGGTCTTTCCGCCTTGACCCGGTGCCGGTTCGTTGCAGTACGAGTACGTCGCGCCCGGAGTCTGCAAAAACCAGCGGCGGCAGTTCGCGCATCGCTTCGGAACAAAGCCCTTCTGCAGTCCCTTCATCAGCTCCACGTAGACGAAATCCAGCAGTCCGTTGAAGTACATCTTCTCAACGATCTCGCACTCGACTTGAACTTCGCCGCGCATACGGTACTGGGTCTTTACCTGCGGTGCGTCTACTTTGGGATCAGCGCCGAGACTCACTCCACTAACAAACGCGCCGAGGTTATGCAAATATACTTGCTTCGCCAGAGATTCTTTTCTCTGGCCCTTTTTCTTTTCAAAACTGACACCCTTGAACATTGAGTCAAGGAACCATGCGTAGCGTTCCTGAATGAACCGGATATCGTCCAACTGCTTTTGAACAAAGACCGGCGTATCGGACTTTTTCTCTATAACATGCTCTTCAAATGCCTCTCTCGCTTCACCGACGACAAGCATCTCAACGGGAATATCCTTGAGCATCTGGAAGTCAGTGGCGTACAGTCTGTACAGCGGCAGTTCCGCGGAAACGCTCAGCATATCCAAGTAAGCCCTCGGAGCTTCTTTGCTGTTCTTGTGTTTCACAACGTCGTCGAGCCTGTCCATAACCGCTTGATACGGCGCGGCATCAAGGTTAAGGATCTCCGTGAGTATAGTTCCGTATGGCTGCTGCGCGGGATTCGATTCGACCCAATAACATGACTCGCCAAACTCGACTTTTGTATTTCTGCGCGGTCTCCTAATATCGAATAGATCTTTGCCTAACGTCCCCATGCCGGTGTCCCTCTCAGTAGATAATGTATTTCAAGCAATATAGTGTATGTAGCTAAATCATACATTATCTATTTACACATGTCAATCTCTATGTTAGGGTAAGTTCAGAAGTAGATTATGATTATACAAATCAGATTATCTACTTGCGTAGAGGGAGGGATAAAATGAGAAAAGAACTAAAAATAATTTCGCTGAGCGAAATAAAAACAGAAGAGGTAAAGTGGCTGTGGTATCCGTACATTCCGTTCGGAAAGGTGACGATCGTGCAGGGAGACCCAGGCGAAGGGAAAACTACCTTTGTTCTCTCTGTCATCGCCGCACTGACCCACGGCGAGACCCTGCCGGAATGTGAGACCGGACTGCCGCCGATGAACGTCATCTACCAGACTGCCGAGGATGGACTTGCCGATACAATAAAGCCTCGGCTTGAAGCAGTCGGCGCAGACTGCTCGCGGGTCCAGACCATCGACGACAGCCAGAGTATGCTGACGCTGACAGACCAAAGGCTTGAGGAAGCAATATACAGCACAGACGCCGGGCTGCTCGTGCTCGACCCATTGCAAGCGTATCTCGGCAGCGGCGTGGATATGCACAGGGCAAACGAGATCAGACCGATAATGAAAAAGCTGTCTGCGGTCGCGGAGCGGACAGGCTGTGCTGTGGTCCTCATCGGTCACATGAATAAGGCGAGCGGAATGAAATCCGGGTACCGTGGTCTCGGCTCAATAGACTTCACCGCTGCCGCAAGAAGCATCCTCGTTGTCGGACGCATACAGGATGAGCCGACCGTAAGAGTCATAGCGCAGAGCAAGAACAGTCTTGCACCGGAGGGCAAGTCAATTGCGTTCGAGTTAGCCCCGGAGCATGGCTTTCAGTGGAAGGGTGCCTGCGAAATCACTGTCGATGAGCTTCTGAGCGGCGGAGGTCAGGTACAGACAAAAACTATGCAGATGGAAGATAAACTCAAAAAGATGCTGAACGCCGGTGAGATCAGTGCAGAAGCGATTCGTATTCGGGCAGACGAGTTGGGAATCTCAGAACGCACACTTAAAATTGCAAAGAAGAATCTCGGCATCGTCTCAGCAAAATGCGGAGATCAATGGTATTGGAAGTTGTCCAAGGGTGTAAGAGTGTAACGTTCTTAAGTGTTTGCACCCTTGCCTTCTTCCCGCACTTGGCCGCACACGAGGCGCTGTGTGCGCCTTTGCGTAGTCCGGTAAGGCGTGGATACCCCCGGCAGAAGAACGCACGGTGTTTGGGGACATTTCGCGGCATTTTCGTCCGGGTGCGCCCGTTCGAAAATGGCACTATGATAAAGGGCGGTACACCCAAGGGCGCACCTCCCGCCCACAAAGTCCCGCAACGCGGGTCTTATTCGGATCGCACGTAACGTGCACATCTTCAGCAAAATCAATAATTCAGGTGCACATAGAGCCAAAAAATCTGCTTGTTCCAAGGCGTTCAGCAGTTCTCACAAAAATATTTCCGTTCTCAAAGGAGGAGTCAAATGGCAAGTATAAAGAGGATAAACGAAAGAAAATTCAAGATAACGATCAGCAACGGCTACCGCGCCGACGGCAGGAAGATCAGCAAAGCAAAAACGATCACGATTCCCGATACCGTGCCGCGCAAGCAGATAGAGCAGTATGTGAATCACGTGGCCGTCGAGCTCGAACGTGTGTTCAAAACAGGGTATGCGGAGTACGGAGAGATGAGCTTTGAAGAATACTCCCGGCACTGGCTGTCTCGACAGCTCAAATATTCGCAGGGCACAAAAGAATCATACCGGCGGATCCTTGAAAAAGTGTATCCGTACATCGGGGACATAGCAATCGCAAAGCTCCGCCCGCTTGCTCTTGAGAATATGCTGGCCGAGCTGCGCAAGATGCAGCACCACGGAAAGCCCATAAAAGAATCCACGGTTCAAAAATATCTCACAGTGGTGTCTGCGGTGCTAAGCGATGCCAAGCGAAACGAGATCATTCAAAAGAATCCTGCTCGTATGATCGATCTGCCGCAGTGCGAGCAGAGTAAACAGTTTGTGCCGACCGATGAAGAAGCACAGCTCCTGCTGACGGAGTTCTGTAATCTGCCGCTCACATACGAGACGTACTATGTGCTCGCAATGTTCACCGGCTGCCGCCGCGGGGAGCTGTGCGCATTGAAGTGGTCCGATGTGACTATCTATGACAACTACGACTGGGCTACCATAAATATCTCCCGGTCTCGCAGCTCCGTTCCCGGTAATGGCATCGTCGAAGGAAGGACTAAGAGCGGCCGGTCAAGAACCGTCGCCGTGGACAGTGATATCGCAGGACTCATTGCCTGTCTATATACAGAGAAGGAACGCGAAGCAAATGAGCGTGGAGAAGAACTCAGCGAGTACATATTCACGAACGAGCACGGCAAGCTCATTTATCCCGACACGTTCTCAAAGACGCTCCGCAAAATATATGACAGCATCGGTCTGCCGCACGAATTTCATCTTCACACACTGCGGCATTATTATGTGACGACTCTCCTGCACAGCGGAGTTGATAAGCAGACCGTCGCCGACCTTGTCGGTCACTGCGATACGTCCTTCCTTGAGCGCACATACTGTCACCCGCGGCTCGATAAAAAGCGCAGCGCAGCCGAAGAATTTGCCGCCGTGCAGTTTGGTGAGTCTATAAGATCAAGGCCATAATCATTGTTGGTTTGGTAGAATTCCTCCTGCATGCAAAAATAGTAATAGCTTTCCGTACCCGTTTGCAGTATGTTGTGTCTGCAAACCAGACCTCTACTCTGCCGAGGTCAACAGAAAGGAATTGACGGATATGTCAAGCATAAGAAAACGCGGGAACAGCTACTTGATCGTAGTCTCAATGGGCTATGACTGTGCCGGGAACAGGCTCAAATCCATGCAGCAGACGGTGCATCCGCCTGCCGGCATGACGCCGAAGCAGACAGAGAAGTGGCTCAACGAACAGGCTGTGCTCTTTGAGCTCAGCTGCAAGCAGCAGCCGCAGCAGACTGCATCCAACATGACTCTCGCTGAATACTCAAAGTACTGGTTCGAGAACATCGCGCCAAACAAGCTCGCAAGCTCCACGGTAGCGCGTGAGAAAAGCGATATCGACCGCTTCCTTCCGCTCATAGGTCACTACAAGCTCACGGAGCTGCGGCCGGAGCACTTCCGAAAACTCTACGTCGCCCTGCGCAAAGAAAAGAATATGATAAACGGCAAACCGCTCTCCGAGCTGACCGTTGAGGGAGTCCACGCATGTCTATGCGGGATACTCAGCGATGCAGTGGAGAGCGGTTTGTTGGATCATAACCCCGCATGGCGCACCTACAAGTATTCTAATATCGATAAAAAGCAGCAGGTCGTTGCCGACGAAGAGATACTGCAAAAGCTGATCTGCGCGCTGGAGAAAGAAAGCATCAAGTACGAGACTTACTTCAAGCTCATCATCGCAACAGGGATACGGCGCGGCGAGTGCTGCGGCATAAAGTGGAGCGACATTGACTACGCCGGGCGCAGCATACATATCTGCCGCAATGTAGTCAAGGTCAGCGGTGAGGATATCTGCATCAAGGAGCCGAAAACCAAAGCAGGCACTCGCTATGTGTACTTCTCACCTGAGATGGGGACGCTGCTGAAAGAGTACCGCCGCTACTGCGAGACCGAGGCACTGCACTATGAGGGTCGGACTATAACCGACAACGACTTTCTGTTCAGAAAGCATGAGCTGGACGAGCCTATGACGCCGACGACATTCACATGGCGCTTCAAACTGATCCTCAAGAAAAACAATCTGCCATACAACCTGAACGTGCATTCGCTTCGTCATACAAACGCGAGCTTACTGATTGCAAACGGCACGGATGTTGCGACGGTCTCAAGCCTCCTCGGTCACGCGCAGGTCTCGACAACGCTGGATATCTACACCCACGCATTCGATAAGAATAAAAAAGCCGCAAGCGATAAGCTGCACAATGCGCTGGAGATATAAGGATAACACCCGCACTCGGATGAGCCGGGTGGTATAACATGATTAGCTAATTCTGACTCTGTGTCCATAGTTGGGGTAACGCCTTCCAATCAAAGTGCCATTTTGTAGATGTTGCATATATCCTCGACAGTGAGGGGAGCAAAGGCGGAGGTCTCATATGCCGGCCGCCATGCTTTTTCCGCCATCTTTTCGAAGTTCTCATCGCCGATGTTCAGCTCTGAGAGGTGCATCGGCAGACCCATTGAGACGAACAGCGCCTCGGTCCTATCGACAGCCTGCTTGGCCGCTTCCATTTCGGGAAGAGACGCATCCACGCCGAACACGTTTATGCCGTACTGGGCGAACTGGTGCGCGGTCTTCTCATTCAGGACATAGCGCATCCAATGCGGGGTAAGGAGCGCGATACCGACACCGTGAGTGATGTTATAGAAAGCGGAGAGCTCATGCTCGATGCGGTGAACGCTCCATGCGACGGGCTTGCCCATGCCGACAAAGCCGTTGATTGCCCAGGAGGACGCCCACATCAGGTTTGCTCTTGCAGCATAGTCGTCGGGTTTCTCAAGTGCGCGCGGGCCGCACTCGACACAGGTCTTGAGAATGGCTTCGGCAACCCGGTTGGAGATATAAGCATCCTCAGTGGGAGCGAAGTAATTCTCCATGGTGTGGGACATTATATCGGCAACGCCGGCTGCGGTCTGCTTTGCGGGGAGAGAGAAGGTGTAGGTCGGGTCGCAGATGGCGCAGGTGGGGATGACGCAGTACGCGTCGAAGTCCAGCTTTTCATTCGTATCGGGGTTGGAGATAACGGCGGTGCCGTCCATCTCGGAGCCTGTTGCCGCGATGGTGACAACGGCATAGATCGGCAGTGCCTTGATGGGCTCAGCCTTATGGGTCAGGAAGTCCCATGCGTCTCCGTCATAGAGCGCGCCCGCAGCAATGGTCTTGGAGCAGTCGATAATGCTGCCGCCGCCGAGAGCCAGGATACCGTCAACGCCGTTTTCCTTGCAGACCCGGACGCCCTCGCGCACGGTGCCTATTTTGGGGTTGGGCTCAACGCCGCTGAAGTCAATATGCGCAATGCCGCAGCTGTCGAGCTGGGCGATTGCATCGTCATAAACGCCGTTGCGCTTGACCGATCCGCCGCCGAATACTACGAGGACCTTTGTGCACTTCTTCGCGACCTCGGCGCCGAGCTTTTCTATCTGGCGCTTGCCGAAATGGATGGTTGTCGGGATAGAGTAGGTAAAGTTTTCCATAAGATTTTCCTTTCAGATCATGTAATATGTGTGATAACGATCAATACGAAACGGTTCATTTGGCTTTTCCGAAAGCGGCAGAGACTTTCTTGAGAACGCCGGAGAACCATGCGTCTTCTCTCCTGCGTGCCTCAAGGCGCTTTGAGAAGGTTCTGTACAGTGCCAGCGTGAGCACGAACAGACTGACTACGGCAAGTGCCGGAGCATAAACCAGCTTGGTTATAAGATTGAACAGCAGCACCATAAACAGCAGCGCCATATTGATAGTGTCGATGCCGTTGCGCCCTTCCATTACTTTTGTCCAGAAAGTCATTTGATCCACCTCGTTTTTTATTTTTAATTTTTCTTCCTGCTCCGAAAATTTATCATAAGGATACCCGCACATATCAGTACGAGCGCCATTATGCTCTGTATTCTTAATATCTGCCCTGTCTCACCGAGTATCAGGGCTGAAAAGATCACGCCGAATACGGGGTTTGCAAAGAAATAAATGTTGACGGAAGACACCGGATTGTGCTTCAAAAGTGCGTTCCACAGCGCTCCTGTGACCGAAGATATCAGTGCGAGCGCGATCAGTGTAAGAATGGCTCCCGGTGCCGAAGGCCGGAGTGAGCCGCCCATCAGCGCGCCGACGGCGGTAAGCGCCGCGCCGCCAAGCAGGAGCTGCCAGCCGGAAAGGAAAACAGGATCGTCATCCTGTGAAAATTTTTTGATCAGTGAATGGGAAAGGCCGGTAAAAGCGGCACACAGCAGCACGAGCACATCACCGAGCAGCGCGCTCTTTTCGGGACTACCGCCGATATTCATGACGACTATTCCGAAGAAGCCGAGAACACAGCCGAAAATCTTATTCACGCTGAGCTTTTCCTGATGAAATACAAAGCTAGATATCAGGATCGAAAAGAACACAAGCGTGCTGTCAAAGATAGAAGCGTGGACGGCGCTTGTCCTCGCCATACCGAGATACAGCAGCACATACTGCCCGACGGTCTGGAACAGCGCCAGCATACACGCGTTGACGACATTGCTTTTCCGGAGGAGCATCAGCTTTCTCTTCACGGCGGAAAGCACGGCAAGCGTCATAATGCCGCTGAGAATGAAGCGCGTCCCAGCAAACATCAGAATACTGCCGGTGTCCGAGGATGCGATGGAGAATTGGCTGTAGCCGAGCTTTATGAGGACAAAGTCCATTCCCCACATCATACATACGAATATTGCAAGAGCTCCGCATACCCAAGGGATAGAGAACCTGCTTCTGGTCATGTCCGGCATTGCGGTCAGTTCCCCCGTTTCAGCAATTCTTCCGCCTCATCCAAGGAGGCATAGCCATACTGGCGCGCGGTGTTATCATATATCATGGCGACCATGTTCCGCCCTTCGGCTCTCCTTCCCTCTGCCATATTGAGAAAGCTCTTCAGCGTTTCTTCGGAATAGGACATCAGCTCTCCACGCATGTACACCTCAACGGTTGTCATGTCGAAACTCTCGTCTTCGTCGGCCGGACGGCCGCGCATCGCAAAATTCGGCCAGCGGCTGCGCGCCTCGCGGTACCATGCCATATATATCTGCATGATGCTGTCAATAAGAGCTTCCTTTTCTGCTGTGACGACAGGCAGATACGGGGCAAGCTCGCTTTCATAATATTCAGGTGCGGTATAGCGCATCATATAGGCATATTTGCGCTCCACAAGATTATGTCCGCAGAGGGCGGCGGCCTGATGATCCGACCAATAATTCAGAAGCACCGCCTCGTCCCAGGTCTCAAACTGACTCAAGCGCATTGCGCGGAAGGTCGTGTAATCATCCTGACATGAAGCGCGCCGGCCTATGTTCTCGACAAGGTCGAGCATGCGCCACTCACTTGCGATTATATCCTCGATAAGCTTATCCTTTGTCAAAACAACAGCCCTCTTTTCATTCGCCGTACATCACCGGGAGCCTGCGGATATTCTCGTCGTTTATGGAACCCATCATCCTACCGGCATGGTACTGCATGAATGTATCGCCATTATCGGACCAGCCGCGCCGTATTAGCTCACTGCCGACCATCCCGCACACTTCCTCGATCAGCTCCAGCTTCTGTCGGTGGAGCGGCAGATCGGGCATTGAGGTGAGCGCACGGAGCTTGCCCGCGCAGCCGGGCAGGCAGGTGAAGTCCGCAGTACCGCGGAAAGCCCATTTGTAAAACGGCATGTACCTGCCGTTGAGCAGATACAGCGCCGCGAGCGCGTGTCGGATAAACTCGGCTCCCGCAAGATATGCCGCACCGAAATCGCCGCGCTTGACGCACCTTCCGTAATTATACTGTCCGGACTGCGCCATACCCGCGCAGTTTGCCGCGAGCTTCTTTTTCAGAACGTCGTCCGGGTAGAAGCCGAGGAGAACGTTTCTCACGGCGGAAAAGCTGCCGAGCGGGTCGCTGAAGACCTCGCCGCTGCAAGTCTGAGAAAGATACCTCTCCGGTATACGCAGCCAGTCCATGAAGCTGGCTGGAGGATCCGGCCGGCCGATAAGGCTTTCATAGAAGCCTTCTATCGTGAGCACGCCGACACGGCTGCCGCGTTCGCTGCATATTGCCGAGGTCTCACATTCCGGTATGTCCTGCGGCAGGCGGCCGTATGCCTCGGCCAGCCTTGCGCCGAGGTCTCCGGCTTCGCTCCGCGGTATCCAGAGGCACACGCCGGGGCCGAAATCGTGATCCCGCGAAAGCTCGTCGTCAAAGCCCAGACATTCCGAGCCCTGCCCGGCAAGTCCCACGGCGATGAGATGACGCTCGGATGCAAAATCACGTTCAAGCATCGGCTGTACATATCGCGCATAGAAGATCCTGGATATTTCCATTCCGGTCATGGTTTGAGTCCTCTATATTTTGAATTCTTTTTCCAGCTCTTTGAGACAATATTCCCGCATACGCGTCATATCGGAAATAGCGGGGCTGCTCACAGCGTTCTGGCTGAGCAGTCCGATCCCTCTGCCGCAGGCTGCAGCGGCCGCGCCGAAATCCTTTTCGGCGATGAGCAGTTCCGCAAATGTCTGCTCCATCACGGCACGGTGCAGCGGGCTTGATGCGGGGTCCGAAGCAAAGGCTGCCTTAGCAAGAATGAGCGCGCCTTCGGCATCCTCGAGCCGGTCTGATTTTAAAAGGTGCTGTGCCTTTATCGTATAGCTTACTCCGCGCTCGTCCCCGCTTTCTGCCGGGAGAAGCCCGAGAGCCTTTTCAATATGCCGCATTACCGCGTCCGTATCGCCGAGACGCAGGTATAGCGACGCGATGTTATTGTGCAGCGCGGCGGCCGTGTAGCTCTGGCCGTCACCGCAGCTTTCGAGCATAGCGGCTGCGGAGTCAAAGACCGTAACGGCGTCCTCGAGCCGGCCGGCATGAGTGAGCAGGGTCGCAAGATTCAGCAGCGTAGTCGCATGGGCGGAGCTTCCGTTCATGCCTATTTCGTCAATGCACTCCAGAGCGCGGCGGAGCACGGCCTCTCCCTTGTCATATTCGCCGCGGACGCGATAGAATCCGCCCATTTCGCTGCACACGGATATTACAGCCGAAAGAATGTTCTCGCGCTCTGCACATTCAAGACCGCTGCGGAGAAACGCTTCTATCCTGTCAGTCTGTTCGCCGCCTGAGAACATTGCGTCAAGCTCTGAAAAAAACTGCCCTATATCCATGAAGCCTTCCTCCTGTAATCAATAGACAAGGGCAGTACAAATCGTTTGCACTGCCCTTATATCGGGCTGCGGCCCTTTATTTTCTCTTGCTGTTGAGAAGCTTGCAGATGCGGCGCAGACCCTCTTCGAGAGTGGCGCGCGGCATCGCAACGTTGAGACGGATATAGCCGTCGGAATTTGCGACGAACATATTGCCGCCCTCAAGCAGAACGCCCGCTTCGTTGGCAAACATCATCGGGAGGTTCACGTCCTTGTCAACGTAAGACGATACGTTCACCCAGCCGAGGTAGGTCGCCTCGGGGATACGGAACACCGCGTCGGGGAGGTTTGCCCTGAGGTAGTCGCGAACGAACTCGAAGTTTGTGTCAAGGTACTTTCTAAGTTCGACGAGCCAATCGTAGCCGGACTCGTATGCACTCTGGCAGGCCGCGAGGGACAGCGGGTTCTCATCGAAGTTGTGATAGGTGCTCCAAAGCTTCTTGACAGCCTCGTTCGGGATGACGATGTTGGAGATCTGCATGCCTGCCATGTTGAAGGTCTTGCTCGGCGCCATGCAGGTAATGATCTGATCCGAATTGGGGAAGAGCTTGGCCATGGGCGTGTGCGTCTGGCCGCTGCGGATAAGATCGCAGTGTATCTCATCGGATATTATGAACACATTGTGCTTGAAGCATATCTCGGCCACTCTGCGCAGCTCGTCCTCGGTCCAGATACGTCCGGAGGGGTTATGCGGGTTGCAGAAAATGCAGAGCGTGACCTTGGGATCGGTGGCCTTGCGCTCGAAATCCTCGAAGTCTATCTCATAGTAGCCGTCGCTCTTGGTGTTGACAAGGTCGCTGGTGACGTAGCCGATGTTATTATGCTCGGCGGCATGCATGAAATAAGCGTAGGACGGGGTGAGCATGAGCACCTTTTCGTCGCTCTTGCAGAGGTACCCAGTCAGCTCATAGAGCGCGGGGATAACGCCGTGGGAGGTGAAAAGATCCTCTCTCTTGGGCGTCCAGCCATAGAGCTTGTCCGTCCAGTTCAGGAAAGCCTGAAAATACTCGGGGTCAAAAACTCTGGTATATCCGAAGATGCGGCGGTCAAGGCGGGCGCGCATGGCGTCGATAATGACCTCGGGAGTGGCAAACTCCATATCGGCTATCCACATGCGGATGAACTCGTCATCGGCATAGGGGAACTTCATGGTCTCATCCGCATGGAAAATGTACTGACGGAAGCCGTCGGTATTCATACAGTTGGTATGTCTGCGGTCGATTATTTCATCAAAATTGTATTTCATAGCAATACTTTCCCTGTGTAAAACAGATCAGTCGACGTAGGCAATTGCCTCGATCTCAACAAGCGCGTCCTTGGGAAGTCTCGCGACCTCGATGGCGCTGCGGGAGGGATAGCTGCCCTCAGAGAAGAAGGTGGCGTATACGCCGTTCATTGCAGCAAAGTCATTTATATCCTTGAGGAAGACAGTGGTCTTGAGGACCTTGTCCATAGAGCTGCCGGCGTTCTCAAGAATGGTCTTCACGTTTTCGAGAGAAGCCTTGGTCTGTGCCTCGATGCCCTCGGGGAAGGCGCCGGTCGCCATGTCGATGGGGAGCTGACCAGAGGTGATGACGAGGTTTCCGAACTTGTTTGCCTGAGAATAGGGGCCTATTGCTGCGGGGGCTTTTTCAGTGGCGATTATAGTACGCATGGTATTTTTCCTTTCAGTGCTACATGATCAAATGTTATATAATGGCGGCAAAAACCGCCATTGAAGCACGTGCATAGCTGCGATTGGGCAGCGTTCAGTGGGTAGACAGATAGTCGCGGATATTCTCGAGCACCTTTATGCGCAGGAGAACGCCCGACTGCATCGACTGCCCGGCCACCATATCGGGGCAGATAACGTTCGGCATATTGAAAATGTCGCCGTCAGTGCCGCCTATGGAGACGGAATTGTCGACTATATAGTAATTGCCCGGCTCTTCCAGCCACTCTCTGAGTGCGTCCAGAGGATACGGAGCGGTAAATGTCGTGTTTATGAGCACCTTGCCGTTGCCGAAACGTTTGAAATCCTCGCAATCCATAAGAGGCGTGTTCTTGTGCAGATGCGTGGTGAGCACGTCAACGGTCTGGAGCAGTTCGTCAAAGGGGAGATACTTGATGCCCTTGCTTTCCATCTCGGGCTTGCGTGTGCGGCTGTAATAATAGACATCCATCTTGAAAGCGAGCAACAGCTCCGCAACGACAGAGCCCACATCGCCGAGGCCGACGACGCCGACCTTCGTACCAGCCAGCTCCATCTCCTCACCCTTGTAGAAGATACCGCCGAAGCCGTGGAAAAGGCGGACTATTTCGCAGCTGACGAATTCTGCGACGCCGCGGTCGCCGTACCGCCGGATGCCGGTGACAACTATGCCGCGGCTGTTGGCAAACGGGATATCGACGTTTGCGCTTTCCGGGGTGTACAGGCTGCAGCACATGCCTATGTAGCGGAGATCAGGGCAGCTTTCAATGACGTTTTTTCCGATGTAGCTGGTGTAGAAGACGAGCAGCGCATCAGCATCGCCTATGCGTCTTATCTTTTCCTCGTCTGTCTCGGGGATGTCGCGGTAGATAACAACATCCTCGGCGTAATCATAGAGCTTCTGTTCCGCTTCTTCATCGAAGCGCACCGGCTCTAAAACAACGAGCTTCTTAAACTTTTCCAAAGCGGTCAACTCTCCTGTAAATTGTTTTTGTATTCCCAGTCTGAAAGTCTCCGGGACAAGAGACAGTATACTCTTATCCCGGAGAACGCCGGTTGGATTGCCCAGTATTGTTTTCCGTAAAGGATGGCTGAAACTTATGCCTCGATGCCTTCCAGCTTGTCCTTCTTCTTCTGGCGGAAGTAGCAGAAAGCGATGATGAAGAACACGATCGCTCCGCCGTAGCCGCAGTAGGTCATGATGAAGCCGAGCAGGGTCTGGTAGGGGATGAAGAGGCAAACGACGTAAGCCAGAACAGTCATACCGACGCACAGGAGCTTATACTTCTTGGAGGAGTCCTCCTTGGTGAAGAAGCTGATGGAATTCCAGAGCAGCGGGCAGCAGGTGGAGTAGATAGCAAGGAGAATGATGATAGCGAAGAGGGTGCCGACGGAGCCGAGGATGTGGTTTGCGAGAACGAGGTTGGGAATGGGAGCCACAGCGGACTCTGCGACGTTGCCGAGGTGGTTGAAGCCCATCAGGACGGAAATGTAGGAGTCAAGGATGGCGCAGATGAGGAGAACGAGCTTGAAGCGTCCAAACTTGTACTCGCGGTTCTCGTAGCCGAGGGTCGCGACGAAGTTGGAGCAGAGAAGCAGGGAGCAGCCGCCGAAGGAAAGGCCGGCGGTGATCCAGTGGTTGGTGCCGCGGGAGATGGTGACAGCGCCGCTGTCAAGCAGAGCCTGGCCTTCCGGGATCTGGGGGAAGTAGGTGAAGGCAGAGATGATGCCGACGACCAGAGTGAAGAGCGTGATGACGGGGCCGATACAGCCGATAACGTCAACGATCTTAGTAAGGCCGAGGATGGTGACAAGCAGAACGAGCGCCATAAAGATTGCAAGGCCGATGGGCATCGGCAGACCCCACTGCTGGTTCATGGTGGTGGCAGCGCCGGAAGACATGAAGAAGTAGCAGCAGAAGGTGAAGAGCCATGCCATGGTCTCACAGGCTTTGCCGACGAGGGGACCTGCGTAGAAGGACGCGACCTCATTGAGGTTGCGCAGATTGCGGGTGCGTCCTGCGTATGCGTATGCAACGTAGGCGATGTATATCATTACGAAGTTAAAGGTACCGACGAGGAAGCCGCCGACAACTCCGTAGCCGGTGAAGTACTGAACAGTTTCCTGACCGGATGCGAAACCGGAGCCGATGAGGAATGCCATGAG
>PPYF01525556.1_pt1 | contig 19947 bp, 10 predicted proteins | sample 1559871 | NCBI WGS metagenome assembly PPYF01 (sample SAMN08240021, study PRJNA423297) | Human gut metagenome, whole genome shotgun sequencing project. | reverse complement strand
TCTTATCATTTTGTGATAATAATCGGCTTGCAAAAGTACGGCTTTTCTTTGAATTGGCAAACTATTTTTGTATATTTTTCCGGTTGCCTATTCTATTGAAGGTCTTGCTAATACCCGTTATTATTCATTCCATTGAGTTTCGGATTACTTTGTATTTCCTTCAGAGGGATAGGGAAAAGTTCATGTTTGCCTTCTATAAAATTACGGTAAGCGGGATAAGGTTTGTTCTCTTTCTGGTTCACGGAACTGACTCCGCCAAACAGTTTCAGCGCCTTGCCCAACACGCCCCAACGTATCAGGTCGTATTTGCGTTGTCCTTCAAAAGCCAGTTCAAGACCACGCTCCCAGTAGAGAGCCGTACGGAACTTTCCTTCGGGGGTAGAGTCGTCGATGAAAGTCAGGTTATGCGTTTTTTTCCGTGCGTTCATCATTTCTTCATAATTCGCTTCTGTGATAGAGGTAGCTTCGGCACGGGTACGAACGCTATTCAACAGATTCCAAGCTTTCTGACGATCGGTTCCTGTTTCATTGTATGCTTCGGCAGCCATTAATACGACATCGGCATAGCGTAAAGGACAATAATTCACATCGGCGTAATTGATGTTCTTATTCCATGATTCTTTCGGCATCCATTCCCTGCGCCATTTTCCGACGTACCAGCTTCCGGCACTTCTTTCTTCTTTTACATGTTCCTTTTTAGTGCCATTCCAAGTGTAGCGATAAGTACAAATCGCTATGTCACGACGCTTATCTTTCTCTTCAAAGAAGTTGCGCCATTCGGGAACAACGATAAAGAAACCATTGGCACGTCCCATATACTGATTTGCTTCAGACGCGGAGATTCCGGTAGGTTCCGCCACCTGCGGACCGTTATAAATCCCCCATGCTCCACCGTTGCGACGTCCCTGTGAATGATAGAAAGCAATCTCCCAAAGGCTCTCTTTCGTATTCAACACGCCTTGCGAGAAACTCTTGAAAAGCGCTTCATAGCCACCATCGTAAAAGTCATGGTATCCTTTATCTTCAAAAGCTTCCCATTCTTTTATCACTGCATCGAAGTATTGTTTCCGCTTGCTATCGTCCGGACGTTCCAACTGCCCGTTTGAATGAAGGCTATATCCGGCACGTTGCAGATACACACGCATCAGCAATGCACGGGCTGCTCCCTGCGTCACCCGTTCGGGAGTGGAAGAAGCGGTTGCCCAATCCAGATTGTTCTTGGCAAAAGTAAGGTCGGTTATAATTTCATCGTAAATCGTTTCACGGTCTACACGTTCGCCGAAGGCGGATTCATAGGATGAGGAATAAGCGGTTTTGAAAGGGACATCTCCCCAACCTTTCACCAAGTCGAATGTAAGGAAGGCACGCAGGAAACGGGCTTCGGCTTCCAGTGCTTTCAGACGGGTATTGTCACTATATCCCGTCATACCGCTGATACCGTCGATAGTCAGGTTGGCACGGTCGATTCCTTCATATTTCAGTTTCCAGATGCTTTCAATCCATGTGTTTGTGGAGTTGAGCTGGTAGTGCGCGATGTCGTGCACCTGATTGTCTGATTGCGTACGAGCGGTGTAATAGGTATCGTCCGATGCCGGAGCAGCCATTTCGTACCAACCGTAATGGTTAAAATCCGACAGTGAGCCGTATATCCCCATGACTGCCATTTCCGCTTTTTCTTCCGAATCGAAATAGCGGTCGCGGTCATACTTTGAATTGGGTTCTTCTGTCAGCAAGTCCTCGCAAGAGGTAAGTCCTGTCAGTAATAAGGCGGATGCGATATATAATAGATGTATCTTTTTCATGATTGCTATGTATTTAAAGAATTAGAAAGCTACGTTTAGACCAAAAATGAAAGAACGGCTGAGGGGATATGCTCCAAAGTCAACACCGGGTGTCAGCCCGCTTTTCATCGTAGAGACTTCCGGGTCGAAACCTGTATATTTTGTCCACGTTAACAAGTTATTGCCCGTAGCATACAGGCGCAGGTTCTTCAATCCTACTCTCGCAATCAGGTGTTTCGGGAATGTATATCCCACAGTCACATTACTCAGTTTTAAATAGGAAGCGTCTTCTACTGCCCAAGAGTGGATATAATTGTCTCCTTGTTGCGCATCATGATAGGCGGCTACCGTTTTGCCGGCGTTCAAAGCAGCCAGTTCTCCGGGGTCTGTTACTTTCTGCCCTGCGGAGTTGATGGTCATCCAGCGGTTGGAGCTGTTCATTACGTCTAATGCATTATAGTTCTGGCTGCCTATTTTACTGGTAACCAGTTTGGTGGCGTTCAATACTTCGTTGCCATAGCTGAAAGTAAGGAATACGCTCAAGTCAAATCCTTTGTAAGTAAAGGAGTTGTTCAGACCACCGTAGAATTTCGGTTGGGCGTTGCCGATAATCGTTTTATCATTTTCATCAATGATATCATCCCCTTCGGTCAAGTTTCTGAACTTCCACATTCCCGGCTGAATCCGACCTCTATCACCATGATAAGGCACACCGTCTTTCAGTGTATAAGTTTGGGTGGAAGCGTCGTAATTGAAATCATCCACCTGATACAAGCCATCCGTAATGTAGCCATAGAATTGTCCCAACGGTTCTCCGACAGCAATACGGTGCGTGTTTTGGTTAAAGCCGAACTTGGCTTCGTAGAGTTGTACCGCCTCACCGGTCAATGCTCTCACGGAATTCTTGTTGTGCGACAACGTAAGCGTAGTGTTCCAACTGAATTTCTTTGTAGAGAAGTTCACTGTATTCACAGTCAGTTCCACTCCCACATTCTTCGTTTCGCCGGCGTTAATCAACATAGTCTGATAACCGGAAGAATAAGGCAACTGGGCATTCAACAGCAGATTACTACTCCTATTAATATAGAATTCGGGCGAGATAGTGATACGTTGGCTCAGAAAGCCCAAATCTACCCCCATATTAAATGTCTTGTTCGCTTCCCATTTCAAGTCGGGATTCGGTATCTGCTTGGAAGCATAACCGGGGGTGAGTTTATCCCCCATAGCTGTGGCAATGGAAGACATCAGGGCAAGGCTGTTGTAGCTACCGATGCGGTTGTTACCTGCCAGACCGTATCCGATACGGAATTTCAAGTCGGAAAAGAGATTCAGTCTCTTTATAAAATCCTCTTCGCTCACACGCCAAGCGGCTGATACGGCGGGAAAGTATCCCCATTTGTTGTTCTTGCCGAATTTGGAAGAGCCGTCCGCGCGGAAAGTGGCGGAGAACAAATATTTGTCGGTGAAATCGTAGTTGAGACGGGCGAAGAAAGAAAGCAGGTTGTCGTCAAAATTTTCGTCGGATGAAGCAACGGACGGAGTTCCCAGGCTCATATCACCTAGAATAAATTCATCGGTAGGCAGTCCGCTCACACCGGATTCAAGAACACGTGTCCAACGTTTCACGAATTCCTGTCCCAGTTGCACGACTACTTTATGTTTCTTCTGAAAGCGCTTGTCGTAAGTCAGGACGTTGGACGTTTGGAAACTTCCGGTTTCCGTATTTCGGATAGAGCCGTAGATACCGCTACGTCTTCCCATAATAGACTGGTCGCCATAGAAAAGTTCGCGTCGGTATAGCTGGTAACGCATACCCGTATTATTCCGGAAAGTCAGTCCTTTCATTATTTTAAAGGTCAAGCCGCCATTGGCTTGCAAGGTACGTGTTTCTTTATTGTCCTTTTCTTCGGCAGCAGCTATCAACGGATTCTGCATTACGTTACCGTCCGCATCGCTCAATACGGGGTCTTCTCCTGCCAATAGTTCATCATCACTTCCACGAATACCGATGGTAGGACGGTATTGCAATATCTGCACCATTTTATTGAACTTAGCGTCCACATTGCTGCCGCCTTCGTTCGTTCCGTTTCCGGCAACACCTGCACCATATACTTTCAGGTAATCGAAATTAATGCGTCCTGTGACGGAGAGACGCTTGTTCACTTCGCTCCTTACACTAAGCGAGATATTGTGTTTGTCGCTTCCGCTATATACCATAGCACCTTCATCCTTGAAGTAGCCGTAAGACATATTATAGTTCAGTTTATCATTACCACCGTTCACGCCTACCCGGTAGTTCTGTGTGACGGTGGTGCGTCCCATAGTACGGTCCAGCCAATCTATGCCCTCACGGTTAGCATAGTTTTCGTGCAAATCGACAAAGCCGCCATAACGGGTTTGCCATGCCCGCATACTTTCTGCGGGGTCGGTGGCGTCACCTAATGTTCTTTCATAATCCGCCAGTACGAATTCTTCCACACTCAGTACATTCAGACGTTTGGCAAGCGTACGTACTCCCACATACGAATCGAAAGTAAGCGTCGCCTTTCCTTCACTTTTCGCACCGCTTTTGGTAGTGATTACCACTACCCCGTTCGCTCCGCGGGCACCATAGATGGCTGTTGCCGAAGCATCTTTCAAGACATCAATGCTTTCAATATCAGCGGGGTCGAGACTGGACATGCCGTCTTCCGTAGGGAATCCGTCGATAATATAAAGCGGTTCGTTGCTCTGTGTTATTGATATACCCCCACGTACACGTACTGACATGGCAGCTCCCGGTTGTCCGTCTGTCTGTATAATCTGTACACCTGCCATACGTCCCGCAAGGGCTTGGGTGACATCGGACGAAGGCACTTTGAGCAAATCATCGCTTCTGACGGAAGCTACGGAGCCGGTCAGGTCTTTACGTTTCACTGTGGCATAACCGATAGCCACCACTTCGTCCAGCAGTACCGAAGCCGCTTTCATAGTCACATCAATCTGTTTCCTTCCTTTCACGGGCACTTCCATGTTTTCCAGACCGATAAAAGAAAAGACCAGTACATCTTTAGACGGGTCGCTGACGGTAATGGTGTATTTACCGTTGATGTCGGTGATTGTACCTGTGTTTTGTTTGCCTTTCACAGTTACATTTCCCCCAATCACTTCCAAGCCCTCGTTGTCCACCACCTTTCCGGTGACAGTCAGACTTTGGGCGTGTATGCCGGATATACCGACAAGCAGAAATAAAATACTAATAATCTTACTTTTCATGATATTCTATTCTTTATTTATATTCATTATAGTTCACTGTTTTGTCACCGGGTTATCGCCCGGGTAGATACAGGTGTCCGGTCGGTCATCTCTGTTACTTGCCAAGTGCCGTTCACCTCGTCATAAAGTAAGGAAGAACCGGTGTACTGACGGGGGTAAGAGGTTCCGCTCAATGTAGGGTTATCTGTTCCATAGCTGAAGCCGGTTCGGTACGATGAGTAACCGTGAGCTTCGAGGATTTGGAAGCATCAAGAACAGCTTCAATCGTCCAGTCGCCTACACTGAACGTATCCCCATCACGGTGGATGGCATACACAGATTCTTTCGTATCACATACCTGAATGACAGCCAGAAAACGAGTGGCGAAACTACCGTCCACCCGTGCAGTGAGATGCCATTGATTCGGATAGTCTGCTCCAGTAGTCGCGGGTGGTACTGCGAAGCGGTCTGTTTGGGATAAGGCAAAAACGTGCCCGCCAAAAAGTTGAGTTACAGCGACAAAGCCTTTGGCACTATTATTGGTAGACAATGTTTTTTTCACAGCATCAATTCCAAACTCCGTAGGACTATGCAATAACCATTCCCAACGGACAGCTTCCGAAGCTTCCAGTTCGTCGTACACCAGTACCGTAGAAGGATGAAGCATTAATATATGCCTGCGATATTTAGTCAATGGTGTGGTACCGAAACCATTTTCTGGCGTTTGTGTAATACCTGCCTGCTCGAAGTAGCCTATCCACATGGGGTCATTACTAATCCCCCTGTAAGCATGCGAAGCGTCACCCAGACAATAGCTGATATGCTGTCCAGTCATAGCACGCATCACATTACCGTAGCCTTCGGTGGAATAAGGTTGTCCTATGCCGTTCACCAACAGGGTATTGTGTGCCCGGGTATGGCGGTAGGACATCAAGTTATGCGCATCACTGAAGTTTTGATAATAGCCCGTGCTACGATAGACATCTACTCCTTTATACAGCAAGTTAAAAGCATTCTGACTGGCAGTGGTGTGACTGCCCGAGCCGAATGTACTGGAGCGGAACGAGAGCGCAAGGTCTTTTCCCGTATCTTCCGGATGACTGTGCATAGCCACTTCGCCTGCATCTTTATACCATACCATTTTTGCTGCGTCCGCAGGGAAAGCGGTATCATAGTTCTGGTCGGTACACATACGGTAAAGACGTAATTCATAGTCCCGGCGCAACAAATCCCGACATTCTCCGGCATACCATGCGGCATAAGAATCGCCAGTTTCACAAGCCAGGTAATCGGCAAAAGCGGCAATCAGGCGATTAGGCTCAGTGCCTTTTTCGCTGTTATCACCAAAGCCGTTAGTTTTTGAGCCCGGCGGGCAAGTATAGACCATCGAGCGTCCTGCATTCCGATACCACGGATGCAGCAGGAAATTCTGACGGGTGATGTATGAAAATAAAGCAGGCATATAGGCTAAAGTCAAGATATTGGCACTAAAATAGCCTGTGCCATTGTGCCACATACCGTCACGATTGAAGCCGGAAGCAGGGGCACGGGCTGTCCATAGTTCATAATAATATTCCAGCATCGGCAGCACTTCGGAAGAATAAGCAGGTTTGTCATAGAGCGACAAAGCTACTTGAAAAAGGATACGCATATTCTGCTGCCAGAAATGATTGTCGAAGAGATGATTTTCCTGAAAGCCACAATTCACCTTATAATAATAGCGTGCGACACGCATCATCAGTTCTTCGGCTGAGGTACGGTCGGAAGCTGATAAGTCATCATAAAGCAGGTCATAAGCTGCTACGAGACACCAGGCGATATTGCTGGCGGTAAAGTTGGATGCGAAAAGCTGTTTGTCGGCAGGTGGAGCGGCAATCAAGGCTTCGAGAAGCTGACGCAACTTTTCAACATATTTTTTTTCTTGAGTCAGGTGATAAGCCTGATAGAGATAAGTGGCGTATTGCCGAAGTTCTTCGGCACGGCTATACAAGTCGGGCATTGTCGTATAATCGACGTTCAATGCGAGAGTTGCACGATTTTGCAATTCTTTGTATTCAGGGTGTGAAGCTACACGATTACGAGCTTCTTCGATACGGTCGTCGAGAAAACAGTAAATACGGGGATGCAGACGGGGAGCGTTTTCTAAGAATGTCTTAAAAGTGGGAGTTATAAATTCCGGCGTATTATTCTTTACTTCAAAACGATAGGCCTGACTCCATTCACCGGGCATAGCCCCATTGGCATTAGTAGAGCGGAAACGCCAGAACCATGTGCCGGTATCCAAGCGGCGGTGAGGATTATACATGCACCATTCCTGCGGTTCGGTGACCAATGTTTCGGAACTGCTGAAATCTTCGGTACGCGAGAGGGAGAATTGCAGTCTTTCTCCTGTCTTCATCGTTTGAGGAACAATAAGAGGAGCAGGATTCAGATACAGTTCATTATCTGCTTTAGGATAAGGCTGTGTCCGTATCTTATCCTGATAAGCATCGGGAGTTGCGGCAGGCGTCTCGGGCTGCGAACCGTCCAGTTCGGGCAACGGGTCGGATGAACAGCCGATGAACAACTGTACAACTAACAAAAGGTAAACCGACAGGCGAAATGAGGTGTGCATATTATCTTCTTTTCGAGGTATAAGATTAGGGTTCTATTGTCAAAAGTATCAATGGAGAAGAAAGTAAGAAAGTGGAATGGGGGTATCCCACTTTCTTAACACTTCTATTGAGTAAGGTCGAGTGTTCAATGACTATTTGAAGATTGTAATCATGGGGCGGCAAAGAGCTGATTGAGTACCAGTTCCTGTTACAGTTATACCGGCAGCTTGCGCATTAGTTACAATATTATTAACAACATTGATACGAACGCCAGATATATTACCGCCATTATTGATAGTACTGGAAGCATAGTTCACCGTAGCAATAGGGTCTCTATCAAACATCTTACCAATCACAAATTCAAATTCAGGCAAATTTCTAAAATCCTCGCTACCAGTAGCCGAGGTTTCTCCTATTGTAAACAATGTATTCATAAATGCGTTCAATTGTGCCAATGTAGGAATATACCATGCACTTAGATTTTCACTGCCAAGAATATGTTCTCCCACCCATTTGTCATAAGCCGTTTTGAAAGCAACGTCTCCAATACCTGTAAGTAAAGTCTCCGTAGTTTGCGTTCCGTTGGTCATACTTGCCGCTGTTTCAACCAAGTTTGTCAATGCACCATTAGGATTAAGAGCTTGGCGACCAGCCGCCACATTCTCAATCGCTACCGCATATCCTGCAATCGTCTTTCCTTGAAGTGTAGTAGGATAATTAGCCGGAACATCACTACCGATAGCTTCCATCGCGAAAACGATACCAACAGCATCCGCTGCATCACGCACAACTTTACCTTCCGCATTGATATAACTGCCGACTTTCATTTCCAAAGCTTCATAATCGGGGTCTACTTCTACATCAACATCATAGTTACCATCACCAATTTCAAATTTCGCCAAAATCTGCATATTGACATCTAAAGGCAATGCGTTAGCACGTATTGTTATCGTTTTTTCATATCCGCCACTCAATGCCATACTAACTTCTCCGGCAAAATTCGTCACATCTGTAGGAGCAAAGAAGAAATTAGAGAACCAAGCTCCACTTGCCGAATTAAAACTTGTATTCGTATAAGTCACAGGAGCAGTAGCACTACATTTACCTTCCAAAATATCATATCCGCTCAAAGCATTGTATTTCACTTCCAATTTGGTTGCAGATGCCGCTACTGCCGGATTCTTCGGCTGCACACTAATATTAGCAAACGGACGCTTCAATGTCACGCTGGCATTACCGATAGTTTCCAACTTTCCGCAGAAAGCATCGCAAGCTGCCATTAACGCAGCATCAGTCATATCGAATGACGCAGTATTATATCCTACTGCTCTCAAATCGGCTGTATCATATACTTTACCGGCAGCACCCGCTGTCGGAACATATTCAGCCCAAAACAAGGCTTTCGCTGCATCCTTCTGTTCATCTACTGAAATTGTGAAGGATACTTTTCCGTCATTAACCTGTTTGGTATCCTGCGCACCTACCGTATTGCCTTCCGCATCCAGTAATTGCATGATACACTGCATCGTATAGCCATCAGGTATAGTGACACCCGCACGGCTGAGAGGATTATTGACAGGAGCCTGCACAGCGATAGTAACAGGAGCTTTGATTTCATTTCCATTGTCCGAAACGATTTCTTCTTGTCCGCATGATGTGAAAAGCACTGCGCACAAAGTCATTAGCGAATAAAATAAGTTCTTTTTCATGATTGTAATTTTTATGGTTAAGCAATTCTTAATTCATTTGTTATTAATTATAATTCTCCAAGGTCTACTTCCAAATCACCATCGTAACCGGGGTCGATACCTATTCCGCCATTTACGTCGGAAGTAAGGAAGTTACCGCGTACTGTTGTGTTTTTGTTCCGTTCACAAGGAATACTCAGTATTGTACGTGCCAGTACTTCGTTCTTCTCATTCAGGATTTCCAGTTCCACCGGAATAGAAGCGGTTTCTCCGGCACCGACCAATAGATAGTCAAATCCCAGTTTCAGTTCTTGCGTACCGTCGGCAGGACGTTCAAAGGCGACCTTATATTCCATGTACATCAGCGAGTTCTTCGGTACATCGTCCCATAAGTTATATCCCGTAGGCAGATAATCGCTGTACTTCACGCGAGCCGTAAAGCTCTCACCTTTCAGACTGCCCGTAGAGAGTTTATAGAGAAACGTCTCCACATCTTTTGCAATCAATTCATAGCGTGCCACGGGGCGGTATAATGTTACATCAAGTCCGGTTTCAGCTCCCCAGTCGTTACGGTAGGAAGTAAGGTCGACTGTCGTAGAAGCGGCAAACACATCTTTGTAGCGGCTATTTCCTATATATTTTCCGGCAGGAAGAATGAAAGCCAGATTCTCCGCATCGTAGACAAGCCCCTGTTCCGGTGTTTCCGAATTCACATAGTCAGCCCACACCAAGATGCGATAATTGCGGGCATGCAACTTCATGCTGACGGGCAGAGTAGAACGGTTGAAATCTTCCTCGTACACCGTCTGTCGTGCCACTACCTGCCTATCCAGATAAGCCTCAACGATAAAACGTCGCAGATATTTGGTTTCCGCCGCACGGCTGACCGCCATCGGCGGGCGTTCCGCCAAACTAAGATTCATTATCAGATTGAGATTCAGCGTCACTGCTGTAGGGTCTACTCCCAATTCTCCGTCAGGAGTCAGTTCCGGTTCTTCGTGCAGGCTGCATCCATTCACTAAAAAAGCGAAGAATAACAGAAAAGTGCAATGTGCCAGTATATATAAACTTTTTCTCATATTGTTATCGTATTTACAGGTATATTCCTATTGAGTTCAGAAGCGATATACCAGTGACGCTCCTACGCGGGTTACTCCCCAATAGTGGCGGACACGTGTATCCAGCAATGCACCGTTGTCTATATTATAATAGGTATTATACTTCATATTGGCATATCCCAATCCCAGAGTAAATTCCGCTCCCCAATGTTCGGACAAAGGCAGTTTGTAGCCATAACTCAGTCCGGCTCCCAGCAAAGGGCGGTCGACGTCCTGATAACGGTTGTCGTTCCACTTCACGTTGAACCATGCCACGTGGGCGTGCAGTCCGACAAAATGTCCTCGTCCCGCTTCGTTTCCTATCCACCAACGAGCTTCCGGTTGCAATGCCACGGTGCGTACTCCGTGTTCACTTCCCAAGTCCCACAGGCTGCAAGTCAAAGGCAGTTCCACGGTTATCTTTTTGTGCACCTGCATTTCCACAGCAAGGTTCAAGAGAGCACAAGCATCATACAATACATTGGTTTTCAGTGCCAGGTAACGTTTGCCGTCTAAAGCAGCCGCCTTCCGCGCACCCGCTTTGCCGGAGACTTCCTTTTTACTCTCTCCCTTTTTGGCAGGAACGCCAATAACCGTCACCGGCTTCTTACCGTCCGGTTTGTAGACCGTCGTTTCTTCCGGAGCAGCGGAAGTCTGCACACGGGGCTTCGCCGGAGTCTGAGCTGACAAAACAGCTATACCCGATAATGTAGCCAGCAGGCACATAGTTCTCATATTAAATTTCGAATGTCTCATAGTTCCGTATCTTTCATGTTCGTTTATCAGATTTCCAGTTCGGGCAATGTATCCCTCATAACTGTTTCATATCCGTCCTCATTGACAATAGTGGCGTCTCCCTTGTAAGTGATATTCACTTTCTCCTTGGTGCTGCGGATGAAGAAAGAAGGCGCACCGTTAGATTTCAGATTCACACTGATAAGCCACCCGCCCACTTTGATACGTCCGTCGGACAGTATTTCCGGGTCTTTGGCGGGATATTTCAACGCATGCGTATTGATGATAGTGGCAAAGCGATATACTTGTGCTTTCTCCGATGTAGCGGTAAAATGCCAGTGGTTCGGATACTTCTTGAAGTTGCCTTTATCATCGGCACGCAGCCAGTTGACTGCCGGATAGAAGAAACTGCTGGTTGTGTCAGTCTGTAACGTTCCGCTTGAGAAGAGATAAGCGTCCGACGCTCCGCCACGGTTAGTAGCCTGAACGTGTACAAAACGGTTATCCGCCTTATTCACAGTCATGGGATTATCCGTAGTGTGCAACAAGTAATTCCAGTTCACCGGTTCGTCTGCTTCCAGTTCATCATAGACGAAAATCAATCCGGTCTTACCCAAGTTCACAATATGACGACGGAAAGTCTTCACGTGATTCTCATCCCAGCCATTTTCGGGCGTATAGTGTACTTCGGACTGTTCACCCCGTGTCAGCCAAAGCGGTGAGATTACTTTTCCATAAGCATTGGAAGCGTCTCCCAGTACATAGCCTATTTTTTCACTGGCGTAATAACGGGGAATCCAGCCATATCCTTCCGTTCCTATACGCTGTCCCATGCCATTCACCAAGATAGTATTGTGAGCCCGTGTGGCACGATGGCACAACATACTGTGTACATCCGTAAATTCGATATGGTGACCGCTACTATAAAACAATGGCTTTCCACCATAGAAAGTATTGAACGCATTCTGATTGGCTAGTGCATGAGAAGTAGAACCATAAGGACTGGAACGGAAACTCCACATTGCGTTGCCGCCTACTCTGTCCCAATTCGTTTGGAAGGAAGCCAATCCCGTCGCGGGAAATACGTAACCCGCAGGAAGCGCTGTCAATCCCTCGCCTTCGGGCAATGGCTTGTCGCATTGAAGACGGAACCATGCAAGGTCACCCGGTTTGCTCAACAAGGCTTTTTTCATATACTCCGGTTCCACTTTCAAGGTACGGCGTACAAAGTCGGCTGCATAGGTGTTTCCGGTAAGGCGTGCCAGTGCATCCAAGTAGCCGATACGGATACTGTTAGGACGTGCCACATTCTGATGCGAGCTTCCGTTTCCACCGGACTTGGAGAAAGGGGGTTGCTGGAAGATAGTGTACATGACATTTCCCTGATACCACGGATCGGAGAAGAAATCATATCCGCTCAGTTTGCTATAATAATAAGGTACTTCTATCAAGGTACGGGTGTTGACTGTGAAGTAAGAGTCGCCGTTGTGCCAACCACCGTCTTTATTCAATCCGGGGAAACGTGCCAGCCATACATTGTAGCAATAATCCACCCATGTATTAGCTTCGGGCAAATCACCATATACACTGAATGCCGCCATTGTCAGGATACGGAGTGTCATCTGCCACACATGATTGTCGGCAATGTGATTCTCCAACCGGTTGTTGAAGTTATCGTACATCTCGCCACCTTTCACCTTGATTTCATCAAGCAAAGTTTTCTTCTGCGACGCGTCCAGCCGGTCATAGAAAGAATCATAAGCCATGGAGCAAAGTGACAACAGAGTGGAAGCGTTGAAATCACCTTTCACATTCTTGTCCTTGTCCCAACCCGCCATAATAAGTACCCGCTTGATGCCTTCGTCAGCATATTTAGTATCCTGCGTCAACAGCCACGCACGTATCAGCGCCTCGGTATTTCCTTCTTCGGCATCAATGATACGACGGCTCTCGCGGGTAAGGTACGAATTAATCTGCATTTCATTTTTCAGATTCTTCACTTGGGAAGTATTGATATCTTTCACCGATTTCATCGGAGTCTGAAGCACTTTGTCGGCACGTTCAAGATACCATTGCCTTTCCGCCTTTTCCTTGCTGCGGTTCATAAAGTCCTTCCATTCATCCTTCATCATCCATACACGCGGATGGTCGGCAGGCAGTTTTGCCAGCAACGCTTTCAATGAGGGCGGGCAGAATTTTCCCGGACGGTCTTCCACAGTGACCTGTTGCGTACTTCCCCACACTACTTGTCCGTCTTCCATATATCCGAACTGCCAGTACCATACACCCGGTGCTAGCGGTTTCTCCGGATTGTAAAACGGCCAACGGGTATCCACCTGGGTTACACCTGATTTAAAACCGGAGTCCTGAGAATAGCGTAAGCGATAGGTAACTTTCGTCTTATCTACCTTCTTTACTTTGTGTTCGAATCCGTCCAACGGACTGTCCTGCGAGTTCATATCCGAACGGAGCGGCCATTGGAAAGAAACCGCACGGTCATTCACCACAGCCTTATCAAGCGGATAAGGAGTAGCACGCATTTCATGCATTAACGTTGTCTCCGTCAACTTGATGACTGCTTGCTTTTGCGCATAAGTCATCTGTGCAGCCGCAGACAAGATTACGAATGAAATCAATAATACTTTTTTCATGATATCAAATGATTGGTTTTTCTGTAGGCAAATGTAGATAAACCACCCGAAACGGGACTTTCAATTCATTTCTTCCTTCTCTGATAGCGTCTAAGATGACCTTGTTTTCGTACATTTCGACTTAAAAATCGTCCAAGACAGGCGTTTGGACGGAATACAGATGAGTTTGAAGCATAAATCGGGGAATGAAGCGCGTGCCGGAACATACCGGAGCAAAGAGTTTCAACCGGCTATGAAACTAATAGTTTCAGGCACCTTGGAACACTTTGTTTCACACCGGGGAACACATTGTTTCCCGGTGCCGAACACTTCGTTTCTCGGTGAGGAACAAAGTGACCGGTACCGGGGGAACAAAACAGACCGCTCTGAAGATACATTGAGCGAGTCAGGAATACGTTGAAGTGATGACTACTTAGTGTGTTGTTTTATATAATCCGACGGCAGACAACCGACGTACTTCTTAAAACTGGTAGAGAAATAAGAAGAAGAGCCGAAACCTACCATGCTACTAATCTCGGCAACGGAATAACGTCCTTCCAACAACAATTTGCAAGCTTTATTAAAACGAATGCGGCGTACAAAGTTGGCGGGCGGTTCACCGGACACGGAATTCATCTTGAGATAAAGCGACGAACGGCTCATGCAAAGTTTGCTTGCCAGGTCCTCGGATGTAAAATCCTCGTTACTGATATTCTCTTCCACCACCTGAATGGCTCTGTTCATAAATTCCTCATCCAAGGTATTGGAAGTCATTTTGGCGGTATCAATGTCAATCGTATTGGAATAATAATGTTTCAACCGTTGGCGGGCTTTCAGCAAATTGGCTATCTTGCCATTCAGCAAATGGATAGAGAACGGTTTCGCAATGTAATCGTCGGCGCCCGCCTGAATACCTTCCGTTTGCGCATCGACACTTCCTTTGGCAGATAGCAGAATCACCGGAATATGACAAGTTTGCAAATTCCTTTTAATAAGCTGACAAAGCTTAATCCCGTCAATTCCCGGCATCATCACGTCGGAAAGGACGACATCTACCCGGTGTTCTTTCATGATAGCTAACGCTTCTTCCCCATTTCCGGCTGTCAGCGTCACATAATTCTGACGGAAATTGTCTCTCAGGTAATCCACCATTTCCTTATTATCATCCACCAGCAAAATAGTGGGACGTTCTTCCTCACCGGCAGTTTCCACCCCTATCCGGTCATCCCCGGATGCTTCCGCAGAACCTGCAGCCGATAGGTCACCGGAGAAGTATTCGTCAGCCACCGGGAGTTCCCGAAAGGATGCAGATGCTTCAGCTTCATGTTCCGGTGCTTCCCGCTCTTTCTCTGTGAAAGCGTTGATGTCGGCAGGCAAAGTGACTTTAAATTCCGTATAGCTATTAGCTTCACTTTCCACAACAATAGTTCCGTGATGCTTCTCTACAAGCATTTTCACCAATGACAGTCCGATACCTGTCCCTTTCCGTTGCCCGTCTATCTGATAGAAACGTTCGAAAATACGGGTAAGCTGTTCCTGAGACATACCGATGCCGCTATCTCTCACAGTAAAGCTATATGTTTCCCCCTCTGCGTATAAAGAGAGCACTATATTACCCCCATCCGGCGTAAACTTAAAGGCGTTCGACAACAGATTCATCAGAATAGTTTCCAAATATGCCTTATCAGCCGGAAGCAACCGCCCTTTCAGGTCGGACTTCAGACTTAAGTCTATATTTCTCTTTTCCGCATTCTCTTTGAATAAAGTACATACATCCTGCAGCAATCCATTTACATCCGTCTGTGCCACATGAACAGGCATCGCTCCCGCTTCAGCTTTCCGGAAATCCAATAATTGATTGACAATATGCAGCAACTTTCGTCCGTTCTTATAAACATAATCCAGTTTTTGACGCACCGGAGCACCTACCAGACTATTCTGTCCCAGGACTTCTTCCAACGGAGCCAGTATCAGGCTCAACGGAGTACGCAGTTCATGAGACATATTCATATAGAAACGCACCTTCTCCTGACTGATTTCTTCTACCTTATTCCGTTCTATCTGTTCGATTCGCACCTGCATTTTCATCTTGGCGCGAGCTATGAAGAAATAGACAATGAATACGAGCAGTCCTGCGGAAAAGAAAACGAAAAGCATCTTTGCCCACCAAGTCTGATACCACATCGGGATGATGTGCACAAAAAATTCCGTAGTCGCTTCGCTCCATTTCCCGTTATTGTTGCATGCCTTCACTTTGAACACATATTCTCCGGGCGGCAGATTGGAATAGCTCGCCCGCGAGGACGACGTGTATTTGGAATAGTTCCACTCCGTTTCAAATCCTTCCAACTTATAAATGAACTGATTCCGCTTTCCCGCCAGATAGTTAATAACGACAAAGCGGATATTAAATAATTTCTGGTCGGAAGGGAACGACATACCAAGCATTCGTCCCTGCTCATCCTGATAATAACGTACCCGCTCGCTTTTCAAGTCCGTAATCACTTGATTAAAGACTACGGCTCCCGTGACAACCGCATTCGGAGAATACGGATTATCCTCCAGTTCGTAAGGTTTGAAATAGGCAACACCACCGAGAGAACCCAAAAAGAACGTACCATCCTGTGCCTTACAAGCTCCGAAGAAATTGAACTGGTCGTGAGGCAGCCCGTCCTGTTTGGTATAGTTGAGGAAAGTACCTTCTTCCCTGTTGAAGCAGGCCAGTCCCTTGTTGGTAGTCAGCCACAGACGTCCCCGTTCATCTTCCAGTATGCTATAAATAAAGTCATTCGGCAAACCGTCTTTCATTGTATATTGTTCCCAGGCGGTCGGCGCACTCTCCTTATAGCGGTATAGACCTGTAGAAGAACCTATCCATATATTGTGATGGCTATCTTCCTGCACACAGAAGGCTTGTATCAGCCCATGCAGATAAGCCGAAGAGGGAAGATGCAATTCTTCCAGCTTCCCGCCGGCATACAAGAACAAACTTTCTTCCGTTCCAATCCATATCCTACCTTTCGAGTCACGGAACAATGTATATATCAACACGTTCTCCAGCTTGTTGTGCTTTTTAGCCAATGGATGCAATGAAAACCCGCCGGTCTGTTTGTCAAAGAGGAAAAGCCCGCTCATACCACCTACCCAAAGCGTTCCGTCCGCTCCGTCCAGTAAGGAATAGCAACTATTATTCAGAGAAACCGAATGCGGGAAGTTGAACGTTTCTATTCTCCCGCTCTTGCGGTGCAGACAGCTCATCCCACCACCGTGAGTACCGATATAGACACTACCGTCCCTATCCGTCCATATACATTTTATATTATCAGACTTCAGGGAATTGGCGGAAGTCCCCGCCCGGAAGCATGAGAAAGCTCCTGTTTTCCGGTCATAGTAGTTTAATCCGCCGTCATTCGTTCCAATCCATAGATTCTCGCTGTCCGGTTCCTCGGCTATACAACTTACGGTGTTATCACTCAACGAGTTCCGGCAGGAAGAATGTTGCAAGCGTCCGAAAGCCGGAGCTAAAGGATGATAATAATTAAGTCCGCCGTAAAACGTGCCTACCCACATACCGCCCTGGTTATCTTTCAGGATAGAGCGAATGGAGTTGTGCCCTAAAGAAGTAGGGTCTTCGGGCGAAAAACGGCAAATCTGAAAAGTCTCAGCTTCCGGTTCAAGAACAAGCAAGGCTTCCATAGTACCTATCCAGATTCGTCCCTTGTCATCCTGGCTCAATGTCCTGACTGAGTTTGTAAGGAAGTAAGCAGGGGTATTCTGCTTGTTATAATGCTTTTTTATCTGGAAATTGTTATCGACACAATACACCCCGTTGGTCAATGAAGCCAACCAGCAATTTCCGGTTCTGTCATCATAAAGCATACCGGAGATAACTTCCCCTTTCAGTTGAAGGAGAAGCCGGGTCACGTTCTCATTGCGTACGTAGTAGAAATAAACACCTTCCGAAGTACCCAGCAGGAAGCCGTCATTCATCCGGCAAACCGAATAAATCGTTTTTCCGGCAAGTTCCGGCTGCACCTTCATCCGCCCCGTCTTTTTATCGAAAATCACCAGCCCTATATTGGTGGCAAGCAAAAGCCGGTCACCCTCTTCCGGTTCTCCGATAGCCAGCACCTGCATCGGCTGATTGTCCGCCGGCGAATAGTTGGTGAAATTATTCCCTACAATATTATAACGGGACAGGCCGACCTGCGTACCTACCCATACCGTGCCTTTCGGGTCGGTATAAAGTGAATACACATGATTGTTCGCCAGGCTTGTCGTATCATCCGGTACCTTATAGTAAGAAGCAAAGCGGGCTCCTTCATACCAGTTCAGCCCGTCTACCGTACCTACCCAAATCTTATTATTATGGTCTTGCGTCAAGGCAAGTACAGTATTCTGTGACAGTCCGTCGTCTACGGACAACCGCTTAAAATGGATAGGGCTGTCGGCACCCGGGATAGCATATAAAGGAAGAAACAAGATACAAACGGATAATCCGAGTATGTACTTAAACAGCAAATGCCGGTCTTTCATAAGCTAATATTAAAGATTTCATCGTAAAGATAGATATTTTCAGTCCAATCTTATAAACAAACCTTGTTTTTTAACTCATATAAAGGACCGGCATCGACCTTAAAAAGACTAATACTATGAACGATTTGGATTCTCTTTTAAATCCTTATAGCGCTTCATTGCTTCCAAATAATAATAATCGGCATAGTTCAACGGCGTATCAATCTCGCTGTCGTGCGGGAAACTGCCGACAGAGTGCAGCAGGATGAAACCCTGATTTTCTCCTTCTTTCGCCAAATATTCCTCAGATGACAATTGCTTCAGAATGTTTTCCGCATAACGGAAGTATTCCTCTCCTTGTTTCTTATCACCATATCCGCTCAATTCCAGTAATGCGGAAGCTGTTACAGCAGCCGCGGAAGCATCTCTCGGTTCATTCGGAATCTTGGGCGCGTCATAATCCCAGTAAGGGATATAATCATTTTCCGACGGACGATGGTCGATAATAAACCGGGCTATCTTATGAGCGGCATCCAGATAGTTCTGCTGCTTGGTGAAACGGTAGCACATGGTATATCCATACACTCCCCACGCCTGACCACGCGCCCAGGCGGAAGAATCGGCATATCCCTGGAATGTTCCTTTCGACTCCACTTCGCCGCTGTCCGCCAGATAGCTTACCACATGATAAGAAGTCATGTCCGCCCGGAAATGATTCTTCAATGTCTTGTCGGCATGAGCAATAGCTATATCACGATATACAGGATTATCAGTCCGCTCCGAAGCCCAGAACAACATTTCCAGATTCATCATATTGTCAATAATCACCGGATAACTCCAGTCGCCGAAGTCCCACGAACGAATCAATCCTACTCTCGGGCTAAACCGGGAACAAAGACTTTCGGAAGAATGTACCAGAATCAGACTATCGGCCGGCTCCGGTTTCAGACGAATCCCCTGCCCGTAACTGCAAAACATCATAAATCCCAAATCGTGATTGCCCGTATAATATTGCATATCCTGCAAACGGTTCGTGTACTTGCGTGCTTCCTTTGCCAGCGCTTCATCTCCGGTCAGTTCGTATGCCAGCCACATCGAACCGGGATAAAAACCGCTCGTCCAGTCGGTAGGATGTTCCAACCTGTACTTTCCCTCTTTTATGGAACGGGGGAAGCAAGCCGTGTCCGGTTCATTCTTCAATTGCTCTGCCATATAGAGCAACTGATGCCCGGATGTTTTCACCGCATGGTCGAACCATTGCATCTCATTTCCTTTCGGAGCATTGCAGGCAGTCAGGAAAGCAATGCTCCCTACCGCCACTAAAAGTTTGTTTTTCATTGTTCTACTTTATTTCTATTATTATATTCTTACCGGTAGCAAAGTTAGGGCAACTCACAGATAGAAGCCTTGGAAATCTTCCTTTTCATTTTCGTTTCCATATCTATCGACTCTGCTTTCGTCCAAAGCTTCTTTGTTTTCATCCATTACAAGAAGAAGAGCACGGATTTCAGGAGAAAATGCCTTTATTATTCTCACTAACAGGGGCATCAAAGGAAAGTAATTTCTTTTAGGGTACTTATAATAGCTGATTTCAAAAGGCTTTTGTACAAATTCAAAAGCCATTTATTTGTTTTCAAACGAAGTACGGACAATAGAAAAAGGTGATTCACCGG
>PPYF01242152.1_pt1 | contig 19952 bp, 18 predicted proteins | sample 1559871 | NCBI WGS metagenome assembly PPYF01 (sample SAMN08240021, study PRJNA423297) | Human gut metagenome, whole genome shotgun sequencing project. | reverse complement strand
ATTTAAAAGATGTGCTTCAAAGAGATATGAAAGAGTTTTTAAAGGATTATAAGGGCGACATGGTTCTCGTAACGCACAGCCGGGAGGAGGCGTTTCAGTTTTGCCGGGAGCTGACTCTTTTAAAGGACGGAAGGATTCTTGTTTCCGGAGAGACGAAAAGTATTTTTGACGAGCCGGGTTCTGTGGAGGCAGCCCGTCTCACAGGCTGTAAAAACATTACGGAAATTCAGAGACTCGACAGTCATCATATATATGCAAAAGACTGGAGAATGACTCTTCGCACAGAGAAAGAGGTGCTTCCCTGCCACACACACGCGGCTGTCAGGGGACACTGGCTGGTGGAGGAAAAATGTATTCCTTCCTATATAAACAGGGAAGAAAATATATTTTCTGTGGAGACAGTGGAGGAGGCGGAAACGCCCTTTGAGGAACAGTATCTCATACGCTGTCAGGGAGAGGCGGAGGCTTCCCCAATCTGGCTGATGCGGGCAAAAAAAGGCACAGATTCTCATGAAAAATCTGTGCCCTGCCGCGTTTATTTTCCCCCTGAAAAAATCATGCTTCTTCAGTGAGTTCTAGAATAGTGAATATAATCGACGACCATCATGGCAAGCTTAAAGGTCAGAGCGTCCTCAAAGTTTCGAAGATCCAGACCGAATTTTTTCTGAAGTTTTTCAAAACGGTACACCAGAGTATTTCTGTGTACGTAAAGCTGCCTTGAGGTTTCCGAAAGATTCAGGTTGTTTTCAAAAAACGTGCGGATAATATTTAAAGTTTCCTGGTCAATGGAATCCAGAGTTTCATTCTGGAAAATTTCTTCAATGAACATTTCACAGATTTCAACAGGAAGCTGGTAGATCAGACGCCCGATTCCAAGGCGGCTGTATCCAAAGACATTTTTATCTGCGTAAAAAATCTTTCCTACTTCCAGAGCAGTGCGCGCTTCTTTGTAAGCCCCTGCAAGATGGTTGATGTCGTCTGCGATGTTGCTGTAGGAGACCCAGGCAGGCGTCATTGCCTCTGTGTTTAACATATCCACAAGCATACAGGCAATATTTTCCAGTTCTTTTATGCCCTCCGAGGGCTGAAGTTCCCGGATTACAATAATGCCGGAATCGTCAACAGCAGTGATAAAGTCCCTTGTGCGTGCGGAGAAAATATTCCGTATGGTTGCAAGGGCATTTTCATCTTTATGCTGGCGGGTTTCCACAAGAAAAATCCCTCTTCGTGAAGAGGTGCTGATGTGAAGTTTTTTTGCCCGGTTAAAAATCTCCATCTGCGGATAGCGTTCCAGAAGTACGTTCTGCATAAAAGTGTTTTTGTCATTTTTCTCTGCGTAGGCGGCAATCAGGCTGTTTATCTGACATACGGCAAGCTCGCCGATCGTGGGGGCAGCCTCTGATTTTCCCCATACAATAAGTACGTACAGGAGCTGTTCGTTTTCCAGGATTTTGTAAAAACCGCAGTCTGTGTTAGACAGGCACAGAGCAGAGGAATCCCGGAAATCGGAAAGACGCTGGAGCGCAGGAAGCTTTCTGTCGCAGGTTGATACATAAATTCTGTTTTCTTCATCCAGAAGGCAGAAATCCAGACCGCTTATATTTTTCCAGTCTTCCAGACATGTCTGAAGTATATGCTGCAATTTCATCAAGTTTACAAAGTTCCTTTCTTGTATTGACAGAATCAGTATATCATATCTGAATAAAAAAAGCCCGGGGAAAACTCCCCGGACCTTCTGGTTTTATTAGTTTGTGATAACAAGCTCTGTTTCTTTGTCGAAGAAATGTGCTTTTTCCATATCAAATGCGAATTTGATCGGGTCGCCTGTTTTTACTGTTGTACGTGGATCAACTCGTGCTGTTACCTGTGTTCCGTTTACGTCGAAGTACAGGAATACTTCTGCACCAAGAAGCTCGTAAACTTTAACAACAGAAGACATTGGAGCGCTTGGAGAAGCCTCGATGAACATCTGGGAATCCTGAATGTCTTCCGGACGGATACCCATAACAACTGTTTTTCCTACATAGCCGTTGTCTTTGAGAACTTTAGCTTTTGCAGCAGGAATGATTAAGTCATACTCACCGATTTTAGCGATTAAGTTGCCGCCGTTTTCTTTGATTTCAGCATCAAGGAAGTTCATCTGCGGAGATCCCATGAATCCTGCTACGAACAGGTTGCCTGGTTTCTGGTATAAGTTCTGAGGTGTGTCTACCTGCTGAACAACGCCGTCTTTCATAACAACGATTCTTGTACCAAGTGTCATAGCCTCTGTCTGGTCATGTGTTACGTAGATGATAGTTGCGCCCAGTTTCTGGTGGATTTTGGAAATCTCGATACGCATCTGTACACGAAGTTTTGCATCCAGGTTTGAAAGAGGCTCGTCCATAAGGAATACCTTAGGATCACGAACGATAGCACGTCCCATAGCAACACGCTGTCTCTGACCACCGGAAAGAGCTTTCGGTTTACGGTCAAGCAGTTTGTCAAGGTCAAGGATTCTTGCTGCCTCACGAACTTTTCTATCAATTTCATCTTTCGGAACTTTACGAAGTTTCAGACCGAAAGCCATGTTGTCATAAACTGTCATATGTGGATACAGAGCATAGTTCTGGAATACCATCGCAATGTCACGGTCTTTCGGCTCAACATCATTCATAACTTTGTCGCCGATTTTTAAAGTACCGCTTGTGATTTCCTCAAGTCCTGCAACCATACGAAGAGTTGTGGATTTACCACATCCGGAAGGACCTACGAAAATGATGAACTCTTTGTCTTCGATGTCCAGGTTGAAATCCTTAACTGCCTGGAAACCGTTTGGATAAGTTTTGTTAATGTGCTGTAAAGATAAACTTGCCATTTTGCTTTCCTCCAAAAAAATTATTATATAAACTGTTATAGTTTTCTGTGTTATTCACTGTAAACAGTATAACGAAAACAGGAAAAAAGGGCTAGAGAAGAATTGTACAAAGTTTTTTGCGGCTTCTTGTCATAATGACGAAAAAAACAGAAGCGGTTTTTCGTCATTATGTCAAAACTGTCAGAGCTCAGATGAAATCCTGTTTTCGTTTACAAACATTCCCTGAAATTTTTCAGCCCGGAACATTCTCATAAACCATTCGCATTTACATAAGAACAGATAGTAAATATTAAGACCGCAGCCGTGAAGGGTTTCAAAATTCCCCTGCCCCTTTGAGATGATCACATCGGCATTTTCAATGAGAAAGCGGCTTTCTTCGCTGATGTGGGGAAGCCATGTGCCGCCCACATCGTTTCCGTTTCCGATGACAGGCACAAGTTCTGTAAGACCGCACATGAGAGCGTCCTCCATTGTTGCATCATTGGCTGCAGGAAAACCTCTTACAATAACCTGAATATCAAGATTCGGAAAGCGCTCTTTTAAAACACGGATCACCAGCTTATCAAGAACAATTTCGCCGCAGTTGTCTGTAAGGTAAACAAGAGAGCGGGCAGAGACAAGCTCTTCGCAGAAATGCCGGTATTCTTCTTTATCAAGAGCTTCTTTTTTTCCCTCCTCAATAAGAGACAAAAGCTCCTCTTTTTTTACATGAGAAAGGGCGGCAAAGTCAATGTAATTGCCGATTCTGGAGTAGATCAGCGCGCGCTCCAGAGGATCGCTGCTTTCCTGTATGGAGCGCATCAGTTCTTCTTCCAGATCCAGCATAAGCTGATTAAATTCTTTTTTTAATTTCGTGTAATCTTTTGGCGCAATTCCCCATGTTTTTGTAAAGAGCTTCTGAAATTCTGTATAAAGGCTTGGGGAGTTGTCGTCCTCCTGAAGGTTTGTAAGCCGGGAGAGGACGTCCTGCATATAGGCAAGCTTCTTTTTTTCGTCCGGGAAGCTGCCGATCATGGAAGCCTGCTTGTTGATCTGGCAGCAGAGACAGAACGTATTAAGCCTCATAAGATTACACTCCTTTTGTATTCAACCGACCGTACCGTTTGGCAAGAGCTCTCATTTCTGCACGAAGCTCTTTTGAAAACTGCCCTTCTGTCATTCTCCACTTCCAGTTGCAGCCAAGTGTGGACGGTTTGTTAATACGTGCTTCATTTCCAAGTCCCAGATAATCCTGCAGGGGAATGATGCAGAGATTTGCCACGCTTCTCATAACAAGGCAGATAATATCTTTATAAATTTCTTTGTCGCTGTCGTGGAAATTATTTAAGTATTCCCGAACCTGTTTCTGCTCACCGGGCGTAATGTCCTTAAACCAGCCAACGAGCGTTTCGTTGTCATGTGTTCCTGTGTATACCACGCAGTTTCTCGGATAATTGTGAGGAAGATAATCGCTGGCATTTCCTGTGTCGCGCTCGTCAAAGGCAAATTCAATGACCTTCATATTTGGATAGCCGGAATCTTCCACAAGCTTAATAACAGAGTCTGTCATAAAGCCGAGATCCTCCGCAATAATTTCTCTTTCTCCAAGACGGTTTGAAATAGCGCGAAATAAATCCATGCCGGGACCTTTTTCCCACCAGCCGTTTTCTGCTGTCTTATCTCCAAATGGAATGGCATAATATTCGTCAAAACCACGGAAATGGTCAATGCGCACGATGTCGTACATGGAGAAGCAGTGCTCGATCCGCTTGACCCACCAGTCAAAGCCGGACTGTCTGTGAACCTCCCAGTTATAAAGAGGATTTCCCCATAACTGTCCTGTTGCAGAAAAGCCGTCGGGCGGGCAGCCTGCTACCTGTGTGGGCTGATTTTTTTCATCTAATTTAAAGAGCCACGGGCTTGCCCATGTATCTGCGCTGTCCATTGCCACATAAATGGGAATGTCCCCGATAATGCGGATTCCTTTTTTATTGGCATAAGCTTTTAATTTTTTCCACTGCTCGTAGAATTTAAACTGCATATATTCCTGAAATTCAATGTCAAAGTATAATTCTCTTCTGTAATAATCCAGGGCGTTCTGCCAGCGGAAGCGAATATCCTCTGCCCACTCACTCCAGGGCTCTCCGTCAAAGCGTTCTTTTACAGCCATAAAAAGCGCGTAATCTTTAAGCCACCAGCCTTCTTTCTGCTGAAATTCAACAAAATCCGGGTTTTCGCTGATCTTGCTGCGCTCATATGCCTTGCGGAGAAGAGCGGTGCGGCTCTTGTAAATTTTGGCATAATCTATGCTTGTCCTGTTTTTTCCGAAATCTGCGCGGTCGCATTCTTTTTTTGTGAGGACACCCTCTTCGATTAAATCCTCCAGGCTGATAAAATAAGGATTTCCGGCAAAGGTGGAAAAGGACTGATAGGGGGAATCCCCGTAGCTTGTCGGTCCAAGGGGCAGAATCTGCCAGCAGCTCTGTCCTGCTTCTTTTAATGCGTCCACAAAGTCATAGGCGCTTTTGGAAAAGCAGCCGATTCCGTATTTTGAGGGCAGACTGCTTACAGGAAGCAGAACCCCGCATTCACGTTTCTGATTCATATTGGTTGTCTCCTTCTGTTTGTAAGGAAAATCAAATGTCTGCTGCGCAGCCGTCTGATTTTCTTCTGATATGTCATATTATAACATAGTTACGGGGGGAGTGTAGGCGAAATATTTAAAAATTGTGTTTGGGGGTTATTATGGTCTGGGAAAAGTAAGCCTAGATGAGAAGAAGAGCGGAAAAATGCAGTGGGAGAAAGTGAAACGATAAATGGAATGTTGCAGATAATTATGCTATTATGGGATAAATACGACATAAAAAGAACCGGAGGTGTGTGTGCAGATGCGAAGCGTCAAAAAGTGGTTTATAAATCTCAGCATTCAAAGAAAATTGCTATATTGTACAGTAGGAATCAGTCTCATTTTAATATTATCAGCCAGCCTTTCATTATATATAGCGGCAGCAAGAATCGTGACAGCTCAGACAAGAAAACAGTCAGCGGGAGTGATCGAAGAATTATCTGTAAATCTGGATCACTATTTTCAACTGGTAGAGAACTCTTTTGATTACATAGCAAATAATAATGTGATTCAGGAAGAACTGGAATCAGATGAACCTTATCGTTCAGATGGGACGGAACGATATTCTTATTATTCAAGGGCGGGACAGATACGAAGACTTCTTTTACAGGGATATACCAGCGTTTATATGAAGGATATTCAGCTTTATGGCTATAATGGGGCGAATCATCTTCTTTCAAATGAACGTCAGAAAAAAGAGAATATAGAAGAAACCGTCTGCAGCATGGCGGAAGAAGCAAATGGAAGCTGTATTTATTATTATGACAGGGAAGCAGATAAAGACGTAGTATACGTTGCAAAACAGATAAAAGATGCTTTGACAATGGAGCCGCTGGGTATTTTGAGAGCGTCCATTAAAGTGGACTATTTGGAAAAGATGACATCATCTGCAAGAGAGTCTCTTGCGGCTCAAATATTTCTTCTTGATGAAGAGAATCAGGTGATTTTGAAAAATGGGAAAGATTTTTCAGATCTGTGGGTGGAAAAGCTTACTGATGTAAATGGAAGCTTCAAGGAAAAAGCAGAGGGGAAAACATATAATTGTGTGTATCAGAAAAGCAGAGATACCGGTTTTACCCTGGTGGGAATGATCCCCATGAGTGTGTTGGAGAAGACTGCCGGAGAATTAAAAAAAATAGCGTCTGTCCTTATTGTAGTCAGCATTGTTCTTTGCATTATATTAACAAAAGTTCTTGCAAGAGGGATTGCAGGTCCGATTGAGCAGACGAGCAATGCAATGAAACGATTTGCAGGCGGAGATTTTACAGTACGCCTTCCGGAAGGAAGAACAGATGAAATTGGAAGTATGAATTCTGTATTTAATCACACGATTGAAGAAATAGAAAGACTTTTAAAACAGCTGGTAGAGATGGAAACTACGAATAAAGATATTGAATTTCAGGCATTACAGGCACAGATAAATCCTCATTTTCTGTATAATGTGTTAGATACTATAAACTGGATGGCGAGAAAGAAGGGGGAGGAAAAAATCTGCCACATGGTTACTGCAATCAGCAGCCTTATGAGGGCAAGCATCAGTAATAAAAAGAGCATGGTAACGGTTCGGGAAGAAATCAAATATATACAGGATTATCTTTATATACAGGAGACAAGATACGGGGATAGATTTACTTCTTATATAGAAGTTGATGAGATGCTTTATGATCTTCAGATTCCGAAAATGACAATACAGACTCTGGTGGAAAATTCAGTTGTTCACGGTGTGGAAAATGCTACCTGGGATTGTTTTTTGATAGTTGCCGGAGTGAAAAAAGGAAATATGGCTGTGCTTACAATAGAAGATAACGGGGTGGGAATGACGGAAGAGAAGCTTGCGAATCTGTTTGAAAATACAGAAGAGAGGAAAACAGGAGCAGGAGAAACACATACACGTCTTGGAATTTATGCTGTGAAAAAGAGACTGGATTATGTATATCATAAATCTGCGGAGATCAATATTGAATCAGAAGAAGGAAAAGGAACAAAAGTTGTATTAAAAATTCCTTTTGAAGAAATGAGGAGGACAGTTGCAGATGGAGCTTCAGGTAATGATATTAGATGACGAACCGATCATACTTGACGGACTTTGTTCGTTTCCCTGGAAAGATTATGGGTGTAAAGTGGCGGCAGTTGCGAAAAACGGAATCGAGGGAATGAGAAAATTGGAAGAGACGGTTCCGGATCTGATTTTAAGTGATGTTAAAATGCCGGGAATGGACGGGCTGGAATTTTCCGGAAAGGCAAAGGAGAAATATCCGGATACTACAGTTGTAATTTTAACAGGATATGATAATTTTGAGTATGCGCAGCAGGCGATTCGCATTGGTGTGAAAGAATATCTTTTAAAACCGGTGGACTATGAAGGAATGAAGGAGATGATACTGCGTCTTTCAGAAGAAATCCGGGAGAAAAAGGCAAAGCAGAAACAGGTACACGATTTACAGAAATATTTTGAAAGCTCTCTTCCGGAGCTTCGCTCCAAATTTGCAGGAAATCTTCTTCATGGACGTATTCAGGGAAGAGCGGAGATGAGGGCGCAGGAGGATTCTTTTCATCTGCATATAGAAAAATATCTTGTCTGCGTGGGAAGAAAATTTAAAGAAGAACGAATTGATAAATGTGATAAATGGATTGAGGAATTTGCCTGTATTAATATTTTCGAGGAAATTTTCCATAAGTTTCAGATGGAGGTACTCAGTGATTATAATACGGCAGCTATGGAGTACAACTTTATTCTTATGTTTCCGAAAGAGGAAGAGAATTCAGAGTGCATGAAACGGGCTGTGGCGGCATGTACGGAAATCCAGCAGGAAATGGACAAATATTTGGATTTTTCCATGAATTTTGGCATCAGCAGCATATGCGAAGATGGGTATCTTGCAAATGTGCAGTACAGGCAGGCGCAGAAAGCGTGTCGCCAATGTGTGTATCTGGGCAAAAATGTGATTCTTAAATATGATGAACTACAATATGAAAATCAGGAAGAATTTGTAATTACAACGGGAGAAAAAACACACTTTATGATGCTGCTTTTCCAGGAGAGTTTTCTAAATGCAGAAGAGGAGCTGAGGCTGATCTACAGGCGGGCTCCGCAGAATATTTCAGCAGTAAAGTTTTCTGCTATGGAGCTTTTGATAAGCTGTATGAAATTTCCATATACATGTGCTGTGGAAAGTGAAATTCAAAATAAAAACTGGAATGTATCGGTTTTGCAAGATGGGGTACGAAGAATTTCAGAATGCCAAAATACAGAAATGGTGGTAGAATGTCTTCTTTCTCTGTTTGAAACGATGATCAAGCAGAATACAGAAGGAGCCGATGAGAGAAATAAAAGGCTTGTCCAAAGTATTTTGCAGTATATAGATAAAAATTATTCAGAAGACTTGTCTATGGAGGATTTAACGGATAAATTTCATGTAAGCCGTACGTATGTAAGCCGTCTTTTAAAACGATATGCAGGACAGAGTTTTCTTGAATACCTGACAGACGTGCGCTTTCGCCATGTAGAAGAGTTTATTCAGGAAAATAAGTACAAGCAGTATGAGATAGCAGAAATGGTAGGATATAAAGATTTCGGCTATTATATTAAAGTATTTAAAAAGAGATACGGGATAACGCCAAACGAATATAAAAAACATATATAAGGATACCGCAGATAGGAGGGTTGTATACAAAAGGAAAAGTGTGTACAAATCTCCTATTTTGACGTTTATTTCCAATTGTTTCTAAAAGGGACAAAAGATAAAATATAATCATAAACAAAGAACGAAACAGCCTATAAGGAGGAAAAAGGAAATGAGAAAAACAAAAAAAGCATTAGCGCTTGCTATGGCAACAGCAATCACAGCCACTCTTTTTACAGGCGCAGGGACAGAAACCGTATCTGCAAAAGAGAAAGATGGAGAAAGAACAAAGATTACTGCATTATTAAAAGGAACAGAATCAACAGAGCAATTTCTTGTGTTTGATCATTTGCTCAGCGAATTTTGTGATGAAAAGGGACTGGATTATGAGATTGAGCTGGTAAATGATATGCAGGATTATTTTACGAAGCTTCAGATGTATATTAACAGCAATACGCTTCCTGACATTTTCGGGTGCCCTAATGGAACGCTTTCAGCTGCATGTAAGGATATTGACGCGTTGGTAGATGTGGGCGCTGAATTGGAAAGAAACGGATATGGGGATAAATTGAACGGTGCGGTAAGAGATTTTCTTACAGATGAAGAAGATGGAAACCTTTATCTGTTTCCTCAGGGGTTATACTGCGAATATTTTATGTACAGAAAGGACATTTTTGAAAAAGCAGGCATAGAGGAGACTCCGGAAACATGGGAAGAGTTTAAAACTGCATGTGAGAAAATTGCAGAACAGGGTGAGATTCCTGTAATTGTGGGAGGTTCAGATGCGTGGCAGCTGATGAGGTATCTTTCTTTTGCGCCGTGGACAGTGACAGGATCTGATTTTATTACCGGTTACCAGGAAGGTACAGAGACTTTTACAGAAAATCAGGCTGCTGATTATGCAGTAAATCTTCTTTCTGAGCTTGGAACGAAAGGATATTTTGAGCCGGGATTTGCAAGCGTAGATTTTACTTCTGCATGCAATCTGTTTTTTGGAGGCACAGGGGCTATTTTCTATACTGGTTCCGGACAGATTGGTCTTGCAGAAGAAATGTATGAAGCCGGAGAACTTGGATTTTTCCCGGTTCCTTCTGTAGAAGGAATGGATAATATGGAAACTAACGTTCCGGTTCATGCAGGATTTGCGGAGGCATTTAATAAAGCGACATATGATGATACAATGCAGGAATTCTTTGACTATATGTGCGAAAATTTCTCAGACGCATGCTACAACCAGGCATCTATTTTTTCACCATTTAATGAAGAACTTCCAGAAGGGCTTCCGCAGTTGTATTACGATACAAAGCCCATGTTTGAAAATGCGGAAACAGCATGGACTTCATGGGATGACAAACTGGATTCCGATGTTCTTACAAAAATTGTAGATGAACAGCAAAAACTTGCACAGGGTATTACAAAGCCGGAAGAGTTTGAGAAAACGTGTGATTCTTTTATAGAGAAATAACAGGAAAAATAAGGTGGAGAGATGCAGTCTGAAGGCTGTATCTCTCAGAGAAAAGGGGGGATTTCATGCAGAAGGCATTCGGAAAAAAATCAGTTATTTTTATGTTTGTTTTCCCGGCATTTTTAATATACACGGCTTTTGTCATTGTTTCTATTGTATGGGCAGGCTACTATAGCTTTTTTGACTGGAGCGGCGTAGGCGAAAAGATTTTTGTCGGTTTTAAAAATTATATAGAGCTTTTGACTCAGGATCAGGTTTTCAGAGCAACCGTAGGGCATACGCTGATTTATACGATAATTAATGTGGCAATTCAGGTATTTGGAGGACTTTTGTTTGCGGTTCTTTTGAGCAGAATAAAAAAAGGCCGAACGGTTCTGCAGACACTTTACTATATACCTGTAGTCATTTCTTCGGTTGCTATCTGTCAGATTTTTACGAAGTTGTTTTCTGTAACACCGACAGGAATCATTAATCAGGTACTTTCGTTTTTTGATCCTTCTTTGAAAGTCATGGAGTGGATTTCAAATCCGCAGATTTCTCTCTATGTTACAGCTTTTGTGGAGGCATATAAATATCTGGGACTTTATATGGTTATTTTTTACGCTGCCTTAATTGGCGTGCCGGACGAACTTGGGGAAGCTGCTTTGATTGATGGAGCAAACGTCTGGCAGGAGTATCTGTATGTGAAAATTCCATATATTAAACCGGTTATCATAGCAAACTGCCTTCTCGTCCTGAATGGTTCTTTGCGGTCATTTGAGTTTTCCTACCTTCTGACACATGGAGGACCCGGAAATGCATCTGAACTTATGACAACCTATATGTATAAGCAGGCATTTACAAGTATGAAGTACGGATATGGAAGTTCTGTAGCTATTATGATTGTAATTATCTGTCTTGTCGTAGGAATGCTGTTTCGGAAAATGACGGGAGGGGATGACAATGAATAAAAGGAAATTATCGGCGGGAAGTTTTATAAAATGGGCGATTGCGCTGGCTCTCGTAGTAATACAGGTGTATCCTTTCTTTTATGTGTTTACGTCCAGTTTTAAATCACTGGAAGATTTTCGAAAGCTTCCGGCATATGCGATGCCTTCACATTGGGATATAACGAACTACATTAATGTTTTTACAAAAAGCCATATGCCTATTTATTTTAAGAACAGCATTATCGTTTTAATTGGTGTTTTGATTCCGCTTTTATTATTTGCGCTAATGGCAGGTTTTGCGCTTAGTAAAATTAAATTTAAAGGAAGAAAGTTTATTTTAAATTATTTTCTTCTTGGACTTATGCTTCCTATGCAGGTTGCCCTGATTCCATTATTTACTATTTTCAATAAATTGGGAATGATTAATACATATCCGGCAATTATTTTGCCTCAGATTGCTTTTTCGTTGTCATATTCTATACAGCTTTTTTATTCATTCAGTAAATTTTTTCCGGAGGAGATGCTGGAGGCTGCGATTATTGATGGCTGCAGTCCCATCGGCTGCTTTTTTAAAATGGTAGTTCCTATGTCGAAAAACTCGGTGATCACAGTGGCAACTATGCAGGCAGTATTCTGTTGGAATGAATATATTAACGCGTATACTTTTACGCGGTCAACAGATATGAAAACAATTACTCTCGGATTAAATGATTTTGTAGGCAGTATGGGACTTACAGACTGGGGCGCTACGTTTGCGGCAATCAGTGTAACCGTACTTCCTGTATTTATATTTTATTTTTTCAGCAGTAAGAGAATGCTGGCAGGAATGGCAGCAGGAGCAGTAAAAGGGTAAGCGAAATTTAAATTATAAAAAGGAGATTTTTATTATGCAGAAATTATATTATCAGTTTCCGGGCACATGGTTTGGCGATTGTATGCCGTTTGGAAAGGGAGACAAATTTTATTTATATCACCAGAGAGATACAAGAAAACCAGGACCTTTCGGAGAACCCTTTGGCTGGGATCTCGCCACTACTTCTGATTTTGTGCATTATGAGGACTGTGGCGTTGCGATCCCGAGAGGAACAGATGAGGAACAGGATCAGTTTATTTTCGCAGGAAGCGTTTTTGAAGCAGAAGGTCAGTATCATATTTTTTATACAGGATATAACAGGGACTATCCCGCTCTCGGCAAAGCTTCTCAGGTATTGATGCATGCGTACAGCGACGATCTTGTAACCTGGCACAAAACACAGGATAATTTAACATTTACGCCGCAGGAGGGGTATGACCCAGATGATTGGAGAGACCCGTGGGTAATTCGTGACGAGGAGAAGGAAGAATATCTTTTGATTCTCGGGGCAAGATTAAAAGGACCAAAAACAAGACAGACGGGAAGAACTGTAAAATTTACTTCAAAGGATTTAAAAAACTGGAAATTTGAAGGAGATTTTTGGGCGCCTGATCTCTATACTATGCATGAGATGCCTGATTTATTTAAAATCGGGGACTGGTGGTATCATATTGTGACAGAATACAGTGACAGAAGTAAAATGGTATACCGAATGAGCAGAAGTCTGGAGGGACCCTGGGTTGCACCGGAAGACGATGCGTTTGACGGAAGAGCCTATTATGCAGGAAGAACATTTTGTCTTAACGGACAGAGAATCCTTTTCGGCTGGGTAGCTACAAAGGATAAAGATAATGATGATAATAATTTCATCTGGGCAGGAACATTCATGGCGCATGAGGTGTATCAGCGAGAAGACGGAACACTTGGAGTAAGAATTCCGGAAACGGTTTGGAATGCTTTTGATAAAGAAGAAAAAACAGAGGATTTTGTAATAGATACTCCGTCAAAACGTACAGAAAGAACAGTAGGAAGAAATACAGGAGATATTTTCAAGTTTGAGGCAGATGTGGAGTTTTCAGAGAGTACAAGAGCTTTTGGAATCCGCTTTTATGAAGATGAGGATAAAGAAGAATCCTATCAGTTTATGTTCCACATTCCGGAAAACAGATATGTATTTGAAAAATGTCCGAACTGGCCGTGGCCGGCGAATCAGAACATTGGATTAGAAAGACCGGTTTCTCTTGAACCAGGAAAGAAATATAATATTCGCATGATTGTAGATGATACCATTGCAACAATTTATATAGATGGTGTGGCATTAAATGCCAGAGCTTATAAACGTCCGGGAGAAAGTCTGTCAATATTTGCTTCAGAAGGAAGTTTAAAGGTTACAAACTGCAGACTTACAAAAGGTCTGAAAAGCTGAGATATAATCGCTGGAAATTCATGTAGATAATATTTAATTCAGAACGCCTTCTCTGCCGAGGGATTTACGCAGAGAAGGCGTTGTATTACATTTCCGGACTTTCTAACAGATCTTCCACTGTGCAGCCCAGGACCCTGGAAAGTTTATAAACAGTTCCTGCCTGCGCTTTATCAATGGAATTGACTCTTTGTTCATACATTTGAATGGAGCGCAGCTTTACCCCCGAAAGCTCTGAAAGTTCAGCCTGTGAAATTCCGCGATTTTCACGAATATATTTCAGACGGGTTTCACGATTAACAGAGTTATATTTTATATTCATATCCTCTATGAAGTGTTCTATATCCATTTCGTGATATACAGAATACATGGAAATAATTTCAGAAAGGGAAATTCTGGAAAAAATATCTTTAAACCGTTTTCCCGTACTCCATTGATATTCTGCCAGTGCCCAGCCGGCCCAGTAAAAAGGGGAACGTTCCAGGGAAAAGGATTTTTCCGGAAAATTGCGGAGCGGATAAACGGAAGACAGAACAACTCTTGCAAGTTCAGTTCCGGACATACCTGAAATAACGGTGGGATTTCCACGCTCAAATTTATCCGCGTATCCGGATTGAATAAATAGCTGCATAAATAAATCCGGATTTAATTTACAATCATGGACTGCATAATCAAAAAAATCCGCCAGATTGTTTTTTGCATCATTCAGATAAGATTCGTTGTATGCGCGCATCGTCGTTTTTGATCTCCTCCCTTAGAATATCGAGAATGAAAATATCGTTTCTGTAAGAACGTCTTCCCTGAATTTCCTTTTTATAAATTTCTCTGGCTTTTGAATCACGCGTAACAAATCTGGGATAATATATAAGTTTATCTGCCGGAACAGAGCCCCCAAATATTAAATGTTCAAAAGCTTTTTTTGAAATCAACGCAGTTTGTTTCCCTAATTTTCCAAGTCACAATATCATTATGGCGTTTTCCGAGAGAAAAATCAGGTTTTTCAATAATGTGGTCTGTGCCGTGAAATAATTGTATTTTTCCCATTTTGTATCGCTTCCTCATTATGATACAAAAATCATATTATTGTAATGATAGTAAGTCAAGCTGTTCCCCAAAAATCGCACCTTCTCCTTCCTTTTGCATATCATAACAGGAGAGCCCAATAAGGAGAATCTGAATGAAAAGTAAAAAGTATATTGCAGCTGCACTTGCAGTTCTTCTGGCGGCAGCAGCCCTGCCTGTGACTGCCTTTGCCGAAGAAAAGGAGAATAAGGAACCTGTAAAAATCACATTAAACGAGGTAGCCCATTCTATTTTTTATGCGCCTCAGTATGTTGCCATCGAGGAAGGATATTTTGAGGAGGAGGGGCTTGACCTTACCCTTGTGACCGGTTTTGGAGCGGATAAGGTAATGGCTGCTGTTCTTTCGGGAGACGCGGAAATCGGATTTATGGGAGCGGAGGCTTCTGTCTACGCTTTTCAGGAGGGGGCAAACGACCCGGTTGTAAACTTTGCCCAGCTTACCCAGAGAGCCGGGAATTTCCTTGTGGCAAGAGAGGAAATGCCGGACTTTAAATGGGAGGACTTAAAGGGGAAAAATGTGCTTGGCGGAAGAAAAGGTGGTATGCCGGAAATGGTTTTTGAGTATATCTTAAAACAGCAGGGGATTGACCCGGAAAAAGATCTGGAAATTAACCAGAGTATTGATTTCGGCTCCACAGCGGCTGCTTTTTCAGGGGGCCTGGGAGATTTCAGCGTAGAATTTGAACCTTCCGCCACAGCTCTTGAAAAAGAAGGCGCGGGCCATGTGGTGGCTTCCCTTGGAGTAGATTCCGGCTATGTTCCATATACGTCTTACTGTGCGAAATCCAGCTATATGGAAGAAAATCCGGAAGTGATGCAGAAGTTTACAAACGCTCTTCAAAAGGGAATGGACTATGTACAGAGCCATACGCCGGAAGAAATTGCCAAAGTGATCGCGCCGCAGTTTTCCGAGACAGATCTGGAAACCATCACTACGATTGTGAAGCGGTACCATGAGCAGGATACATGGAAAGAAAATCTTATTTTTGAAAAGGAAAGTTTCGAGCTTCTGCAGGATATTCTGGAAGATGCGGGAGAATTGAATCAGAGAGTAAAATACGAAAACCTTGTGACGACGGAGTATGCAGAAAAAGCAGAAAAGAAATAAGAAGTTAAGGGCATGAGTTGCTGATTTTTACAGGCTGTGTTAAGGTAAGAAAAAACATATCCGGTTTTCGCGGAAAGAGAAGAGGGAAAAATGGATAAACAGAAAGTATATAAGATACGCCCGCATCATGGTATGTGCCTTGCTTATTTTGAGGGGAAGGGATACAGCCAGGGCTTTGTACATCATATGGGAGAGGTTCTGGCGCTTCTGGAAGAGGGAGCATTGGTAGAAATGACAGTCGCAGGAGATCATATCTGTTCTGCCTGTCCCAATTTAAAGGACGGAGTCTGTGAAACGGCAGATAAGGTGGAAGCGTACGACAGAGCTGTTCTTTCTTTGTGTGATCTGAAAGAAAAGGAACAGATGGATTTTTTGGAATTTACACAGAGAGTACAGAAAATGATTCTGGAAACAGGCAAAAGAGAGGAAATCTGCGGCGACTGCCAGTGGAATGAAATTTGCGGCAGAAGAAAAAGCAGATGGGAAACAGGAAAATCCCGGTAAGCCGGGAGTGAATGAAAAAGGTTCTCTTTCCGGGCAGGAACAGGTAAAATCTGTTCTGCAGGTAAGGGAACCTTAAATTTTGCAGAAGGTAAGAAACGTCTTTTTATACGTTACCTTCCGGAAACCTGGAAGCGCCTGTAAAATGGTTTTCCGAGAAAGACGATAACAACGGCTGCCGTCAGATAGAGAAGCGGTGCTGCCTGCCAGGACGGAAGATGGGTTCCAAACAGGGAAAGGGTGTACGTTCCGAATATATTCCACGGAGTGATAATACAAAATGGAAGCCAGTCCCACAACTGTGCCAGAATCCGGTATTGTGCCGGTACAGAAATAATCATGGAAGAGAGCAGAATCCCTGTGATAACAGAGAGTGCGGCAATGTTGCTGCGCAGCAGTTCTGATAAAATCATGACGAATATGCCGACTGTGACAGAGACGATCAACAGGATCCCGTATGCGATGAAAGTTGCCTGGCCGCAGGTCAGCGGTTCTGAACAGCGGGGATAAACCAGCTGAAAGGCTGCGTGAAATCCATCTGCGCCAAATAAAATCAGGGTGAGAAGGAACGTAACAGCAATAAACAACAGGGCAGTACTTACAGAAAATGCGATCCCAGCCGCGATTTTTGCCTGGTAAAGTTTTGTTTTTCCAAGAGAACTGCTCAGAATCAACTGGTCTGTTTTCCGTAAATGTTCATCGGAGAATATGCCGGAAAGGGAAACGGCAATCACCATCAAAACAAGGATTCCCACAGTCTGAAGAATGGAAAAAAGATTTTCCCACCCGCCGGTTTCCTGATACATCACGGGTTTTTTAACCTGATCTTCCTGCTTTTGCCAGAAATCCATTTCTCCCGTTGTTAATTGAAAATCTTCCCACAGAGAAGTCAGCCATTTCTGTCTTCTTTCGTAAAGATCAGCCTCATCTGGCTTCCATGACATCATGATTTCAGAGGGCTGTAAATCCGTAGTTCCTCCGATAAAATTAAAAACAGGGCTGTACGGGCGGGCATACGTCTGGTATTCCGGTGTGGAAGTATAATGCTGATTTCCGGTCACTTGCGGGATTTTTCTGTAGGCGTTTACAGCTTCTTCTAAAAGCTCCTGGTCAAGCGCCCTGCCGTTTAACGCTGCGGCATAAGCTTTATCCGTCTGATATGCCTGATAATTGGTGCTGATTCGTTTTCCGTCTATATAATACGTTCCCAAAAGAGGAGAGCATACGGAAAAAACAAGGGCTATGAGGCAGAGAAGTGTGGAAATCCAGACAATTTTTTTGTGCAGGATTTTTTGGTATTCATATAGAAATAAAGTTTCGGATAAGCGCATATTCAATCCTCCTTAAGCTGTTGTAAATAAAAGGTTTCCAGGTCGCCCTTTGTCTCGTCCCATTTTCCGCAGTAAATCAGCCGTCCTTCCTTTATCATCAGAATCTCGTCTGCGATGTGTTCAATATCGGAAACGATATGGGTGGATAAAAGAACGATACTTTCTTTGCCGAGGGATTCGATAAGATTTCGAAAACGGACTCTTTCTTTTGGGTCAAGCCCGGCTGTGGGTTCGTCCAGGATAAGAAGCTTCGGTTCGTTTAAGAGAGCCTGCGCTATGCCGAGGCGCTGCTTCATGCCCCCTGAGTAGGTTTTGATTTTCTTTTTTGCCACATTCTGCAGCGAGACGAGAGTTAAAAGCTCGTCCGCTTTTCTTTTTGCCAGAGGCTTTTCCAGCCCTTTTAAGGCTGCCATATACAAAAGAAAATCTTTTCCTGTAAATTCAGGGTAATATCCGAAATCCTGGGGCAGATACCCGAGAACAGACCGGTATTCTTCCTGACTGACATCGATTCCGTCAAAAGAAACGGTTCCGCTGTCCGGCTTTAAAATGCCGCATATAATCCGCATAAGCGTTGTTTTGCCCGCTCCGTTTGCGCCAAGAAGCCCGTATATGCCTCTGTGAAGAGTAACGGAAATGCGGTCTGCCGCAATCTTATTTTTATATTGCTTTGATAATCTGTTAATTACAAGCTCCATGATAATTCCTCCGTTTGTCTGATGATTTTATAGCTCTGGATTCCTGCGGCAGCGCACAGAATAAAAAGAGTTCCCAGCGACCACAGAATATTTTGAGTTCTGTAAAGCGCAGGGAAAGACTGGAAAAAGAGAGAATGTCCCAGACTGACTCCCAGCGCAATACCTGTGCATACATAGATATCTTCTCTCCCGTGGATTTTCCGTACTGCCCAGAGCCCTGTAAATACAGTCAGAAGATACGGATAAAGGAGGCAGAGCCCTGTCTGCAGGAAGGAAAGCTCTCCGTTTTTGTATGCAAGAGGCAACAGAAGAAGGGTGAGAATCAGATTCATGACTCCCAAAATCCCTAACCTTGCCAGTACAATACTTTTCAGGGAAAATCGTGTGGACATTTCAAATTCTGCCATTTTATATGCTTCCGGGCGGCCGCTTTCTGTAATGACGGACAGCGCAAGTATGGGCATGAAAGCGGAGATACCGGAAAGCATATTTTTATTCAGGAATTCGACACAGATGAAAGTAGCGGCATAAATAAAAACGGCAGCCGCCCAGATCCATTTTCGTATATATTGAATCTGAGAACAGATAAAAGAAAAATGGCTGAGAGGCGTACGGGGGATTTTTTGCAGAAATTCCTTTTTTCTCTGCGGCGCAGGCGCTTCAAACTCTTTTTTTAATGAGGCTTTTAACTTTTTATATTCATGGAAATCCTCCTCTCGCAGTTTTGATTTCAGAGATTTGACAGCATGAAGAATTTTTCGATATACGGCAAATCTTGAAATTTGATAAATCTTACTGAGTTCAGAAACAGGCACTTCATTTACATAGCGCAGGAGCAGAAATTCCCTGTCCGTTTCATTTAGCCCGGATAAAGCAGTTTTTAATGCAATATTTGTCAGCATACGGTCTTCCGGAGAATTTTCCGGGATTTCATTTTCCAGAGGCTCTTCTTTTTTTCTGCGGGCTTCATCAATGCAGAGATTGCGGGCGATCGTATACAGATAATGGAGTGACTTTCCTGTATCTTTGTAGGTTTTGCTTTCAAGAAACCGGAGAAAGGTTTCCTGCGTAATATCCTCTGCTGTTTCTCTGCTTTGAACTTTAAAATAGCAGTATCGGTATATTTTGTCGTATTGTTCTTCCAGGTCCGTGGACACGATTTAAAAACCCCCTTTCACTTTATATAACGAGGAAGGCGGTTGAAATGTGCGCTTTGTGCTATAAAAGATTGACTGAAATAAGAAAAATATGGTAAAATAAGATAAACAATTTATCGCGAAAATAAATGGTATACAGAAAAATGGCTGCAAATCATAAAGAACATCATGTTATACTTAAAATATAAAAGCAACTGTTAATGAAAAGAGATAAAGAAAGGAGCGCTTATGAAAAAAGGAAAAAAAGCAGTGCTTTGTTCGGTGGCGATGCTCGGATTATTTTCCGGCAGCGTAGTACACGGAATGGACAGTGTGCCGG
>PPYF01267864.1_pt1 | contig 19954 bp, 14 predicted proteins | sample 1559871 | NCBI WGS metagenome assembly PPYF01 (sample SAMN08240021, study PRJNA423297) | Human gut metagenome, whole genome shotgun sequencing project. | reverse complement strand
GCCCGTGGGGATGCGCCCCCTCTACGGAAGTTTTTTCTCTCCTTCCCCGGTCTTCATATTCCGTTCGTCATCTTGTTATTTGCCGTACTTCTTCCAGAAGTCGCCCCACATGTCTTCGTCGGTGAAGGTCCAGGGCTCCACGGGCTCGTTGACCCAGGTGACGTTGATGAAGTGCCGCCAGTGGACGTTTTCCGTGGTACTGTTGCCGCCCCAGGTGCCGCACCCGAGGGTGGCGGTGGAGGGCATGCGGTTGAAGGGGTGGCCGCCGTTGCCCGCGCTCATGGACTGGCGCACGGTGACGCGGGACGACTTCATGTTGTTGCCGAGGTATTCGATGTACTCGCGCTTGTAGGTATGGATGCCGCAGGAGTGCCCGCGTCCGACGAGGTTGGTCAGTTCGACGAGGATGCGGTAGGCGTCCATGAAATCCTTGGCCTTGTAGACGGTCAGGACCGGGGAAATCTTTTCGTCGTGGAACTTGTCGAACACGATGGGCTCCGTCCCTTCGACGAGCAGGATGTCCGTGCCTTCGGGGATGTCGATGCCCGCGCCGTCCGCGATGACCTGCGCCGACTTGGCGATGATGTCGGGGTTGAGTGCGACCTTGCCCTTGGCGTTGAGCTTCCACATGTGGTTCTGGAGCTTTTCGCGGTCCTCGCCGGTGACGAGGTGGCAGTGGTTCTTCTTCATTTCGACCATGAACCGGTCGTAGACGGCTTCGACCGGGATGACCGCGTTTTCGGACGAGCAAGAGGTCGCGTAGTCGAACAGCTTGCTGCCGCAGACCATCTTCGCGGCTTCGGCGACGTCGGCGTCTTCGGCGACGATGGCGCAGGCGTTGCCCTGCCCGACGCCGTAGGCCGGGGTGCCGCTGGAGTAGGCGGCCCGCACCACCTGACCGCTGCCGGTGGCGACGATGAGGTCGGAAACCTTCATGAGTTCGGTGATGGCGTCGCGGCTCGGGTCTTCAAGGACCTGAATGAGGTCTTCGGGGGCTCCGACCTTGCGCAGGCCCGCGCGCATCATGTTGATGGCCTCGGTGGTGCATTTCAGGGCGCGGGAGCTGGGCTTGAAGATGACCGCGTTGCGGCCCTTGAGAATGCCGATGGCCTTGCCGCCGCAGGTGGCGGTGGGGTTGGTCGCCGGGAGGATGGCGCAGACCACGCCCACGGGCTTGGCGTACTTGGAGATGCCGTTCTTTTCGTCGCGTTCGATGAGGCCGACGCTCTTGGCTCCCCTGACGTCATGCAGCACGCCGCCGACCTTCCGCTTGTGCTTGATGATCTTGCTTTCGACGTTGCCGAAGCCGGTTTCCTCGACGGCCATCTTGGCGAGCTTGGCGATGTTCTCGTCCTCGTAGACTTCCCAGCCTATGGCGAGACAGACTTCGTCGATCTGCTCCTGCGTGTAGTTGTTGACGGCTTCCTGCGCCTTGCGGGCCAACTCCATCTGTTCGCTCACGGTCTTCATGAACAAGCTCCTTTGTGATCGCTGCTGGAAATGTATCGGACTGTCCGAGGGGTGAACGGCGTCCGGTGACCTCATGTTCGTTCACCTTTTCACATAGCAGATAACGTGCCGTTCTGCCGCGAAAAACGTCCCGAATGAGGACGTCACGGGGAAATGCTGTGTTTTTCACAAGTTAGAAAACGGAAGGAAAAGAGCGGCCTGCGTCGTCCCTGTCGGGGAGTGTCGTAAAAGAAAGACATGTCTGTAGACCTGTCTGGATTTTCGGACGGGTGGCCGGAAGCGCGGGAGCGGACGGGGCGGCAGGGAGGGAGGAAGGCGCGGGCGGAGAAGGGCCCGGAACGCACGAAGCCGGAGAGCGGACTCTCCGGCTTCGCAGGGACGGCCTGTCGGCCTCGGCACGGGAAAGAGCTTTCCCGATGGTGGGTTACTTCCGCAGATCGGACAGCAGGGCCTTAAGGGTTTCGTGCTTCTTCTGGAACATTTCCTGAACCTGCGCGCGGTCGAGGATCAGCATGGGGCTGCCGCTGTCGTGCATGCGCTTGACGACTTCGGGGTCGTTGAACATGACGGGCACGATCTTGGCGGCCTTGTCCACGATGGACGGATCGACGCCCTTGGGGAGCGCGTAGCCGCGGAAGTTCACGCTGGCGTCGTCCACGTCGTAGCCGAGTTCCTTGAGAGTGGGCACGTCGGGCAGGTATTCATGACGCTTCACGTCGGCGATGGCGAGGATGGTCAGGCGATCCTGCGAACGGTACACGTCGGCGAGGTTGTTGAACCCGGCGATGACCTTGCCGCTCAGGACGTTCTGGATGGCTTCGGTGCCGCCCTTTTCGGGGATGTAGCTCATCTTGACGCCGGCGGCCTTTTGGAGCTGGAGGGTCGCGATGTGGTGGCCCACATAGAGGCCCGCGCCGTTGATGGTGACCTTGCCGGGGTTTTCCTTGGCGAACGTCATGAGTTCGGCGACGGTCTTGTACTTGCTGTTCTTGGGAACGATGAGGACGGCGGGGTCCGCGCCCCAGTTGGCGAGGGGTTCAAAGGTGTCCACGCTGAACTTGGTCTTGTTCACGATGGACTGGGCGATGAAGTGGGGCATGTTGTAGGCGGTCATGGTCAGGCCGTCCTTGCTGCCGCGTTCCATGACCCAGTTCCAGCCGGTCATGCCGCCCGCGCCGGGCTTGTTGAGGATGACGATGGGCTGGCCGAAATACTTTTTGTCCTGCGCCACAAGGGCGGAGAGGCGCGCCTGAAGGTCGGTGGCGCCGCCGGGCGTATAACAGACCACGAGGCTGATGGGGCCGGACGGATAGGCGTCGGCGGGGCTTTCGGCCTTGGCGAAGGTGGCGCCGAGCAGCAGGGCCGCACAGAACAGGGTGGCGAGAAGGCGTCTCATGGTTCCTCCTGGGAAGGGTTGGTGTGCGTTGTGAAAGGCGTCAGATGCCGAGGATGCCCTTGGGAATCTGGACGGCCAGCAGGACGGTGAACAGACAGTACAGGAAGGCGATGCACAGGAAACAGATGAGGATGCGCTTGGCCGCACCCTTCAGGGTGACTTCCATCGGCTGCGCGATCAGGGTGGCGAGGATGAAGTAGACGAGGGAACCGGGATAAAAGCCCACGGTCTGGAGTGTGAACAGATAGATCACGGTCAGGACGAACAGGATGAGCACGCGCCACAGAGGGTAGCCCTTGAGGCTCATTTTGACGTCCATCTTCGCGGCGTGGCGCAGACCGGCAAGAATATACTGCCCGACGTTGAAGACGCCCATGCAGATCAGCAGCAGGAGCGGGACGACCTGCGATTCGCCTTCGAGGTGGGTCAGGGGAACGGCGAAGCAGACGATGATCGCGGTCATGACCAGCGCGCTGAAGAATTCCTTGTACAGCATGATCGACTCCTGCTAGTTGGCGGCCGCGGCCTTTCTGGCGTGATTGCGCATATACTTGACTTCGCTGTAGATGCCCCAGAAGAGGGAGAGCAGGCACAGGATGATGAGCGCGATGTTCAGGCCGCCCGTGAAGAAGTAGCTGAACACCCCGACGTCGGTGTCCGCGATCATCTTGCCGCGCAGGAAATTCTCTTCCGCGATGGGGCCGAGGATGATCCCCAGCACGATGGGCGCGCTCGGGAAGCCGAAGCGCGAGAGGACGAACATCGCCACGCCGAGGACGAACATGATGATGACGTCTTCATAGCTGTTCTGCACGCAGTAGGAGCCGAACACGCACAGGACCATGACGGCGGCGAACATGATGTAGTTCGGCGCGTTGGTGACGAAGTGCGAATAGCGGGAAGCCAGAATGCCGAAGAAGAACATGGCGAACTGCGCCAGCAGCAGGCCGCTGATGAACGTATAGGTGATGTCGGCCTTTTCGGTGAACAGGTCGGGGCCGGGGAACAGGCCGTGGATGAGCAGGCCGCCGAGCAGAACCGCCGCGGTGGGGCTGCCGGGGATGCTCAGGGTGAGCAGGGGGATCAGGGCCGGAGCGACCGTGGCGTTGTTGGCGCATTCCGCCGCGCAGACGCCTTCGGGATCGCCGGTGCCGAACCGGTCGGGGTTCTTGTCGAACTTCTTGGTCTGGTCATAGGACATGAGCCCGGCGACCTGTCCGCCCGCGCCGGGGATGGCCCCGATGATCGTGCCGATGAGGCTTCCGATGGTCAGGGTACGCAGATAGTTGCGGTGCGCCTTGACGACGCGCAGGAGCATGCCCTTCTGGGGCTTGAAGGTCAGCTTTTCGATGATGACGTGGGAGTCGGCCATCAGTTCGATGATTTGGGGGACGGCGAAAAGGCCGATGAGCGCGGGGACGAGAGCGATGCCGCCGTTCAGCGCCTCATGGATGACGAAGCGCGGTTCGCCGGTCAGGGTGCTGTAGCCCACCGTGGACAGCAGCATGCCGAGCGCGCCGCCGAACAACCCCTTGAGCATGGCCCCCGAGGACAGGCCCGTGATGACCGTGATGCCGAAGATGGCGGTCCAGAAGAGTTCGGACGGACCGAAGCGCATGGCGAATTCGGCCAGCGGAGGCGAGAACAGGATCATGACGAGCACGCCGAACACGCCGCCGATGAGCGAACTGAAAAAGACGGTGTACAGGGCTTCCTGCGCCCGTCCCTTTTTGGCCATGGCCCCTCCGTCGAAGAGGGTGGCGATGCTTGAGGGCGCACCGGGAATGCTCAGCAGGATGGCCGAGATGGAACCGCCCGCCACGGCGCTGGTATACACGGCGCCGAGAAGGATGAGGCTGGTGGCCGGAGGCAGATAGAAGGTAAAGGGGACCAGCAGGGCCACGGCCATGGTCGGGCTGAGTCCGGGCATGGCGCCGAAGAACAAGCCCCCGGCGGACGCCGCCAGCAGCACGGCGATGTTGGTCCACGAGAGAGCCGCTGGGAAATAGGTAAAAAACTGTTCCACGGAAGTCTCCTTTGGGGTATGGCAGACGTCGTCGTTGGTTTTGCTTGTTCTTTTTTTAGCAAATGACATGCCACAAAAGGCGCAAGGATTCCGGGCGCAACTATCATCGCTTTTTGACATGATTTCGAGTAGGATAGCTGAGAATGCCCTACCGTATGCCGTCGGGCTTGTCCAGACAGATGTCCGAATATCTGGACATGACTGGCGGTATGTCTGGATATCCATACAGAACACGGCGTATCGCGAACGGTACGCCGTGTTGCTGCAATATGCTGAAAAGTATGGATGTTGAGTTTGTTTCCGTGAAGGCGCGTCACGCACGATCCCGGAAGCGGTCAGGGACGACGGGGAAACGGCTTGTTCTTTTCGAAACAGACGTCACGGCTCGAAGTAGGGAATGGCGGCATTCGGAACGGATTGCTTGCCGGGAAGCGCCGTTACGGCGTGGGCGTGGCCGAAGCGTACGACGGACCGCCGCGCTTCGTCACAGTGTCCGCTGTCCCTGAACCGGTGCGCCTGTCGATACCCTTGGCATCTCCATGCGGCAGGAGAGAGGGTTGGGTGCCCCAAACGGTGGAACGGCTTTTGCGGCATCACAACACGGGCAGGGGAAAGGGGCCGAAGGCGTCTTCGTAGGCGATCCCCGCATCGAACAATCCGCGTTCGCCAAGGGTGGGACCTACAAGCTGCATGCCCGTCGGCAGACCCGTTTCGGTAAGGTTTCCGGGGATGACCAGCGTGGGTACGCCGGTGAGGCTGAAGAGATTGACGAGCGCGCGGCCTGCGGTGAATGCTTCCTGCGGCGCGTCGAGCGGCGGCGCGGTGGAGAAGGCGACCGGGAGCAACAGGCCGTCCACGTTCAGCTTGGCGAAGATGTTTTCCCGCGCCAACGTCGCCATATGCCGCCGTGCGGCAAGATAGCTTTCCTCGGGCAGTGTCCGCCCCTTTTCGTAATCCGCCCACGGCGTGGAGTGAATGTGCCCCGCAAGCGGGTTACCTTCCACATCCTTACGGATGTCGCGGGCGAATTCGTAGCTACGAATGATTCCGATGGATTCGACCATGTCGGGATCGTCGAGCAGCGGCAACTCCACGGGGACGCACGACGCGCCGAGTTCCCGCCAGCGGGCGATGGCGTCCGTATAGGCCGCGGCAACTTCCGGCGTCGCCTTTTCGTCCACGAGGTCGGGAAAGACGCCGAGACGCGAACAGGGGCGCGACGGTGCCCGCAATGCGTCCCGAAGGAGGGGATCGGCGATGGTCCGCAACAGCAGTTCAGCATCCCGTACGGAACGTGCCAGCGCGCCCACCGTGTCGAGGCTTGCGGCACGCGGATAGACGCCGGAGACGTCCACCTGTCCGTGGGTGGGCCGGATGCCGCACAGGCCGCACCAACCGGCGGGAAGGCGGACCGATCCGCCCGTATCCGTGCCGAGCCCGCCGCAGCAGAATCCCGCCGCGACCGCGGCCGCCGTCCCGCTCGATGAGCCGCCGGGGCTCAGACGGCGTTCGGGGTGCCACGGGTTGACGGTCGGTCCGAAGAAGGACGTTCTCCCGCTGACGTGGGCCGCCAATTCGTCCATGTTGGCCTTGCCGATCAGAATCGCCCCGGCGGCGCGGAGCCGGGCGACGGCGACGGCGTCGGACGTTGCCGGTGACGCCTTGGCGAAGAGGGCGCTCGCCGCGGTTGTGGGCAGGCCGCGCACGTCGATGTTGTCCTTGACGATGAGGGGGATGCCGTGCAGGGGGCCGCGGAAGTCGCCGCGCGCCGCCTCGGCGTCGCAGTGTTCCGCATCCTCAAGCGCCGTGTCGGAGATGTGCAGGACGGCGTTGAGGGTGCCGTCATGGCGGCGGATGGCTTCAAGACAGCGCCGGACCAGCTCCTTCGCCGTGAGTTCTCCGTTCCGCAGGGCCGTTGCCGTTGCCGTGATGGTTCCGTCCTTCATGGTCTGCCTCGTGTCCCGGCGTCCTTTGAAAGGGACGCCGGGAGCGGAAATTATTGTTGCTGGGGAGAGGCGGAGGTGTCCTCGACGCTGCGCCGCGCCGTTTCCTGCCCCCAGAGCCACAGGGCGACGATGGCGATGGAGAAGGCGACGGCCATGAAGGTGAATACGCCCTTGACCCCGCCGACGGAGAGGAAGAAGGCGAGATAGTAGGTCGCGAGCACGCCGCCGACCACGCGGGATACGGCTTCGCCGAAGCCGGTGCCGACGCCGCGCAGTTCCGTGGGATACTGTTCGGCGATGTAGACCTTGCAGACGGGCATGATGCCGGTGCCGAAGAAGGCCACGAACGACCCGATGAACAGCAGCATGGGGATGGATTCGGTGGACGTGAGCAGGAACAGGCTGATGATGGTGATGATGACGTACAGACTCCAGACGGGCTTGCGCCCGTACTTGTCGGCCAGCGGGCCGATGACCACGGAGCCAGCGCCGCCGAGGACCATCATGCCGCCGGTCATGATGACCGAGTTGGACAGGTCGAAGCCGTAAGTGGTGAGGATGGTGGGCACGTAGACCATCACGACGTACCAGGTGATCAGCCCGGCGGAGTACATGCTCCACGAGACCAGCGAGCGGGAGAGGTAGGGAGGCCGGAACAGCATCTTCCACGAGGCGCGGCCGCGGCTGCGTTCGGTTTCGGCGGCCTGTTCGAGACTGCGGAGCACGTCGGGATTGATGTAGGCGTCGTCGTGTTCGATGCCCGCGCTCTTTTCGAAGCGTTCGACGAGCCGTCGCACTTCGTCATGGCGTCCGTGCTTCATGAGCCAGCGCGGGGATTCGGGCAGGCAGCGATAGAGGAAATAGATCGTCAAGATGGGGATGCCGCCCACGATGAACGGGACGCGCCAGGCGACGTCGAGCGAAAACGTGTTGATGGCCCATGACCCGCAAAGCGTCGGGAGCAGGTAGGAAGCCGTCAGGATGGCGTTGCAGATACACACCAGAATGCCGCGGTGCTTCGCCGGGGCGATTTCGGACAGCATGAGATAGGGCAAAGGAAAGACCGCACCCGCGCCGAGTCCGCTGATGAAGCGCATGGTGACGATCCAGGTGAGGTTTTCGTACAGACTGCCGATCAGGGTGAAGAATGTAAAGATGAAGACGCCCCAGAGGAGGATACGCTTCCGCCCGAAACGGTCGGTCAGGAATCCGGCCGACGCTGTGCCGATGACCACCCCGGCGGTGGAACAGGACCCGAGAACGCCGAGCGTACTCGGGTCGAGGTCCCATATCTTTTTCAGGACGGCCACAACCTGTCCGATCATGCCGAGATCGAAGGCTTCGAGGACCCAACACCATGAGAGCAGCCCCACGAGGGTGAGAACGGCCCGGTTGAGTGGCATCCGCTCCATGCGGGAGATCAGATTCGCTTCCAGTTGCAGGTTCGACGCGTGCATAGGTTCTCCTTACGCGGGCTGAAACGGTTTTCGGGAGAAAGACGGCTGCCCGATAAGCGCCCGCCGCTCCGGCGAGCACGGAAAGATTGTTCTTTTTATATCAATATGCATGCCATACGCGACGAGGAGATGCGTATCCGTTATTTACCATTGTCTTTGAAGGCGTTGGAGCGTCTGTAAACGATGGAACGTGTGCTGTAAGCGTACAAAAAATGTCCTGATCTTCTGACATGTAAATATAACATGTCAGAAAAACAGGACATTTATAGAGTAATGGATATATTATTCACAAATGGATGGTCAAACCGTTCCCGAGTTCCTTCGGATGCCGAATTTATGCATTTTTTCGTAGATGCTGGCTCGGGAGATGCCGAGGACGCGAGCGGTCCGGGCCACGTTCCAGTTCTGTTCGTTGAGCGCGATCAGGATGGTCTGCGCCTCGCTGCTCTTGACCACGGACTGGAGCTTGCCGCCGGTTTCGGCGTGTTCGGCGGCGATGGCCTGATGGCGCAGCTCCTGCGGGAGGTCCGCCAGCGTGATCTGGTTGTTCTGGCACAGGCTCAGGGCCCGGATGATCACGTTGCGGAGTTCGCGGATGTTGCCGGGCCACGGGTAGCTCATGAGCACGTTCATGGCGCTGACGGTGCACCGGACGTTCTCGCCGCCCATGCGGTTGAGGAAGTCGTTGACGATCATGGGGATGTCTTCGGTGCGCTCGCACAGCGGCGGCAGGTTCAGCGTCAGCGGGTTGATGCGGTAATACAGGTCCTCGCGGAAGGTGCCCGCCGCGATCATGCTCCGAAGGTCGCGGTTGGTGGCCGCGACGAGGCGGAAATCCACGGGACGGGGCTGTGACGAACCGAGACGGCGGATCGTCTTTTCCTCAAGCACGCGGAGCAGCTTGACCTGCGCGTGCAGGGGCAGGTCGCCCACTTCGTCGAGGAACAGGGTTCCCTGATCCGCCAGCTCGATCTGGCCGATCTTGCCGTCCTTGTGCGCGCCGGAGAACGCGCCGGGAACGTAGCCGAACACTTCGGATTCAAAGAGTTCCTTGGGAATGGCGGCGCAGTTGATCCCCACGAAGGGGCCGTCCGGGCGGTTGCTCGCCATGTGGATGGCGCTGGCCGCCAGTTCCTTGCCCGTGCCCGTCGCGCCGAGGATGAGCACCGGCGAATCCGTGCGGGCATAGCGCAGCAGGTAGGACTTGAACGCGGTGATGGCCGGGCTGTTGCCCAGAATGGAGTCGATGGAATAGCTGGCCCGGAGCGCGCTTTTGATGCGCCGGGCGTAGGCGTTGACCTTCCTGTCGAGGAACTCCACACGCTGGAGGAGCGCCTGCACCTGTTCCGGCGTGTCGAACAGGGTCATGGACAGCGCGCCGACCACCTCTCCGGCTTCGTCGCGGAGCGGGATGCGGTTGACGAGGAGTTTCGTCTCGCTGTTGTGTATCTGACGCCACGCGCCCAAATCCGGCTCGCCGGAGGCGATGACCGCCGGGATTCCCGAGTCGGGGATGAAGTCCGTGATATGCCTGCCGATGGCGTTTTCCGGACGGATACGCAGATAGTTGGCGTAGGCGTCGTTGATGAAGCGGATGATGCCCTCCCTGTCGCAGATGAAGAGTCCTGTGGGCAGGTTGCTCATGGCAAGTTCGAGGAGGCTGTTGGCCGTTTTCTGCGAGATGTCCGTCATAGACCGTTCCTGTGGCGTGGCGTGTGAGTGGAAAGGTTGCGTTCACGGTACAACCGGAACAAGGGACGAGGCAAGGGATTCCCCGCTCCCGCCCCCGTAAGGGGTTGCGTGTTTTTCCGACAACCGGTACTTCATCCCTCTGGATTCTTTTGCATCAAACATTCCATCGCGGCCCTTCCGGGCGGCGGGCCGTGGCCGGGAGAGTCCCTCCCGGAACGGATTTCGGGGTTCCTATGGATTTGACGAGGCCGTTTCTCAAATGGGCCGGAGGCAAATACCGCCTTCTGGACCGCCTATTGCCGAGCCTGCCCGAGGGGGCGCGTCTGGTGGAGCCGTTCGTGGGCTCCGGGGCCGTGTTCCTGAACGCGGGCTTCGGTTCCTATCTGCTGTGCGATCTCAACCCCGATCTCATCGGCCTGTACCGGACCCTCCTGCGGGACGGGGAAGGGTTCATTGCGCGGGCGCGATCCCTGTTCACGCCGGAGCACAACACGCAGGAGGTGTTCCTGCGCCTGCGGGCCGAGTTCAACGCCTCTTCCGACGTCGAGGCGCGGAGCCTGCTGTTCCTCTATCTGAACCGGCATTCATACAACGGGCTGGTCCGCTACAACAGCAAGGGTATCTACAACGTGCCCTTCGGGAAGTACAAGGCCCCCTATTTTCCCGAGCGCGAGCTGACGGCGTTCCTGACCAAGCTGCGCGATTGCGACGTCGCCTTTGCGGTGCAGGATTTCCGGGCGACCTTTTCCCAGTTGCGGAAAGGGGATGTGGTGTATTGCGATCCGCCTTACGCGCCGGTGTCGGCCACCGCGAATTTCACCAGCTACACGGGCGGCGGTTTCGGGCCGCAGGAGCAGATCGCGCTGGCTGCGGCGGCTTCCGGGGCGGCGGAGCGGGGCATGCCGGTGGTGCTGAGCAACCACGACGTCCCGTTGACGCGGGACCTGTACGCGGCGGCGCGGCTCCAGTCCTTTCCCGTGCAGCGGTTCATCAGTTGCAACGGCGCGCGGCGCGGCGCGGCGCGCGAACTGCTGGCGGTGTTCTCATGACTCCCGAGCAGGGCGGCGCGATAGCCAACAGGCAGGGAAACATCCTTGAGCAGCAGGTGCGGCAGGCCTTCGCCTCGCACGGCTTCCGGGAGCTGACCTTTCCGGAGTACGAGAAGCTGGTTTCCGGGGCGACGCTGCCGGGCGTACCTCTGCCCGACGCGCTGGTGCGCCGCGTGCCGTACACGTCCATTTACGGGCATCGGGGGGTGACGGAATTTCTGGCGGTGTCGCCTTCCCGTTCCCTCGCCGTGCGCATCGAGTGCAAGTGGCAGCAATCGCAGGGCAGCGTGGACGAAAAATTTCCCTATCTGTATCTGAACTGCATTCAGGCCATGCCCGAGGAGGAGATCATCCTGCTCATCGACGGCAACGGCTACAAGCCCGGCGCGCTGACGTGGCTCAAGCAGGCCGCCGCTTCGCAGGACGCCAAGGTCATTCATGTGTTCAACCTCGTGGAATTTTTGGTCTGGGCCAACAAGCGGTTGCGGTAGATGAAGATTGGGGAGGGGAAGGGGACGCTTTTGGAAAAGCGTCCCCTCCCCAAACCCCTCCCCCTCCCCCGCAAAACGTTCGTAAGGGTCGATGGCGGGACGGGCGGACTGGACGGCTGACGGCGCGGCATGCGTCCCCCGGTTGCGCGGGGGAAAAGCCGGCGGACAGCTTGATGAGCGTCTTGATGTGCGCTCCGGTTGCGCAGGGAAAAGCACTTCGAGAAATGTAGGGGCAACCGGGTGGTCGTGCGCCCCGGTTGCACGGGGAAAAGGTGCCGGGCGTTGCAGGGGGAAGGCGTTTCCCGATTCTGCGTCAGAAAGGAAATCACTTCAGCCCAAGGGGAGCTGTTCGGAGGTATCGTCATGACGAAGGGGGGGCCTCCGCGTAAGCATTCAGCCGGTTAAAAAAAGTTAGCGGGATGAGGGGGAGAAGGACGTCCTTGTTGAGAGGCGCCCTCCCCCGGCTCCCTTCCCTCTCTCCAAGGAGCGAACAACGTGCAGGTGCGAAACGAGGTCAAGGAACTCCGGCTGCTGTTCGAGGTGTTGCAGATTCTGGACGGCGCGTCCGACCTGTCGGACAACCTCGATACGGTGCTGGAGGTCATGGCGAAGCACACGGGCATGATGCGCGGGGTGATCACGCTTCTCGACGAGCGGCACGGCGAAATCGCCATCGAGGCGGCCTACGGCATTTCTCCCGAGGCGCAGAGCCGAGGACGCTACAAGATCGGTGAAGGCATCACCGGCAAGGTGGTGGAGAACGGCAAGCCGCTGGTCATCCCCAACGTGCTCGTGGAGCCGCTGTTTCTGAACCGTACCGGGACCCGCAGCCGCAAGGAGGCCGTGTCCTTCATCTGCGTGCCCATCAAGATGGACGGGCGGGTCATCGGCGCGCTGTCCGCCGACAGGCTGTTTGCGGAATCCGAGGCGCTTGAGGAGGACATGCGCCTGCTGTCCGTGCTGGCCTCGCTCGTCGCCAAGGCCGTCAGGAATCGGCAGGAACACCATCGGATGCTGGAGGAAAACCAGCGTCTGCTCAAGGCCCTTCGGGAGCAGTCGCGTCCCGAAATGTTCGTGGGCGCGTCGCCGGGCCTGCGGGCCGTGCTGACCCAGCTCGCGCAGGTGGCTCCGACGAGCGCCACGGTGCTCCTGCTCGGGGAAAGCGGCACCGGCAAGGAGCTGGCCGCCAACACCATCCACGCGGGCAGCCCGAGGGCCGGGCACCCGTTCATCAAGCTCAACTGCGCCGCCCTGCCGGAAGGGCTCATCGAAAGCGAACTGTTCGGACACGAGAAGGGGGCGTTCACCGGTGCGGTGGGCGTGCGGAAGGGACGCTTCGAGGCCGCCGACGGCGGCACGCTGTTTCTCGACGAAATCGGGGAACTCGCCGTCTCTACGCAGGTCAAGCTGCTGCGCGTGTTGCAGGAACGGGAATTCGAGCGCGTCGGCGGCATGGAAACGCACAAGGTGGACGTGCGCGTGGTCGCGGCCACAAGCCGGAACCTCGAACAGATGGTCCGGGACGGACTGTTCCGGCGGGACCTGTATTACCGTCTGAACGTCTTCCCGGTACACATGCCGCCCCTGCGCGAACGCCCCGGAGACATCCACCTGCTCGTGGAGAATTTTCTCGAAAAGTACGGGCACAAGATCGGCAAACGGGGGCTGCGGGTGACGCCCGAGGCCGAGGCGCTGCTGCTGGCCCATCCGTGGCCCGGCAACATCCGGGAGCTCGAAAACGTCATTGAGCGGGCCGTCATCCTGACCACGGACGGGGTGATCCGCCCGAACCTTCTCCCGCCCAACATGCAGGCTTCCGGCGCGCTTTCCTCGCTGCACGGGACCCTTCCGGAAGCCCTCGACCGGCTGGAGCGCCAGTTCATTACCGAGGCGCTCAGGAAGCATCACGGCAACATGGGCCGGGCCGCCGAAGCGCTCGGGATCAGCGAACGGGTGATGGGGCTGCGGATGCGGAAATTCGGTCTTGACTACAAGACGTTCCGCAGGCGGAACGCTTGATCGTTATTCGTAACTTTGGAAAATCATAGACGTTCCCCGTTCGGGTGGTGTTTCATGTCTACCATGTGACGTCATCGAGTGAGGATTGTTTCATGTCTGTTTCCCTTCCGGATTTTCAGTCTTTCCGTCAGTGGATCGATGCGTCTTCCGCTTTTGTGAAGGCTTGGGTTCGGTCGCCCCGCCGCGTGGGGATGGTCTGTCCGAGCGGAACGCTGCTCGCCCGAAGCATGGCGGCCTACGTCCCCCGAAAGGGCGACGGGCTCGTGGTGGAGCTTGGGGCCGGGACGGGGACCGTGACCCGGCAGTTGCTGGATGTGGGCGTCGCCCCGCAGCGCCTGCTGATCATCGATCAGTCTCCGGCGATGGCGGCGTTGTTGCGGAACCGGTTTCCCCATCTGGCGGTGCTAGAGGCGGACGCCGAACGTCTGGGCGACTTCCTGCCTCCGGGCAGACCCGTGGACTGCATCGTCTCTTCGTTGCCCCTGCTGTCCCTGAGCGAAAGCGTCCGGGCCCGGATCATCCGCTCCATGCACGACGCTCTGGACGAAGGCGGCCTGCTCATCCAGTACACCTACTCATGGCGCAGGGCCAATCCCTTTCTCTCGGACGGCTTCCGCTGCGTAGGCTCCAGACAGGTTTGGCACAACGTCCCGCCCGCCCGGATTTTCCGGTTCAGGAAGGAAGGGAGAACATAACGATTGGGGAGGGGGAGGGAAAACGTTCTTCAGAACGTTTTCCCTCCCCCTCCCCAAACCCCACTTCCTTCCTTTCAAAGACTTTCGACGTTATCGAATCCCTCCCGTCGAATCGTCGCGTGGGCGAGAGGTCGGGTGAGCTGTTTTTTCTTATTGAAGAGTGAAGAGTCCAACAGGCGTTCGGCTTTTTTTGTCGTGCCGCCGGGAGACGTCCGCCTCCGAAACGGAACGGCGCGTCTCCCGGTCCGACAGTGACCCCTATGAAAGTCTTTGAAGAGGAAGGGGGTGGCTTGGAGGGGGAAGGGGAAACGTTCTAAAGAATGTTTCCCCTTCCCCCTCCAATTTTTCGTCCGAACGCAAAAGCCCCACGCCGAGGAGGAGCGACCGGCGTGGGGACTTTCGAGGGGTATGGAAGGAAGCGCCCTCGGAGGGGGGTGAAGGCGCTTCAGGGAGAGGGCGTTATTCGGCGTCGACGAAGCCGCGGCTGGGGATTTCGGGCGAATCGCTGCCCGCGATCTTGGACAGGTAGGTGTCCCCAAGCGTCTTGATGTGGTTGGCCATGTTCGCGAAATAATTGTCGTGAATCTGCTCTTCGTCGAGAATGCGCTCGAACAGGCGGGCGCTTACGCTGTCGCCGTTGGCGCGACAGATTTCCAGAAGGGCGTTGTAGGTCTCGATGGTGTCGTCCTCAACCTTCACGTTGAAGGGGAAGACGTCCGCGACCTTCTGACCCTTGGTGATCTTGGAGGAAAGTTCGCTGACGGGCTCGCCGTCAAGTTCCTTGATGCGCTCGGCGAAATTTTCGGCATGGCGCATTTCATCAATGGCGATCAGTTTGATCTTGCTGGCGAATTCGCCGTAGTCCAGGTTGTCCAGATTGTAATGCTGGTTCATGTACTGGTGCACGGCGTACAGCTCCATGCTCCGAGCCTTGTTCAGCACTTCGATAACCTTGGTCACACGTTCTTTTTTGGCCGCTTCCTGTGTCATTGCTTTCTATCCTCACTGAATGGTGTTCAACTCCTGAACTGGTTTCAGTCTGGGGCAGAAAACCTACCCTTTCAATGATTATAACAAATTACGATTTGAAACTCTCATGGGGGGACGTAAGCGTTCGGAACGCCGCAAAAAAGCCCGCCGGGAATCCCGACGGGCTTTGAGCGTCTTTCAGGTTGAGAAATTGAAAGGTGAGGCGGAGGGTGGGCCGATCCGTCGCAACGCGGCGCGCAGGCCGCGTTTTGGGGCGGAGCGGACCTTTGAAAGGCGGAGCCCTTCAAAGAAAGGCCGCTCTCGGGACGCGGTGAGGCGCGGCGTCAGCGCGGGGTGTTCGCGTCGTATTCCTTGAGCGCCATGCCGACGACCTTGGAAAGGCCGATGAGGGCGATGAGGTTGGGCAGGACCATCAGGCCGTTGAACATGTCGGCCAGTTCCCACACGAGGTTCACCTGAAGCACGGAGCCCAGCACGATGAACGCCATCACGATGATGCGGTACGGCGTCGTGCCCTTGGTGCCGAACAGGTACTTGATGTTCTGCTCGCCGAAGAAGTACCAGCCGATGATGGTGGAGAAGGCGAAGAAGAACAGGCAGATGGCCACGAAGCTGATCCCGAAGGAGCCGAGGCCGGTTTCAAAGGCCTTCTGGGTCAGGGCGATGCCGGTGGTGCTGCCGTCGATGGCGCCGGTCACGAAGATGACGAAGGCGGTCATGTTCAGGACGATGAAGGTATCCACGAACACGCCCATGATGGCTACGAAGCCCTGCTGGGCGGGGTACTTCACGTTGGCGACCGCGTGGGCGTGCGGGGTGGAGCCCATGCCCGCCTCGTTGGAGAACAGGCCGCGGGCCACGCCGTAGCGCATGGCTTCCTTGACGCCCGCGCCGATGAGGCCGCCGGTGGCGGCGGCGGGGTCGAACGCGCCCACGAAGATCATCTTGAAGGCCGGGAGAATCTGGGAGGCGTTGGTGATGAGCACGATGAGGCCGCCGAGCAGATAGAGCGCGGCCATGATCGGCACGACCTTTTCCGTGAAGGAGGCGATGCGGCCCATGCCGCCGAAGAACACGAAGGCGGCGAGCGCGGCGATGATCACGCCCACGGCGATGGGCGGCACGGCGAAGGCGGTCTGGAACGCTCCGGCGATGGAGTTGGATTGCACCATGTTGCCGATGAAGCCGAGGGCGATGATGATCGAAATGGAGAAGAACACCGCCAGCTTCCGGCTGCCGAGGCCCTTGGAGATGTAGTAGGCCGGGCCGCCGGTGACGTGGCCCTGATCGTCCTTGGTCTTGTAGGTCTGGGCGAGCACGGCTTCTGCGAAGATGGTGGCCATGCCGAAGAAGGCCGCGATCCACATCCAGAAGATGGCGCCGGGGCCGCCCATGGCGATGGCCGTGGCCGCTCCGGCGAGGTTGCCGGTGCCGACCTGCGCGGCGATGGCCGTGGCGAGGGACTGGAAGGAGCTCATGCCGTGTTTGCCCGCCCGTTCGCCGTGCAGGGTCAGCCCGCCGAACGTCGATTTGACCACAAGGCCGAACCGGCGGACCTGGATGAAGTCCAGTTTCAGCGTAAAGTAGATGCCTACGCCGCACAACAGCGGAATGAGGCAGTACATGCCCCACAGAAAGCCGTTGATGTCGGATACGAGCTGAGTCAGTTGATCCATCGCTTCTTTCCCCCTGCGTCATCAAAAGGTTCATCGTCACCGTGCCCGCCGCTCCTCGACGGCGGACGCGTTTCCCCGGAAGGAAAAGACGTTTTTTCTGTTATAGGGGGTCTAAGCCTTTGTGCGCTGCAAGTAAACAGCCGATTTTTTTAGATTCATGCGAAAAAGTTGTGCAAAACGAAAGCCGATTTCGAAACCCGCCGGGATATCATGGGAAAAAAGAGCGCCGAAACGCGCCGGCGCACGCATCATACAGATATTGTTCTTGAATTCACAATTGTCGACACCCCCTGCCGCCGGTTTGGGAGAGAACGGTCCCGGCGTCGCCGGAGGCCGCGACGTCTCAAGGGCCCCCCGCTTCCGCCGCGGGCGGGGGCCGGGGGAAACGCGGCCTCCCCGTTGCGCGGACGCTGCGAACAGGCCGGTTTTCTGTGAGAAAAACGGTTCCGGACACTCCAAAAGGCCATCGGAGGCGGGTCTCGAGCGGAGCCGCTATAGATTATCATCTTGACGTCCCTAGCTCCGGAATTCATTATGCCGCCATGCTTGTATCCGTCATTCGTTCCTGCTCTCTTCGGACCGTCCGCGCGTTCGCGGCGGGACTGGTCCTGTGCCTGCTGCTGTCGGGATGTCTTTTCGGTTCCGGAAACAAGAAGGATACGCTCCATGACGGTCAGGCTGATGCGCCCCCGGCCAAGGCCGTGCGTTATGCCGTGGACATCCGGTCCAAGCCCGAAAACGCCGGGCTCGTCTCGGAACTCCGGGAAAACAGCCAGCTCGTCTGGCTTCGGAGCGATCTGCCCGACAGCCGGGTGGGGCTGGAGCGCCGGATGCTGGAGGACGTGGAGACGGCCCGCAAGATTTTGCATTCGCAGGGCTATTACGACGGGACGGTGCGCCGTCACATCGACTGGGAGGCCCAGCCCCCCAGGGTGACGCTCACGCTCATCCCCGGCGAACGGTACGTGATCGGCCCGACGAAACTGCGCTATGAGCGCACCGGGCAGGCGGATTCCCTCGTGGACGCGGATCTGCCCGAATCCATCCGGGGCGTCGATTTCATGGACAAGGCTCCTGAAACGCTGGAGGCGTTCGGGCTCGCCGAGGGTGCCCCCGCCGAGGCGCAGGCCGTGCTCGACGCCGTGGCCTCCGTGGTGACGCGGATGCGCAAGGAAGGCTATCCCCTCGCGGAACAGGGCAAGGCCAGATACGTCATCGACCGCTCCACCCATACGCTGGAGGCGGACGTGCTCATCAAGACCGGGCCGCTCCTGCGGATGGGGCCGGTCCACGTCAGCGAACAGAAACGGCTGGAGGACACGCCCGAGGTCAGCGACGACTACCTCAACATGTTGAGCCCGTGGATCGAGGGACAGTACTGGAACGACGATCTGTTGAAGGAATACCGGACCACGTTGCAGGAAACCGGCCTGTTCAGCTCCATCGACATGAAGCCCGCCCGGCTGTCTCCGCAGCAGGCGGAGGCGGCGGGATGGAAGGTGGAGGAGCGCGGCGGGAAGGCCGCCGGGCCTGCCGGGCACGCCGATCCGGCGGTTCCCGGCGCGCCCGGAAGCGGTTCCGGGACGGGGGCGGCGAAGCTCCCGATATGGGTGACGACCAAGGGCACCACGCCGGTGTCTCTCGCCGTCCGCGACGCGCCCCCGCGCACCGTGAGCGGCGGCCTGCTGTATTCCACGGACACCGGCTTCGGCGTGCGCGGGGCGTGGGAAAACCGCAATCTGTTCGGCGGCGGGGAACAGCTCCGCATCACCGCGCCGGTTTCGCGGGATTCGCAGTCCCTGAGCGCCTCATTCCGCAAACCGGCCTTCGGCATCCGGGATCAGGCACTGGTGGGCGAGGCGTGGGCGATCAACGAGACTACCGACGCCTATGATCAGAGCGCCATGTACGTCGCGGCGGGCCTTGAGCGGCGTTTCCGCAAGGAGTGGCGCAACTGGTGGGCCAGCGCGCGCGTCTCTCTGGAGGCGGGCAAGCTCAGCGACAACTACCGGGGCAGCCGCACGTACAGCCTGCTCGGCGTTCCTCTGGCCGTGCGCCGGGATACGACCAACAGCCTGCTCAATCCGACTACGGGCACGCGCGTGAACCTTGAAGTCACGCCGTACACGGGCACCTACAACGGTCCTTTGACCACGGTGCGGACCCGGCTGGACGCCAGCGGCTACTGGTCGCCCTTCGACTGGTCGCGCCTCGTGCTGGCGGGCCGGACCGGGGTGGGCACCCTGACGGGCGAGAACGTGCGGGACATCCCCGCATCCCTGCGGTTCTACTGCGGGGGCGGCGGGTCCGTGCGCGGCTACAAGTACCAGTCCCTTGGCCCGCACGACCGCAACGGCGATCCTCTCGGCGGCCTGTCCTTCACCGACATGAGCCTTGAGGCGCGGTTCAAGATCACCGAAACGTTCGGCATCGTGCCGTTTGTGGACGGCGGCATGGTTTACGAATCCTCCACGCCCGACTGGGGAAAGGACCTTTCGTGGGGCGTGGGACTCGGCTTCCGCTACTACACGGTGATCGGCCCCATCCGTCTCGACATCGCCACGCCGTTGCAGGATCGCGACAACAACAAGACGTTTCAGATTTACCTCAGCATCGGGCAGGCGTTCTGATGACCGTACACCCTCTTCTTCGCCGCGCGGGGCGCGTTTTCGGCTGGGGCCTGCTGGGGCTCGTGCTGGTGCTGACCCTCGCCCTCGCCGGGGGCTTCGTGTTCCTGCGCAGCCAGCCCGGCGAACGCTGGATTGCGGATACCGTGGTTTCGGCCCTGCACGGTGCGGGCATCGACGCCCGCGTCGGCGCGCTGGAAGGCCCGCTGCCGTTCACCCTGCGCCTGCGCGGCTTCCAGCTGGCCGATGCGAAAGGCGTCTGGCTGGACGTGCCCGAAGCCACGCTCCGGGTCGGCCCCGCCGCACTGCTGCGCGGGCACCTGCTGGTGGAGGAGCTGTCCGTACGCGAACCGGCGTTCCTGCGCGTACCCGAGTTCCCGCCCGCCGATCCTCCGCCCCCTCCCTCCGATCCGATGGAGT
>PPYF01670886.1_pt1 | contig 19955 bp, 18 predicted proteins | sample 1559871 | NCBI WGS metagenome assembly PPYF01 (sample SAMN08240021, study PRJNA423297) | Human gut metagenome, whole genome shotgun sequencing project. | reverse complement strand
CCTTCATGCAGAAGCGTTTGAAAATTGCGAAGCGCCTGCTCAATCCCAAGGACTCCGTTCTGATCGTGACCATTGACGAAAAAGAATATCTGCATCTCGGCTGCCTGCTAGAAGAAATTTTTGCGGAAGCAAACATTCAGATGGTGAGTTCTGCTATTAACGGCAAAGGTGTTGCCCGTGGAGCTGAGTTTTTCCGTGTCAATGAATATATTTTTATCGTCCGTATCGGTGCCTGTGGCGCGGTTGAACTACCTCTTCCTGATGAATGGCTTGGAAATATTAAAACCTCAACGACAAAGCAAGTTCGTTGGGGCAGCTTGATGCGGAGCGGTACGGGTGCAAGTCGTCAGGATTCTCCTGGGTGCTTTTACCCAATTTATATTTCAAAAGATAAAAAGCATTTCATGGGTGCTGGTGATGTTGTTCCTGTTGGAGTTGATCGCCATAGCGTAATAATCCCGGATAATGTGATCGCCATTTTCCCAATCCACGATGATGGAACGGAAGGGCGATGGCAGTATTCACGAGACAAGTTCCTTGAATTGCAAAAAAACGGTTATGCACGAATCAGTACACAGACGAAAAAAGACGCCACTATACGTTACATTTCCGAAGGGTGGCAGGCTCGGGTTGAGTCCGGAGAAGTAAAAGTCATTGGAAAAGCTGAGGATGGATCGCTTCTTTTTGATGATGGTGAATACGAGCAAAAATACATTCCGAGTAACCAATGGTGGATACCTGCACATGACGCTACGGAATTTGGTAGTAAGCTTTTACAGAAAATAGTAGGAAAGCGCTTTTCCTTTCCCAAATCACTATATGCAGAACACGATACTATCCGTTTTTTTGTTGCGAACAAGCCCAATGCCCTTATTGTAGATTTCTTCGCTGGATCTGGAACGACCCTCCATGCAGTCAATCTTTTAAACGCAGAAGATGGTGGCCATCGGCGCTGCATCATGGTCACTAATAATGAAGTTTCGGTTGATGAGGCGAAAGCTCTGACTGAGAAGGGCTACCAGCCCGGCGACGAGGAGTGGAACAAGCTGGGCATTGCCCGCTATGTCACATGGCCGCGCACGGTCTGTTCCATTGAGGGGCACGACGTAAACGGCCAGCCTTTGAAGGGCAATTATCTTGGCAGCGATCTTCCCATGGCGGATGGTTTCAAGGCCAACGCTGCATTCTTCCAGCTCAGCTTTCTGAACAAGACGATGGTGGCCCTCGGCCGCCAGTTCCGGGAACTGCTGCCGGTGCTCTGGATGAAAGCCGGAGCACATGGCCCCTGCCCCTCTCTGACGGCGGACGAGCTGCCGGACATGCTGGTGTTGCCGGAAAACAAATTCGCCGTTCTGCTGGACGAGAGCGCCTTTTCGGATTTCCTGCCGCTGGTGCAGGACGTGCCGGAGATCCAGACCGTTTTCCTTATTACGGATTCCAGCGACGGATACCTGGAAATGATCGCACATCTGGACGGCAAGGAGACTTACCAGCTTTACCGGGATTACCTGGATAATTTTCGGATCAATATCGGGAGGTGAGGACATGAGAGTAGAATTGTTTCCGTTCCAGCGGAGAGCAGTTGCCGATCTGCGCGACAAGGCCGCTGCTGCGCTGAATGTCTATCGCCTCACCCATACACCCCAGGTCGTTTCCTTCACCGCGCCGACCGGCTCCGGCAAGACGATCATCATGTCCGCGTTGATCGAAAACATTCTGTACGGAGATGAGGGGAAATACGTGGAGCAGCCGGACGCGATTTTCGTCTGGCTCTCGGATTCCCCGGCGCTGAACGCGCAGTCCCGGCAGAAAATTGATTTGAAAGCGGATAAAGTCCGCTTCGATCAGTGCGTCACCATCGACGACGAATCCTTCAACCAGGAGTACCTGGATGATGGGCATATCTATTTTCTGAACACCCAAAAGCTGGGCAAGAAGGGCAATCTCACCCGCTACAGCGACGGGCGGCAGTATACCATTTGGGACACGCTTGCCAATACTGTCCGGGAGAAATCAGACCGGCTGTATTTCATCATCGACGAGGCCCACCGCGGGATGCACGGCAAGGACGCCGGACGTGCCATGTCCATCATGCAGAAATTCATTAAGGGAAGCCCCGCCGATAAGCTCCCTCCGATCCCTGTGGTCATCGGCATGTCCGCCACGACGCAGCGGTTCAATGCGCTGGTTGAGGGGACAACTTCGACGATCCACAAGACGATCGTTACCGCGCCTGAGGTGCGCTCTTCCGGTCTTTTGAAAGACCGCATCATTATCACTTACCCGGAGGATGCTTCGGGACGGAACGATATGGCCGTGCTGCAGGCTGCCGCCGATGAATGGAAGGATAAGTGCCTCCATTGGAATCAGTACTGCACGGAGCAGCACTACGCCCAGGTCAATCCCGTGTTTGTGATCCAGGTGCAGAGCGGCACGGGCAAGGCCATTTCCAATACCGATCTGGACGATTGCCTTGCCAAGATCGAGGCCCGCACGGGCTGGCGCTTTTCGGAGCATGAGGTCGTACACACCTTTGGTGAGACCGGCGATCTGACGTTGAACGGGCTGCCCGTGCATCATGTGGAGCCGGAGACCATTGCCGAGGATCGGCGCATCCGCATCGTGTTCTTCAAGGAAAACCTGTCCACCGGCTGGGACTGCCCCCGCGCGGAAACCATGATGTCCTTCCGGCGTGCCGAGGACGCCACCTATATTGCGCAGCTCCTTGGCCGCATGGTCAGAACGCCGCTGCAATCCCATATTCTTGTAGACGAATCGCTAAACGACGTTCACCTGTATCTGCCGTATTTCAACGAGGCCACCGTTACCGAGGTCATCAATGAGCTGCAAAGCGCCGAGGGCGGCGAGATCCCCACGGTTATTGAGGGGGAATACCTGGATGACAGCAACTATGTCACGCTGACCACGCGCCCGGAGCGTCATAAGAAGCCGGAACAGCAGGTCGAAGGCCAGCAGTCATTGTTTATCCAGCCGGACAATACGCTGACCGTGGCCGAGCCTGCAGCGCCGTATACAGCAGGCCAAGAGCCGGTAAAACTCGTCTCTGGAGACGCAGAGCCGGTCAAACAGCCCCATCCCCAGCAGGAGCCAACGCCTGTTCCTGTATTTGTTCCTGCGCCCGAAGAGCCGGAAGCACCGGCCCCGGCCTTTGATCCCGGCCCCAGCGGACACCAGGAGAGCCTTTTTGAAGAGCCGATTGACCGGGATGCTGTGGTAAAGGCGATCAATGATTTTGGATTGCTGACCTACGTTGTAAAGAGCGTGCGCATCCGGGAGTATCTGCCGTCGCTGCTGAAGCTGGCGCGGCTGCTCTCCATGACCAATATCGCCCGCAGCGCAAGCAACATGGTGGAAGTCCAGATCGTGAAAATGATCCGCGATTACATTGAGGGCCTTATGGCAAAGGGCCTGTATGAGTCCTATTCGCAGAAAGTCCTTGAATACAAGCTCTCCACACAGATCTATGACGTATTCGGGGAGAGCATCAACAATCATGCGGTGCTGAATCTAATCACGTCCACCGATACGGACTTGGACAGACAAGTACGTATTGCGGACAAGCAGCTTGGAGACTTCGGGGCATCTAACCGGTACGGCCACCACTATTTCGATCCCGAGAATCCCAATAGCTATAAGATCGACATTATCCTTTTTGCCGCCGATGATGCCTGCATGGCCGCGCTGCGGAAATATGCAGAGGACGCGTTCCATGAGATGGACGATACATACAGAAAGTATGTCATCAAGCAGTCTGAGCAGTACCGGACGCAGTATGACGCCATCATCACGGACGGCGAGCTGGTCAGCCGTCACAGCTTCCGGCTGCCGGAGACCATCCGCGTCCGCTTCGATAAGGACGGCAAGGAATATAGCGATCACCTGTTTGTAGACGAAAAGACCGGCACGGCGCGGATCAAGCTCAACGATTGGGAAGCCGATCTGATTAAGCAGGAAAGCAAGAAGCCCGATTTCGTATGCTGGCTGCGTAATCCGTCACAGGAAAAATGGGCCCTCTGCATCCCCTATGAAAAGAACGGGGAAACGCGCTCCACCTATCCGGACTTCCTGGTTATCCGAAGAGACCCGCTGATGCCCGATGGGTACGCAATCGACATTCTGGAGCCGCACAGCCCCGATTTCGCAGACAATCTCGGCAAGGCGAAGGGCTTTGCTAAGTACGCAGCCGAGAATCCGGGAATTGGACGCATCCAGCTTATCCATAAGAGGAAGAACGCTTCCGGGAAAAGCAGCTTCCGGCGCCTGGATATGTCCAAGGGCGCGATCCGTAACAAGGTGCTTGCCGCGCAGAGCAACGACGAGCTGAGCCATATTTTCCAGACAGACGGGATCTTTGAAGATTAAGACAAGCATACAGCGGGGGGCGACAGATCAAACATCTGCCGCCCCCTTTTTTTGTTCCAGTGTATGTACTTACCGCGCTATCTCACGGGTGCGGTGATTGCATAAATCCTTGCCAGATTGGAGGTGAAACCGTGAACAACAACTCAAATATCGAAGAAAGGAGCGGACGCTATGCCAACACACAGAGTAGCCGGGAGGTCGTTCTATGGCACGGAAATTAGACGCTGAACGTATCGAAAAATCCCGTACCAGGCGAGCCGAGGATGAACAGCAGGGCAGCAACCGGCAGCAGCTCCAACAGGATTTGGAGCTGCATCGGAGCGAGAACAGCCGCCTTACGGTCATTGAGCCTACCCCGCCGTCTGAAAGAGCAGCGCCAGCCAAGAAACTGAAAGTCTGTGCGTATGTGCGCGTAAGCACGCAGGAAGAAGCCCAGCAGGGCAGTTTCCAAATGCAGATCACGCATTTTACGGATCTTATCACAAGCAATCCGCAGTATGAGCTGGTGAAAATCTATGAGGATGAAGGGATCTCCGGCACCCAGGTTGCCAAACGGAAAGGCTTTCTGGAAATGCTGGAGGATGCCAAAGCCGGGAAAATTGACCTTATTTACACCAAGAGCATCACCCGGTTTGGCCGGAATGCGGCAGATATCCTCAACTCCCTGCAAATCCTGGACTCGCTCAGTCCCCCTGTCCCTGTTATCTTTGAGACCGATCACATCGACACGGCAGACGGCAAGAATAAAATCCTTATATCTATCATGTCTGCCCTGTCAGAGCTGGAATCCCAGCTCAAAAGTGAGGCGATCAAAGCCGGTATCGCGTGGCGCATGGCAAACGGCGTATACAAATACGCAGTGCGCAATACGCTGGGATATTACCGTGACTATGCCGGTCGGGTACAGATCGAGGAAAATGAAGCCGAAATCGTAAAGTACATCTATAACGAGTTTCTGGACGGTGCCTCGCCCAGAGAGATCGCGGATGCACTCACGAAAAGCGGCATCACTTCCCCGAAACGGCTTAGTAGCTGGCGTGAAAGCACGATCCGCAGCATCCTTTCCAATGAGAAATACTGCGGGGATGTGCTCTATCAGAAAACCTATACGACCAGCTATATCACCCACAAATCGGCCAAGAATAACGGTGTCCTTCGGCAATACAGGTGGGAAAACGACCATCCCGCAATCATCGAGAAAAGCCGATGGTTGGAAGCACAAGAGCTTCTACGCACGCGCAAAGGGCGCTCTGGCGCTCACACCATTAAATCCATTGCCCAGCGAATCATCTTCTCCCGTATAAAATCTGGTCGTCTGGCCGGATATTACCTCATCGACCCGGAATGGGATAAAGAGGCGCGGGAGAAGTTTCTCGCTCTTATGGATGAAATTCAAGAAAACAGCCTCATTGAAGGCCAATATCATGAAAAGGAGTAAATTACAATGGCATTCGATTTTTCTTCCATCACCCTTGAGGTCATCGACATTAACACCAACGCAGATCCCGATCTGTACGTCAACATTAACGGGCTTACGTTCAGCAAGCGCGTCCTGGAGGATATGAATTATCCGCAGAATGTGCAGTATTGCACCGATCCGGCGCACGGCATTTTTGCTGTCCGCGCCTGCAAGAGCAACGAGGCCAAGGCCACGGCGTTCTGCAAGCCCCGCGCGGAGCAGACCACGACCTACAGCACGGGCAACAAGAATTTGAAGGATGTTGTGACAAAGATGATCCCCAACTATGACCGCAGGAAGCGGTACAAGGTGACTGGCCACTATGATCCCGATGGAAAGACCATGTATTTTGTCATGGCCGAAGCAGAGGTTTCCGAGTTTCGGAAGAACCCCGGAGATTCCGAGGAATAAGCTTTTTTCCTACCGCTGATCTGGCGACAAGCCAATAAATCAGCGGAGGCCATGTCCATTGCGGGCATGGCCTTTTTTACGGCATTTCGATCTTGCCGTACTGCTTCTCAAATTCTTCAATGGCCTTGCGAATCAGATAAATCACTTCTCCGTTGGCAGACCGTCCCTCATACTGCGATATATAATGCAGCTTATAATGTAATTCGCTGTCAATACGCAAGCCAAGGTGCTTGTCCTTTTCCCTTTTCGGTATATCCATATATCTAACCTCTTTGTACTTGATAGAAGATAATTTGAGTTTATTTCAAGTACATGTTAGAATGTGCAATGTGTACTTATTTTAAGTACAGAATACTTGTAGGGAGAGATAGAGATGGATCTACACGGCTATGCCTATTTCGTGGAGCGCCCCAGAAGATTGGAAGATCTACAGCGGCCACATCTGATAGAACGGGAACGGCCATACAGTATCGTGACCGCTGTGCAGCTTCCGCAAATCGACTTTGAAAACTTCATTACCGACATGCTGGCAGATCGGCAATTCATAGAGGACTACGGGAAACGATGCAAGGCCGGTGATGTATGGGACTGCCTGCTGGTGCAACAGCGAGGCCGCACAGACGGCGTGCTGGTGCTGCCAGAGCAGGGCTGTTTTGTCTCATGGGCAGCGTATGTTTCGGAGGTTAAATAGCAAAAAAGGCCGCGCCCATTACGGGCGCGGCCTTGAAACCAAATTCTCAAAAATTTGTGTCAAGTTGCTTCAAAGAATTTATATAAAACCAAATCGCTTGACTTTTGGTTTTAAGCTGTTATAATATACAGCGGAAAGGGGTTGTTGCAACCATGACTGGGTCTTATCAAGCAAGTAAGCTTCCTCTGCAAAGCGGGGTCATTGATCAATCTGTATTCTTTGAAGAGCTGATCGACGCCACGTCCAAGCTGGAGGTTTACAAGGAGAAACTGCGTGACAGTAAGCTGGACTCGTCTTGGTTTATGCCTACACTCCAGCAAAAAGAGGCAGTTGCTTCCTCTGCAATTGAGGGAACACAGGCGACATTGGACGGCGTACTGATTAGCCAGCTTACCCCCAATGAAAAAGACCAGGATGTAAACAAGGTCATGAATTACTATCTGGCCACAGTAACCGGATATGACCTTCTTCACTATCACGATTTTTCTCACGAGTTTTTCTACACCATGCACTCCGCGCTGATGCGCGGCAACGTGGAAAAGCCGGATATCGTGGGCGCCTATCGTATTTCGCAAAACTATATTGGCAAGAAGGACAAGTCCCATGCCATCACCTTCATTCCCCCTGTGCCGGAAGATGTGCCTGGTCTGATGGACAACCTCATTGCCTATATCAACACGCCCAACGACAATTTCCGGCCCCTCGTCCGCACAGCCATCATCCATGCGCAATTCGAGTCCATCCACCCCTTTATGGATGGCAACGGGCGTGTGGGCAGAATGCTGATCCCCATGTATCTGTATGCGAAAAAGCAGATTGATCTTCCTTGCTTCTTCATCAGCGAGGCTCTTGAACGGGACAAGATCAAGTACTACACGCTTCTGAACAACATCCGCTTCAAAGGTGAATGGAACGAGTGGATCAAGTTTTTCCTCCAGACGGTGGCGACGCAATGTGACAAGTATATCCAGCTGGTCACGAAGATCAACGCACTCTATAACGATCACATGACGAGAGCCTGTGCTTTGGCTCGTTCCTCCGGGATGGTAGATGTTATCGACGCGCTCTATAAAAACCCGATCACGAACGCAAAGCAGGTGGCCGAGGTCACGAAGGCACCCCCGACGAGCGTAAACCGCTTTCTCGGCCTGCTGGTGGACAACAAGATTCTCTACTCGGACAACAAGCCGCGCAATCGCACCTATTATTACTACGCGCTGCTGGATCTTCTCCGAGAGTGAGAAACGATACTGAAAGGCGGTGATGCCATTGCTTGTGTTCAATTGCATAAGAAAAGCACCGTATTGACTGTTGGCGCAATCAACACGATGCTTGTCTCCGAGTATTTCTACCCGTAGTCTGGTGTACTTATTGTAGAAGAACTCGGAGCGAAAGTCAAGAAAAAACCACTGGAAATCCGTAGGAAATTCTTGGTTTTCAGTAATCCGCGTCTCCGAGTATTTCTACCTGTAGTCTGGTAAATTACATCTGAGATCCTTGGAGGCGCGGCCTCAGGGCAAATCTTTCTTTAAGGCACAACCATGCCCTGTTGACCCGTGCCACAAAGGATCCTCTCATGACAAATATGAAATGCATCCGGGCAGGATGTAAGGATGTTTGGAATGCCTACATGTGCGAAGGCGCATCCTTCTCCGAAAGGGATATTCCCCTCTGCCCCACAACCGCATCCACGTTGCCCAAGCGGATGATTCTGTGGGATGAGGCCAAGCACATCTACAAAAATGCGCTTGCCCGCAACGACAGAGATTTCTTCTATGATGCCGTTGTCTGCTTCTATCAGGACGATTACAAGTTTGACGGCCCCCGCGGGATCTGGCATGACAGCGCACATGCGTTGAAAGTCCTCTGTCATTTTGCGGGCGTCATCACCCCGGACTTCTCTACCTACCAAGATTTCCCTGAACCGATCAAGATCTACAATACTTATCGGATGCGTGCGTTCGGGTATTGGTTGGGTAGGAACGGTGTGCCTGTCACTAACAACGTACGTTGGGGAACTCCGGAATCCTATCGCTATTGCTGGGACGGCATTCCGAAGAACAGCATGGTAGCAATCGGGACAGCCGGTGGCAGCCCGCGCAGGTTGGCTGACCGTCGCCGTTTTGAGGACGGGCTGTTTGAAATGGTGCGCGTCTTGCAGCCCCACACCATCCTCGTTTATGGCTCCGATCGTTACGCCTGTTTTGATGTGCTGCGTGCAAAGGGAATCCAGGTCGTGGCCTTTCCAAGTAAAACTGCCGCAGCCTTTGAACGGAGGCGAGCGGTATGAGTAAGGGAAATAGTGGCTACTTCTCCGGGACAAGCGGTGAAGGAAAATCTCTAATCGCAGAGGTAGAATCCCGCGGGGATAAGATCACCAGCGAAGAGGTTATCGGTATCACCAAGAAAGCAAACGGAGATATTATATGGCTAGAGAACGGGCATCTTGGGAAAAACCCCAGTGGTCTAAAGCACATTTTAGATGCCCATGAGGGCCAGTTTGTACGCAAAGGGGTATCTTCTTCTGACATATCCGATCTTGTTCTTACAGCAGTATCAAAGGGCGAAATCATAGGGTATCAAGGGAAAGGGACTGGGCGTCCGATCTATAAGGTGACTTATGACGGAAAAGAGTATAAGATAGCAGTTACAGTGGGCAGCAACGGTTATATCGTTGGCGCAAATCCGTGTTCATGAAAGGATGAAATAAGATGGTTAAAAGGATTAGACTATTGCTAGACTATGGGTGCTACCCCGTATGGCTTTACGACGAGAACGACGATGTAATTGACACGCTGCTCCCGGAAGAGCTGAGATCGGATATTGACCTGGACAAAAAGTTTGATGATCTTCAAGCTCGGTATGAGGCGCTATTCATCAATGATGCCCATGAGTTTTCTTACGTCGGATTCAAAAACGATGCGGATCGCGAACTCTTTCTCCGCGATTGGGCGCTAACCACAACCGAGTTAAAAGAAAAACTCCAAGGGAAATATCCACTCACCGATGATGTTGCTTTAGCTGGTATCTGAAATGTGGGTTGTATAGGCCATGCTCTATGCAGGCACGGCCTATACAGGAGAAGTAAGCTATGACTATCACGAACACTTCTATTCAAAGGTCTATCGTTTTGACCGAGTATATTCCTGTACAGGTGCGTGCGGAAACGGCGTGCAACACAATAGATTACTACTCTTTCCGCAAAGATGATACCTCTTTGCTGGAGCTGGCTTTTGATCAGATGGATCACATTATCTCCCGTGTTACGCTTGTGATCTGCGCTGATTATCGGCAAGTGGCAGAGGAGTATCCACTTCCGGCAGAGTACACCAAAGGGGATCTGCTGGTGGATGTTCCAGGCGAAATTGATACTTCCACTTTCTCCTGTGTAATCTACCAAAACGCTGTGAAGATCATCGTCTCCGATTTGCCTGTCAGCAAAACCATTCTCTCTAACAACATCGTATGGGAGCTATCTGAACAGGGTAATTTGGTCTCTGTGTGTTTGGTTGACCCGACAGGGAAAGCCTCAGAGCACTGCAACCTGGAATTGTCCAGCAACTAACAAGTATATAGGCCATGCCTACTCTGGGCATGGCCTATAGTGAATCTTTTGGAAGACTTTCGGGAGGCGCATGATGAACAACAATAATAGGGAATCTTTAATCGCCCTACTGACTCAAACACAAAATGTTTATCAAGATATATCTCGCAAAATCCTTTGGTCAGCAGCCGACACAGAGCATCTTGACGATTTGATGCATGCAAAAGAACTGCCAAAGGAGATCGGGAGCAGGTTGCTAAGTGCTTCCGGTTCAAGGGCTTTGACAGAATATGTGCCGTCTTTTTTGGCGTATAAGGCGTGGCAACGGACAAAAGCAGTATATTCATTCAAACAAGAGCTTGTTGAGGCTATGTCGCAGACTGCGGATTCCAGTATATATGTCTCTCTTCTTGAACGCCTCCCCTTCAAGGATATGCTGTTCTTCTTTCCGGAAGAAGGGCTTCCCCTGCTCAATGATGAGAGAATACGCGGTATGTATGTTCATATTGAGAGCCATCCCGAAAACCTTTGGATCGTCGTTAATACTCTTGACCACGCTCCGCAGTATGGCTCAAAGGTGCTGCCTGGAATCGGTATGGGGTTTCCAATCACGAACGGTATGAAAATATCGGAAGTTTTTGAAACACCGCAATTTCTGGAGTGGCTATCTGCTTATAAGCGGTCGTTGGGGTATTTCAACCAACTGGACGAACAAAGAATAGAAGATCTCATCTCCGCGGAAAAACGGGCCTTGAATACTGCAATCAATTTGCTCTACTACCTTTCTGCAAAAAACGCGGATATCAAAACCGTAAAACGATCTAAAAAGCAGCATAAGCCGTCTCCTTCCCAAAACGATGACCCTGTTCCAGCCGTCAAGCAGTTCGATGTTGGTTCCGAATACGCGGAAATCGTTTACCGCCACCTTAGCGACAATGTTGACGCAGATGAAGATGACGATGATATTCCCGAAGAGGCTCCAGCTGTACGCGCTAAAAAAGCTGGGAAAAAAAGACGCCCTCACGCACGCAGAGCACATTGGCAGCATTACTGGACTGGAGAAGGGCGGAAAAACCTTGAATTGCGCTGGAAATCCGATCTGTTTGTTGGTGCGAGTCGTGATGATCAGGCCACCGTTGTGTATGAAGTATCAAAAGAACCATTGAAGGGAAAGCGAAATCCCAACACAAGTAAGAAAAAGAAGAAAAAATAAGCCCTTCTTCGGCTGGATTTTCGATTTTGACTGCGAAGTCCGCATCGCCGCCCCGGCTAAGATGAAACGGGCGTATGCGAAGATGCTGTAGAAGGTGATCGAGAACAACTGAAAGCCGGACAGGACATAGTGGGTTACACAGCTTTTTCAAAGTGTGTAACCCACTATGACACTTTCAGCTCGAAGAGCTGCAAAGTGTCGTGGGCCAGGGGACGCGGTACTTCCCCTGAACCTCTTTACTGACGGTGCTTGCAAATTGATAGCGCTGTTCAAACCACATGCTTTCAATTTGCAAGCATCCGATTTGTAGCATATTGGGAAAGAAAAGAAGTCCACCTTCGAGCGAGGATGAACGGGTGTTGCTTGCAGTAAACAACACGCTTGCATACTGTAATCAACCATGGATCAACTAAAAAGATCCTCAAAAACACTTGCTACTAGCGGCTGTTTCTGCCGGTAATGCCCGGATAGTCAAGTACCGGTCAACTAAAAATGCCTGCGCCATAGTGGATCTACCACCACTGGCGCAGGCATTCATATTTCTTTCTGTGCGTCGGACTCTGTTTTCGCAAGGTTTTTCTACGCCCATTCATACGCCCTTTTGGTATGAAACTGCATAGATTTATGTGGAAATACATGAAGTTGGTTTTTGAAAAAGTCCAGCATTCATGCGGCTTTGCGGGCTTTTGTGGGGATACATGGAGATACAGAAATTGGCCGATTCACTTCGATACCGAGTTTCATAAAGGAAATCCTCCTTTTTATTTTCAACAAGGTATTGTATCATCCAACGGCACAAAGTGCAAGCACGATTCTCCGGTGAAACGCCGAGCCATGCAAACCCCCGGATCACAGGCGCCGCATCGTGGCGCCGCACCGCGGGCACGTGCACGTGTCCCCCAGCACGCGGATACGCGTCGCGTAGCCGCACGGACCGCACTTGAACATATCGCTGACGTAAAATCTTGCGCCGAATACGTATTTTCTCAACATGATCTGCTCTCTCCCTTCACGAAATAAAAATCATTCCGCATCGTTCGCACTGATACCTCCAGTGTCCGCCGTCGATCGAGCAGAGCGGATGCGCCATAAAGCCGCATTTTGGGCATGTCTTTTTCTCCATAAAAACGTCCTCCCAATAAAAAATTACCGATGATTCCTGTAGATCTCGCAGCGTTGATAGGCATCTCCGCTGTCGGAATTGCAGGTGAAGCGAACCTGCGAGCTGTCCGGCGCAAACTCCTGCTTACATAATCTGCAAACATATCTATCATTCGCGGATGAAAATATGCCGCTCGACCTGTAATCAAGATAATGGCATCGCGGCACCGCAATCGCCCCTGTTTCATTACACTCAAAGATTGAGCGTAGTACTTTTTTGAAATACCATTTAGGAGCGCAACATGGATTATCGGGATATCATCCGCGGCGTTCGCGAGGACAGAGATGATACCCAGGCAAGGATCGGAGAAGTATTGCACAAGTCGCAGCAGGGCTATAGCCATATCGAATCCGGAAGAGCCGAGCTCAAAATTGACGATCTGATCAAGCTATGCAAGTTCTATAACCTTTCGGCCGACTATCTGATCGGTTTGACCAGCACGCTAAGGAGCTACAAATGAAGGCACACATCCACCGGCGCGGCCGGTGGATGTGTGCCTGTTCTATTTTCGTATACACTCGGTTTTGCCGCAGCCGTCTGTCGGCTGCGTCGATAGGCTTCCGTGCCCAGCCATTTCAAGCCGTCACTTCACCGGGTGATAGTTTTCCGGGTCGAGGTACTGTGCCGTCATGTGCACGTACCAGTCCTTCGTCTCGCGCCAGTCGGTGCGGTCTTTGTCGGTCAGCTCGCGCAGCGGCTTTGCAGGCACGCCCGCGACCAGGGTATCCGGCGGGATAATCTTGCCCTGCGGCACGAGGGCCGACTCGGTCACGACGCTGCCCGCGCCGATCTCGCTGCAGAGGCTGAGCACCGCACCCATGCCGATGCTGGCCTCCGGCCCGATGGCGCGCGCATGGATGATCGCGCCGTGGCCGATGGTCACGCGGCGCGAAATGGTCACGACGGGGTCTTCCCCGCCGGTGTGGATGATGACGCCGTCCTCGACCGCGACCTCCTCCTCAAGCACGATGCGCGAGGCATCGGCGCGTATAACGGCAAAGGGGCCGATATAGCAGCGCGGGCCGACGATCACATCGCCGATGAGCTCCGCGCTCGCGCTGACGAACGCTGTGGGGTCGACCTGCGGGTCCTTCCCGCCAAAGGTATAGAGCATGGGGTTTCTCCTTTCACAGATAAAGGGCGGGGTGTGTCCCCCGCCCTTTCGTTCATCATTCGGTTTTGTCGCTGCCGGCCTCCGGCGTATCGCCGTCCGTCGGCTGGGCCGGCGCTTCCGCGCCCGACTGCGGGGCCTCGGGGGCCTCGTCCATTCTGCGGATGACCTTCGCCGGCGGCTCGATGGTGTCGTCCGGGTGGACAGGCATCACACCGTGCTCGCAGTAGTAGCGGAAGTCGTCGCCCTCGATCGTCTCGTGGATGAGCAGATACTCCGCGAGGCCGGTCAGCAGATCGGCATGCTCGCGCAGCAGCGCCTCGCACTTGGCGTAAGCCTGATCGAAGATGTGCTTGACCTCTTCGTCGATCGTGGCGGCAGTCTCCTCGGAATAGCTCTTCGTGGTGCCGAAATCGCGGCCGATGAAGATGCTGTGGCTCGAATCGTCAAACGAGATGGGGCCGAGCTTCTCGGACATGCCGTATTTCATGACCATGTCGCGGGCGATGTTCGTCGCCTGCTGGATGTCACCGGACGCACCGGTGGAAATATCCTCGAGGAAGAGCTGCTCGGCAATGCGGCCGCCGAGCGCGGAGACGATGCTGTCAAACATCTCGCCGCGGGACGTGAAGTCTTCGGCGTCCTCGGCCTTGCGGTACCAGGTGAAGCCGCCGGCCGCGCCGCGCGGGATGATGGTGATATAGTGCACAGGGTCGGCGTTCTTGAGGAAGAACGACGCGATCGCGTGGCCGGACTCGTGGTACGCCGTCAGACGGCGCGCACGCTCGGACACGACGCGGCTCTTCTTCTCCGGGCCCATGACGACCTTCAAAATTGCCTCGTCGATATCCGCCTGCATGATGAAGCGGCGCTTGCTGCGCGTGGCCATGATGGCGGCCTCGTTGAGCAGGTTCTCGAGATCTGCACCGGCGAAGCCGGCCGTGCCGCGCGCGATGCTCTTGAGATCGACATCGTCGCCCAGCGGCTTGCCGCGGGCGTGGACCTTCAGGATCTCCTCGCGGCCCTTGATATCGGGCAGACCCATATACACGCGCCGGTCAAAGCGGCCGGGGCGCAGCAGCGCGTTATCGAGAATGTCGGCACGGTTGGTCGCCGCCATGACGATGACGCCCTCATTATTCGTAAAGCCGTCCATTTCGACGAGCAGCTGGTTGAGCGTCTGCTCACGCTCGTCGTGGCCGCCGCCGAGGCCGCTGCCGCGCTGGCGGCCGACCGCGTCGATCTCGTCGATGAACACGATGGCCGGGGCGACCTTCTTGGCCTGGTCGAACAGGTCACGCACACGCGACGCGCCGACGCCGACATAGAGCTCGACAAAGTCGGAGCCCGAGATAGACAGGAACTGCACGCCGGCCTCGCCCGCGACCGCGCGGGCCATGAGCGTCTTGCCGGTGCCCGGAGGGCCGACGAGCAGCACGCCCTTGGGGATGCGCGCGCCCATCGCGGTATAGTTCTGCGGACGCTTGAGGAAGTCCACGATCTCGGACAGCTCCTCTTTTTCCTCTTCTGCACCGGCGACATCGGCAAACGTGACCTTCTTGAGGTTCTCCTCGCCGGTGCGCGTGTGCGCCTTGCCGAACTTGCCGACGCCCGGCGCACCGCCGCCGCCCGCCTTGTTCATGAGCAGGTACCACACGCCGATGAACAGCACGATCGTGATCAGGTACGGCAGGATGGACATCCACCACGGGGCCGTCCAGCCCTTGACGTAATCATACTCCGTCAGCACGCCGCTGGCGGTCTGCTGCTCGATCAGATCACCCAGATCCTCGCGGAACCAGGTGGGGCTCGGAAGCGTCTTTTTGATCGTCGTGTTGCCGTCACTGTCCGGCGAATAGAGATTGAGCGTGAGCTCATCTCCCTCGAGGCAGAACGACTTGACCTGCTCCTGGCGGAACAGCTCCTCGATCTCGGAGTAGGTGTATTCCTTCTGCTCTGCCGGCGTGGTCAGATAGAAGATGACGGCGAGAATGATCACGCCGATCAGCAGGTAGAACCCGATGCCTCTGGCACGGTTCTTATCAGGTTTCAAATCAAATCACATCCTTTATGGGATCCGCACCGGGGCGCTCAGGTGGAGTAGACCTCCGGCTTGAGCACGCCGATATACGGGAGATTGCGATATTTTTCTGCGTAGTCGAGCCCGTAGCCGACGACGAACGCATCCGGCACCTCAAAGCCGGCATAAGCGGCATGGATCGGTGCCTTGCGGCGAGCAGGCTTATCGAGCAGGGTGGCAATGGTGATGGAGGCAGGACGGCGGACACTGAGATAGTCCTTGAGATAGTGCAGCGTGACGCCGCTGTCGAGAATGTCCTCGACGAGGATGATGTCGCGGCCCTCGATGTCCTGATTCAGGTCCTTGTTGATCTTCACGGCGCCGGTGGTCGTGGTCTGGTTGCCGTAGGACGACACGGCCATGAAATCGACCGAGCACGGAATGGTGACGCTACGCATCAGGTCGGCCATGAACACAAAGCAGCCCTTGAGCACGCCGACGAACAGCGGCTCACGGCCGTCAAAATCCCTGGAAATCTGGGCACCCAGCTCCGCCGTGCGCGCCTGGATCTCCTCGGCGGACAGCAGAACGGACGCAATGTCATCTCTCATATCGCTCATAGTATTCTCCCCCATATGTCTGGATCTGTTCCACTCGGACACAAATCATGGTTTGATCCGGCACCGCCGCCCATTGTTCGGCAGCGCCGAAGCCGGCGATGGCCGCCGGAGTCTCCGCTGCGCGGATGATCGGCACGCGGTCACGCGCGCTCTGCGTCAGCCCCCGTTCGGCAAACAGGTCGCTCACGCGCTTCGTGCAGCCGCGCCCCGCCAGACGGATCCGGTCACCCGGACGCCGCGGCGTAACAGATAGTTTATCATGGATAATCGCAGATTTAAAGCAAAAAGTCGTGAACGCGCTGTGAATTTCACGAAACGGTTCCGGCTCTCCGACCGTGATGCGCAGCCCCAGCTCCGGGATCTCCGTCGTCTCGCCGGGACGCAGAGTGTGCGTCCCGAGCGGCGGCAGCGCCTGCGCGCCGAAAAACAGCCGCCCCTGCTCGCGCGTCACGCGCAGACCGGGGACGTCGGCATAGCCGAGTCCTTCTCCATTGCACAGCCGCTCGAGTGCCAGCAGATGCCGGCGCGACAGCTCCCATCCGGCTGCCTGCTGCAGCACGCGCACGCGCACCGGGCGCGGCAGCGCCAGCAGCTTTGCGATCGGGATGCCGTCCGAAACCGTCTGTCCGGCCAGAAAATCGGCCGCCAGACCGTTGAGAAACCGCTCATCCTCGCGCAGGAGCGCCGCCGTATCGGCCGCGTGCTGCACGAAGGCGGCGTTCACGCTCTCAAGTGTCGGCACGGCATGGTGCCGCACGCGGTTGCGGGCATAGGCGTCGGCTGCGTTCGTACTATCCTCCACGTGCGGGATGGCATGGGCAGTCAGATACGCCTCCGCCTGCGCGCGCGTCGTATCCAGCATTGGGCGCAGGAGCTTGCCGCGCTGCGGCGGGATGCCTGTCAGGCCGCGCAAACCGCAGCCGCGCGCAAGGTTGAGCAGCAGCGTCTCGGCGTTATCGTCCGCCGTGTGCGCCGTTGCGATCCAATCATAGCCGTGCTCGGCCGCGCAGCGGGTCAAAAACGCATAGCGCAACTCACGCGCGGCAGCCTCGGTGCCCATGCCGCGCACGGAAGAGACATCGCCGCGGCCGGCGTAAAACGGCACACCCAGTTTTTCGCACTGCGCGCGCACGAACGCCTCGTCGCGGTCGCTCTCCGCGCCGCGCAGGCCGTGGTTGAAGTGCGCACAGCCGACGGTAAAGCCGCGCTGCGCACCCAGCTCCGCCATCCGGTGCAGGAGGTACATGGAGTCCACCCCGCCGGACACGGCACACAGCACGCGCGCACCGGGCACAATGGCATCAATAGTCATCGTCGTCGTACTTCTTCTCGATGGCCGCGAAGGATGTGTACTCCGGCAGCCACATGAGCTCGAGCGTGCCGGTCTCGCCGTGGCGGTTTTTGAGGATGATCGCCTCGGCCAAGTTCGGATTCTCGCACTCCTTGTTGTAATACCCGTCGCGGTAGAGCGCGAGCACGATGTCCGCGTCCTGCTCGATGGCGCCGGACTCACGCAGATCGGAGAGCATGGGGCGCTTGTTCTGGCGCGACTCGTTGGCACGCGACAGCTGCGACAGGCAGATGACCGGAACGTTGAGCTCCTTGGCCATGATCTTGAGCATGCGGCTCATGTCGGAGACAGCCTGCGTGCGGCTCTCGTTCGACCAGCTGTGGCCGCTGCCGGCCGACTGCATGAGCTGCAGGTAGTCGATGACGACGAGGCCGAGGTTCGGGATGCGGCGGCACTGGGCGTTCATGTCCGCAACGGAGAGCGACGGATTGTCGTCAATACGGATATCGGTCGCGCTGATGGTCGTGGCCGCAGCGCCGACGCGCCGCCACTCGTCCGCCGAGAGCTTGCCGGTGAGGAGCTTCTGGCTGTCAACCAGGCCCTCGCCCGCAAGCAGACGCGTCGTGAGCTGCTCGCGCGCCATTTCGAGCGAGAACACCGCGACCGTCTTGCCGGACGTCTTGCCGACGTGCAGTGCAATATTGAGCGCCATACTCGTCTTGCCCATGCCGGGGCGGGCCGCAATGAGGATGAGCTCGCCCGCGTTCAGGCCGAGGATCGTCTGGTCCAGATCCGGCAGGCCGGTGGCAAGACCGGGGATGCCCCCACCGCTGCTCGCCGCCTCGGAGAGGTTTGCGTACACGCGCTGAATGACCATGCTGATTGGCTGCAGGCCGCCGACGTTGCGCCCCTGCCGGAGCGCATAGATCTTGCGCTCGGCCGCCTCAAGCATGGCATCCGCCCCACCAGAACCCTCAAAGATCATGTTGTTGATCTCATCGGCCGCCGTGTGCAGGTTGCGCAGCAGCGCCTGATCGCGCACGATGGCCGCGTACTTGAGCACGTTCGCCGCCGTGGGCGTGACCTGCATGACCTCCATGAGGTACTGCTGCGTCGTGTCCTTGTACACGCCGCGGACCTTCATCTGCTCGAGCACCGTGACGGCATCCACGCTCTGCCCATAGGAGAACATGGCGAAGATGGTGTCAAAAATGTCGCGGTTGACCTGAATATAAAATTCGTCGGACTTGACCTTTTCAATCACGTCCGGGATGCAGCTCGGATCGATGAGCATCGCACCGATGACTGCCTGCTCCGCCGGAGCGGAATGGGGCGGCTGTCTGCCCAGCAGCTCCTCCATGACGGGTCCCTCCCTCGCCTGCGCGCGGTTTATTTCTCTTCGATGACCAGCACGTGGATGGTGCCGGTGACTTCGTAGCCGAGCTTGCACTTGACCTCATACGCGCCGAAGCTCTTGATGGGCTCGGCCTGCACGATCTTCTGCTTTTCGATGGTGAGGTCAAACTGCTCGTGCAGCGCGTCACTGATCTCCTTCGAGGTGACAGAGCCGAAGAGCTTGCCGTTGCTGCCGGCCTTCGCCGCGATCTTCACCTGAATGGCGCCGAGCTTCTTGGCGTTTTCCTCCGCCTCAGCCTTCTCGCGGGCGATCTGCGCCGCCTTGGCCTTCTCCTTCAGGCGGAAGGCATTGAGATTGTCAGCCGTGGCCTCCGTCGCGAGCTTGCGCGGCAGGAGATAATTGCGGGCATAACCGTCGGACACTTCCTTGAGTTCACCCTTTTTGCCCTGGCCCTTTACGTCTACATTCAAAATCACTTTCATAGCAAGATACTCCTTTGCTTAATTTTCCAGATTGTCGTCGATCGCCCTGCGCACCATCTGCACCGCCTGCGCGACCGACACGTCATGCAGCTGCACGGCCGCCGACGAGCGGCTGCCGCCGCCGCCGAGCGCCTCCATGACCAGCTGCACATTCAGTTCACCGATCGAGCGCGCGGAGATGAACACATCCCCATCGCCCATCGGATAAATG
>PPYF01267862.1_pt1 | contig 19966 bp, 15 predicted proteins | sample 1559871 | NCBI WGS metagenome assembly PPYF01 (sample SAMN08240021, study PRJNA423297) | Human gut metagenome, whole genome shotgun sequencing project. | reverse complement strand
CCATCGATCTGACCTATATGGGCTTTTCCGTCGAGCCCGAGATTCCTCTCGCCAATACGGGCGGGAGCAGTTGCGGCGGCAGTTGTTCCTCCGGCAGCTGCGGCTCCAACTAGCCTGAAAAGCGGGGCGGCGTTCTTCGGAACGCCGCCTTTTTTGCGTGCGGCGGATTCGCCGCTTTTTTTGCATCAAAAAACCGCCCCCCGGAGGGAGCGGTTTCGATCATGCGCGGGGGCGTTCGTCCTTGGGGCGGCAGCAGGGGCAGCCGCCCGTGTGGAGCAGGCCTTTCTCCTCGGCTCTGGCGAGAAGCCAGACGACGGCGACGAGAAACACGAGCGTCAGCAGGGCGGACACGGCTAGATGCCCAGATTGTTGTACCCGCAGTCCACGAACATGATTTCGCCGGTCACGGCGGAGCCGAGATCGGAGGCGAGGAAGACGGCGGCCTTGCCCACGTCCTCGGTGGTCACGTTGCGGTGGAGGGGAGCGTGTTCTTCAATGTGATTGAAGATCAGCTTGAAGTCGGAAATGCCGGAGGAGGCCAGCGTCTTGATCGGACCGGCGCTGATCGCGTTGATGCGCGCGCCCTTGGCGCCGAGATCGACGGAGAGGTAACGCACGGAGGCTTCCAGAGCGGCCTTGGCGACGCCCATCACGTTGTAGTTGGTGATGATTTTCTGAGCGCCGTAGTAGGTCATGGTCAGCACGGACGCGTTCGGGTTGAGCAGGGGCTCGAACGCGTGGCAGAGCGCGGTCAGGGAGTAGGCGGAGATGTTCAGGGCCGTGGCGAAACCGTCGCGGGAGGTCTCTATGAAGCGGTGGGTGAGGTCTTCGCGGTTGGCGAAGGCGACCGAGTGGACGAGCACGTCCACGCCGCCCCACTTTTCCTTGACCAGTTCGGCGGCGGCGGCGATCTGTTCGTCGCTGGTCACGTCGCAGGGGAAGGTGAACTCGCCGCCGAGTTCCTCGGAGATGGGTTCCACGCGCTTGTGGATGGCGTCCCCGGCGTAGCTGAAGGCCAGCCGCGCGCCGTTGTCCCTGAAGGCGGACGCGATGCCGTAGGCGATGCTTCTGTTGTTGGCTACCCCGAAGATGAGGCACTTCTTGTCTTTCAACAGCATGGTTTCCTCGTGGTTGGTGCTTGGCGGCTCGCGAAGAGCCGCGGGGAGAAGGCCCGGCGTCGGGGATTCCCCCGTGGCCCCCGGTTGGCGGGGCATGCCGGAACCGTTCGGAAAGGCGTCCTGTCGGAGAACGCCTTAACCGTCAAAGAAAGGTCACTCGTCGGACGCGGGCATGACCCGCATCAGGAAGAACGCAGGGTTCGTCCTTTCGCGCAACGGGAATTCCCGGCGACCTTCCCGCCGGTTGAAGTCCGGGCGGGAACCGGGGAGGGCGTTTCGTCCGATACGGTCCTCCTCCGGTTCTTCCCTACTTCCTGTTAGAGAGCAAGCTCGGAGCCGGTCAGAATGCGGTAGGCTTCGAGATATTTGTTCTGGGTGGCTTCAACGACTTCCTTGGGCAGGGCGGGCGGCGGCGGAGTCTTGTCCCAGGGCTGGGCGGACAGCCAGTCGCGCAGGTACTGCTTGTCGAAGCTCGGCTGGCTCTGTCCGGCCTTGTAGCCCGCGGCGGGCCAGAAGCGGGAGGAGTCGGGAGTCAGCACTTCGTCGATGAGGGTCAGCTCGCCGTTGACCATGCCGAACTCGAATTTGGTGTCGGCGATGATGATGCCGCGGCTTTCGGCCCAGGCGCGGGCTTCCTTGAAGATGGTCAGGGCGAGGTTTTCCACCTTGTCCGCGAGGTCCTGACCGAGGATTTCGGCGGCGCGGGCTCTGGAGATGTTTTCGTCGTGTTCGCCGAGTTCGGCCTTGGTGGACGGGGTGAACAGGGGCTCTTCGAGGCGGGCGGACTCCAGCAGGCCCTCGGGCAGCTTGTAGCCGCAGACGGAACCGGTGGCCTTATAGTCCTTCCAGCCGGAACCGGTGATGTAGCCGCGCACGATGCATTCGATCGGCAGGGGCTTGGCTTTCTTGACGAGGACGGCGCGGCCTTCCAGTTCGTCACGATAGGGAGCGAGTGCGGCGGGGAATTTGTCCACGTCGCTTTCGATGAGGTGGTTCTTCACGAGATGCGCGAACTTCTTCATCCAGAACAGGGTGATCTGGTTGAGGATGACGCCCTTGTAGGGAACCGGTTCGCTCATGATCACGTCGAAGGCCGACATGCGGTCCGTGGTGACGATGAGCAGGGTGGCGTCGTCGATATCGTAGATATCGCGGACTTTGCCCCGGTTGAGCAAGGGGAATTCCTTGATGTTGGTTTGGGTCGTGACTTTCATGTGACGTCCTTTGGGCGTTGCCGCGGGTTGAACGTTGACGAAAAGGTTATCGCTTCCGGCATTCCATGGAACGGGCGTGGGCTTCGAGCTGTTCCATGCGGGCCAGCCGGGCCACGGCGTCGGCGCTGGCGCTCGCGAAGGCGTGGCTGGCGGCGATGACGCTGGTGCGTTTGCAGAAGGTCTGCACGGAAAGGGCCGAGGAAAACCGGGCGGTGCCGAGTGTGGGCAACACATGGTTCGGCCCGGCGAAGTAGTCGCCGAGCGGCTCGGGCGCGTAGGGGCCGAGGAAGACCGCGCCCGCATGGCGGATGCGGGGCAGCACGGACCACGGGTCGCGCATGAGCACTTCGAGGTGTTCCGGGGCCACGCGGTTGGCGAGGGCGACGGCGGCGTCCATGTCCGGGACGAGGACGACCGCGCTCCAGTCGGCCAGCGATTTGCGGACGATCTCCGCGCGGGGCAGGGTAGAGGACTGGCGGTCCAGCTCGGCGATGACGGCGCGGGCGAGCTCCGCGTTGTCCGTGATGCAGATGGCGGAGGCCAGCGCGTCGTGCTCGGCCTGCGACAGCATGTCCGCGGCGAGCCATTCGGGGTTGGCGGAATCGTCGGCGAGGACGAGCACTTCGCTCGGCCCCGCGATCATGTCGATGGCGACCCGGCCCTGTACGAGCCGTTTGGCGGTGGTCACCCAGATGTTGCCGGGACCGGCGATGACGTCCACCGGGGCCACGGTTTCGGTGCCGTAGGCGAGGGCGGCGATGGCCCACGCCCCGCCCATGCGGTAGATTTCCTTCACGCCGAGCAGGTGGGCGGCGGCGAGGATATGCGGATTGAGGGTGCCGTCGGCGCGCGGGGGCGTGACGACCGCGATGTCGCGGACGCCCGCGACCTGTGCGGGGATGGCGGTCATGAGCAGGCTGGAGATGAGCGGCGTGTTGCCGCCCCGTCCGCCGGGGACGTACAGGCCCGCGCGGTCCACGGCTTCGATCTTCTGTCCGAGGATCGTGCCGTCGTCGCGGGTGACGAACCACGAGCGGTCTTTCTGCGCTTCATGAAAGGCGCGGATGTTGGCGGCGGCCCGCCTGATGCAGTCAAGGCTTTCGGCGGGGAGTTCGGCGGCGGCCCGCTCCGGCGCTTCGGCGGGCACGCGCAGAGGCGGCCGCATGTCCGGGCAGTCGAAACGGCGGACATAGTCGAGCACGGCCTTGTCGCCGTCCTTGCGCACGGCGTCCAGCATGGCGCGGACGTCCGCCTCCACGTTCTGTTCGGGGTTGTCGCGGTTCGCCAGCAGGTGCAGCAGCTCGGGCCACATCGCTTCGGACGTCAGCGACAGCAAACGGCAAGTCATGATGACTCCTTAAGGGGCTTCCGGGCGGAAGCCGTTCCGGGACGTTTCCCGGCGAGGCATTGTTGAGAACAGGTGAGTTTAGAGCAGGAACGTTTGAAAGTCGAGTCTTGAGGCCGCCGTTTCCGAACGCGGCCCGCAGCCGGGGCCGATGCGGAGAGAGGTACATGCTGCTCCCCCTTTGCGACGGTTGATAACCGCTGCCCGGTCGATGCGGAGAGGGGGCTTCGGGGTGGGGACGTTTCCGGCCTTTTCCTTTGGGGCCGCGAACGGCGGTCTTTACGCAAAGGCGGAAACAGGGTATCGCCTTGGTCATGAAAAAAGTGTTTTTCTTCTTCGGTGTGCTGGTGGCCCTCGGCCTTGCGGCTCTGGCCGGCATCTATTTCTGGGCTGTCCGGGATTTGCCGGGATTTACCCGTATCGCCGACTACCGGCCTTCGCTTACGACCACCGTTCTGGCGCGTGACGGAAGCGTGATTGGCTATTTCTACCGGGAAAACCGGTTCCTCATCTCGCTCGATCAGATGCCCAAGATGCTCCCCAGAGCCTTTCTGGCCGCGGAAGACGCCGAGTTTTACGAACATGAGGGCGTGAACCCGGTCGCCATCTTCCGCGCCTTTCTGATCAACCTCCAGTCCGGCACCAAGCGGCAGGGCGGCAGCACCATCACCCAGCAGGTGATCAAGCGTCTGGTCCTGACGCCCGAGCGCAGCTACGAGCGCAAGATCAAGGAAGCGATCCTCGCCTATCGGCTGGAACACTACCTTTCTAAAGACGAAATTCTGACCATCTATCTGAATCAGACCTTCCTCGGCGCCAATGCCTACGGCGTGGAGGCGGCGGCCCGGACCTATTTCGGGAAGCACGCCAAGGACCTTACGCTGGCGGAGTGCGCGATCATCGCGGGGCTGCCCAAGGCGCCGTCCGACTACAATCCCTATCGTGATCCTCAGGCGGCCATCGGACGCCAGCATTATGTGCTGCGCCGTCTGCGCGAGCTGAACTGGATCACCGAGGCCGAGTACGACGCCGCGCTCAAGCAGCCGTTGGTCTTCAGGCAGATGGCGGACGGGATGGGGCGTCAGGGCGCGTGGTATCTGGAAGAGGTGCGGCGTCAGCTCATCGATCTGTTCAGCGAGGAGAACGCCAAGCGGCTCGGCATCGATCTGCCCGTGTACGGCGAGGAGGCGGTGTACCAGATGGGCTTCACCGTACAGACGGCCATGGAGCCTTCGGCGCAGATGGCCGCCGACGAGGCGTTGCGTTCGGGGCTGGAGAATTTCAGCCGCCGTCAGGGCTGGCAGGGTCCGGTGGAAAAGATTCCCCCGGCGAAGCTCAAGGAACGCCTCGAAAAATCGCATTTCACGCCCGACATGCTGGTCAACGGCGAGCACGTCAAGGGCATCGTCACCCGACTGACGGACAAGGGCGCGGACATCCGGCTCGGCAAGTACGCCGGGTTCATTGACAACGCCCGCCTGAGCTGGGCGAAGAAGAGCCTCCGCAGCAAGCAGAAGTTCCTCGAATCCGGGGACGTGGTCTGGGTCGCGGCGGTCAGCGATCCCAAGAAGCCCTACAATCCCGCCGAGGTCGAGCCGGACAAGCCCATTCCCCTGTCGCTCCAGATCGTTCCCGAGATTCAGGGCGCGCTGGTTTCCATCGAGCCGCAGAACGGCGACGTGGTGGCGATGGTCGGCGGCTACAGCTTCCGGGACAGCCAGTTCAACCGCGCCACGCAGGCGTACCGGCAGCCGGGTTCCTCCTTCAAGCCGATCGTCTATTCCGCCGCGCTGGACAACGGGTTCACCGCCGCCTCCGTCCTGCTGGACGCGCCGGTGGTGCAGTTCCTCGAAAGCGGCGACGTATGGCGTCCGAGCAACTACGAGAAGAACTTCAAGGGGCCGCTCCTGCTCCGCACGGCGCTGGCGCTGTCCCGCAACCTGTGCACCATCCGCGTGGTGCAGCAGATGGGCGTCAAGAAGGTCATCGAGCGGGCCAAGGACCTCGAACTTGAGCCGCATTTCCCCGAAGTGCTGTCGGTCAGCCTCGGCGCGGTGGCGGTCACTCCGCTGAACATGACGCAGGCCTATACGGCCTTCGCCAACGGCGGCATGGTCAGCAAGGCGCGGTTCATCCTGTCGGTGAAGAACTTCTGGGGCGAGTCCATTTACGAGTCGCAGCCCGACCTGCGCGACGCGCTCACCCCGCAGAACGCTTATGTGATGTCCTATCTGCTCAAGGAAGTGGTGAACGCGGGCACGGCGGCCAAGGCCAAGGTGCTCGGGGTTCCGCTCGCGGGCAAGACCGGCACCAGCAACGACTGGAAGGACGCGTGGTTCATCGGCTTTACGCCGCATCTCGTGACCGGGATGTACGTCGGGTACGACCAGCCCCGGACGATGGGGCGCAGCGGTACGGGCGGCGGCACGGCGCTGCCGATCTTCATCGAGTACGCGAAGTCGGCGTTGAAAGCCTATCCGCCGGACGATTTCGACGTACCGGACGGCATTTCCTTCGCGAACGTGGACCCCACCAGCGGGCACCTCGTGAGCGGCGGCGGGTTGCGTTTGCCCTTCTACACCGGCACCGAACCCGGCTCCAGCACCTCCGAGGAGGCCATCTCCGGCGTCAACACGCGCGGCGAGGACTTGTTGAAACAGATGTTTTAACTGCATGAAACGTCTGGGAAGGAGAACCTTTCTGTAGCCTCCCTTCCCCGCACCCTCAGCCTCCTTTTCCCACGACGTTCAGGTTTCTGAATCCCTGTTCGCGGCGTGCCCTTATCGATTGAGGGAACGCCGCGAACAGGAGTTTTTTTTGAAAGGCGGAAAGGGAGCGGGAGCAGACGGGAGCGGTCAGGACACTGGCGAAAAGGGAGGGAGCATATGGAAAAGGTTTTTTATTTGCTGTTGATGCTTGCGGCGGGCCTGCTGTTCGGGCTTCAATCGCCGATCAACGCGCAGTTGAGCCGTTCCGTGGGGGTGCTTGAGGGGAGTTTCCTTTCGTTTCTGGGCGGTACGCTGGCCCTCGGGATCGCCATGCTCCTGTTCGGCAAGGGGCACATCGGCGGCGTCTTCGGCGTTCCGGCGTGGCAGTTGGTCGGCGGGCTGCTCGGGGCCGCGGTGGTGTTCAATACCATCCTGTGCGTCCCCCACATCGGAGTCCTGCCGACCCTGATGGCGATGATCCTCGGCAACCTGATCATGGGCTGCCTCATCGACCATTGCGGCTGGTTCGGCATCCCCGTAACCCTGTTTACGTGGCGGCGGGCTCTGGGCGTCCTGCTGGTTTTGCTCGGTCTGCTGCTGGCCTTCAAACGCTGACCTTCGTCCGATTATCCTCCTCTTTTTCCTCTTTTCTCCATACAAGAAAGGCCGTCCGAAAATTTCGGGCGGCCTTGTTTTTCCACAAGCAACGGGAAAAGCGCGCGGCAGGGATTCGATAAAGGCAAAAGTCTTAGGAAGATGAGGGGATAGGGGTACGGGGGAAGGGGAGAAGGAAGCCCTTCTTCAGAAGGGTTCCTTCTCCCCTTCCCCCGATTTTTCTTCAATCGTTCGCCTAGTACGCGTGATCGTCGCTCTGGAGGCTTTCGGGGGTCACCTTATGGGCGAAGGTATAGTACACCCACGCCTGATAGGCGATGACCACGGGCACGCAGCAGAGGGTGACGCCGAGCATGATCTTGAGGGTCAGCGGGCTGGACGCGCCGTTGAAGGCGGTCACGCTGAACGCGGGATCGATGCTGGAGATGATGATGCCGGGGAACATGCCCAGCACGCCGAAGAAGGTCACGCAGATGATGAACAGCGCGCTGAAGAACCAGGCGCCGAGCAGGTTTTCGGCCCAGACCATCACCCGCACGGTGAGCAGGGACGCCACCGCGAGGATCGGGAAGATGAGCAGGGAGGGATGCGCGGCGTAGTTGGCGTACAGGTTCGTGTAGGTCGCGGTCAGGGCGAGGAAGAGGATCGCCACGGCGAGGACCAGCGGCCAGAGAATCCGGGACGCGGAGACGGCGCGTTCGTGGATGTCGCCGGTGGACTTGAGGGCCAGCCAGAGCGCGCCGTGCATGCAGAAGATCAGCACGAAGAACACGCCGCCCGCGAGGCCGTAGGGGTTGAGCAGCTTCAGGATGTTGCCGTGGTACACGCCGTCCCCGTCGATCGGGATGCCCATGAACAGGTTGGCGAAGGCCACGCCGAGCAGCAGCGCGGGCAGGAAGTTGCCGAGGAACTGGCAGGCGTCCCAGAACGTGCGCCACGTCGCGCAGTCCTTCTTGTTGCGGAACTCGAAGGACACGGCGCGGAAGATCAGGGCGAACAACAGGATGAGCAGGGGCGCGTACAGCGCGCTGAACATCACGGCGTACGCCTTCGGGAAGGCGGCGAAGGTCACGCCGCCGGCCGTGATCAGCCACACTTCGTTGCCGTCCCAGTAGGGGCCGGCCGCGTTGTAGATGATGCGTTTTTCATCGTCGTTCTTGGCGAGGAACGGCAGCAGCGTTCCCATGCCGAAATCGAAGCCGTCGAGCACAAAGTAGACCGCCCAGAGCAGTCCCCACAGAACAAACCAAATGGTTTCAAGCATAACGGTAATCCTTTCTGTATGGTAGGGATGGCGGGGCTAGGCCTGCGCTTCCGGAGCCGGTCCCTTCTTGGCGTACTTCTGGATCAGGTAGATGTCCAGCACGCCGAGGAAGGTGTAGATGACGATGAACGCCCCGAGCGAAAGCCCGACGGAGGACGACGGGACCGGGGACACGGCGTCGGACGTCCGCATCAGGCCGTAGACGATCCACGGCTGACGGCCGATTTCGGCCACGGCCCAACCGGCCATGATGCCGAGGTAGGGCAGGGGGATCACGTAGAGCAACGCCTTCATGATCAGCGGATGGTCCTCAAGGTCCTTTCTGCGCCACCACGCCGCAATGGCCAGCAGGACGAAGATGCCCGCGCAGGCCACCATGAAACGGAAGGAGAGGAAGGTGGGCAGGACCGGCGGGATGTCGTCGGCGGGGAAGGCGTTGAGGCCCTTCACTTCCGCGCTCGGGGAGTTGAAGGCCAGAAGGCTCAGGAGGCTCGGGATGGGCAGAGCTTCGATGCTGTTGGTGCGCTTTTCCTGATCAGGCCAGGTCAGCAGATACATGGGCACATGGGTGCCGGTTTCCCAGTGGGATTCCATCGCGGCGAGCTTCGCGGGCTGGTATTCCGCGACCATCTGCGCGTGATGGTGGCCCTGAAGGCCGAGCAGCAGGACGAGGATCAGCGTGAAGGGCGCGGCGACGCGCACGGAACGCTTGAACAGGTCGAGCTCGTTCTTGCGCAGCAGGTGCCAGGCGGAAATGCCGAGGACGAAGAACCCGCCGAGCATCCACGCGGCGAAAATCGTGTGGAAATACTGGCTCCACGCGAAGGGGTTGGTCACGACGTCGAAGAAGCTGGACAGTTCGGCGCGCCCGTTCCTGATGACGTAGCCCACGGGATTCTGCATCCAGCCGTTGGCGAGGATGATCCACAGGGCGGACAGGTTGGAGGCGATGGCGACGAGCCAGATGGCGGTCAGGTGGATACGCTTGCTCACGCGTTCCCAGCCGAAGGCCCAGACCGCGAGGAAGGTGGATTCCAGGAAGAAGGCCGCCGTGGCCTCAATCGCCAGCAGCGAACCGAAGATGTCGCCCACGTATTCCGAGTAGCGCGACCAGTTGGTCCCGAACTGAAATTCCAGGGTGATGCCGGTCACGACGCCGAGGACGAAGTTGATCAGGAACAGCTTTCCCCAAAATTTGGTCATCCTTTTGTACACTTCATTGCCCGTACGGACGTAGAGCGTCTCCATGATGGCGAGAAGGACCACGAGGCCGAGGGTCAGCGGGACAAAGATGAAGTGGAAAAAGACGGTCACGGCGAACTGGAGCCGTGACAGCATGACAACATCCATAGAATTCCCCCATGGGTTGAATTTCCGGCACGGCGGCCCGCCCGGAACGTTGCGGCGCCCGGTCTCCCCGGACGTCTGGAAAAAGCGCCGCAACGGGGCCCCTCCCGTTTCCGTTCGGGGCGCCCGTTTTCACTGCGAAACTAGCACTTGGCCTTGAGGGCCGCAGCCACGGCCTTGCCGAGCGCGACGCACTGCGACAGGCCCTCATGCTTGGGCACGAACAGGCATTTCACCGGATCGGCGGGCAGTTCCACGTTCATGGAGGCCAGCCATTCCTGAATGATTTTCGGAGATTCGCCGGACCAGCCGTAAGAACCGAAAGCGCCGCCGACGCGGTTCTGGGGACGGAGGCCCTTCATATAGGTCAGCACGTCGGCGATGCCGGGCAGGACGTTGTTGTTGTGGGTGGCGGAGCCCACGAGGACCGCGCCGCAGTCGGCGAGTTCGGTCATCACGTCGCTGTGGTGGTTCTTCTGGATGTCGATGAGGCGGACGGGCACGCCTTCGTCCTCAAGGCCGGAGGCGACGGCGGAGGCCATGATGCCCGTGGAGCCCCACATGGAGTCATAGACGATCACGGCGCGCTGCTGCGGCTTCTGTTCGGCAAGGGCGCGGTAGGCGTCGAGGATGTACTTGCAGTCGTCCTTGCCGCGCCAGATCAGGCCGTGGTCGGGAGCGATCATCTCGATGTCGAGGTTCAGGCCGGCGACGAGATCGAGCGTCTTGAGCACCTGCGGGGAGAAGGGCAGGACGATGTTGTAGTAGTATTCCTTGACCGCCTTTTCGATCACGCAGCGGTCGTACTGATCCGCGAAGCGTTCGGAGGAGGCGATGTTCTGGCCGAAGGCGTCGTTGCTGATGAGCAGCTTTTCCTCGGGGATGTAGGAAACCATGCTGTCGGGCCAGTGCAGCATGCGGGTTTCCACAAAGTGGATGCTGCGCTTGCCGATGCTGATCGAGTCGCCGGTCTTGACCACTTCGATGGGCCAGCCGGTGGTGTCGAACTGGGCTTCCATGAAACGCTTGCCCATGGCCGAGGTGATAATCTTTTCGGGCCTGCAGCGTTCGACAAGCTGGCACAGGGCCCCGGCGTGGTCCTTTTCGGTGTGGTTGACCACGATGTAGTCCACCTTTTCCAGCGGCATCAGCTTGGCCAGACGGCAGAACATGGTCCCGGCGTAATCGTTGTCCACGGTGTCGAACACGACGTTCTTTTCATCGCGGACGAGATAGCTGTTGTAGGTGGTGCCGCGGGGGGAACGGCTATAGCCGTGGAAATTGCGCTTGTTGTAATCGACGGCGCCGATCCAGAAAACATCTTTCGCCAGTTCAACGGGTTTCATGATGACAAAATCCTTTCAGGCTGATGAAGTGAACGCAAAAAACATGGGGTGCGACGAAGCCCGCCACACCCCTCTCTTACGCATTCGGACGAGCCGCTATCTTAGGCCGCGGAGAAGTCCGACTTGGAAGCGCCGCAGACCGGACAGACCCAATCTTCGGGAAGGTCTTCGAAGGCGGTGCCGGGGGCGATGCCGCTGTCGGGATCGCCGGCCGCGGGGTCGTATTCATAGCCGCAAACATTGCAAACGTATTTCTGCATTTCAATCTCCTGTCCGCAAGACCACATTGGTGCGGGATGGTGTGAACTTTTGGAGAGCCTCTTCGAAGAGGCTGTTACAGCCGAAAAAGGGCCTTGTTGTCAAGTACCCTATACGCGATTACGCCTTCCACAGACCGTGAAGATTGCAGTATTCGCGGGCGGACACGACCTGATCGACCGGGATGCAGAAATCGGCCTCGGGAGCGTCGCCGGGCTTCAGGAACTTCTTGAAGCGCTTGCCGTCGGCGGTGGCGATTTCGATCCATTCGATCCAGTGCGTTTCTTCCATCACATGAGGCGCGGAGCCGACCTTGACCTTACAGCCGGAGCCGTTGGCTTCGATCACGGGCACATGCTTTTCCTTGGCGCCGTCGATGGCCTTGTCGGCCATGAGCTTCATGGGCTTTCCGCAGCAGGCGAGCGGGCCGTCGCCGGCGTGGAGCACTTCAACAATATTGCCGCAAAGTTCGCACTTGTAGATTTCAAACTGCTGAGCCATGAGAAACCTTCCTTATGACGTATGGTTGGCTGAATAAGGATCCTGTCGTTTTCGGAAGTACACCGAGAGCCGTCTTTTGACAATGAGAATCGGATATGGGGAAAGCTCTTTTCCCTGCTCTTGCATACGTTCCGTTCGGAACAGCTCCTGTCCCGAATGCGGAAATAATAATAGTTCTTTTTATACGTGATGTCCAGCAAAAAAAGAGACCGTCCCGTATCCCAACCTGAAAAACGCCCCGAATCTCAAGAATCGGGGCGTTAATCTCATGCCGTTCCAGCCGGTTCCGTACTCAGGCGGGCATGCCGTACCGGTACGCTAGGCGGTTCCGCGCGCCGCGCGCAGGCGGGCATGGCGGTAGGCGAGGTGGAGGCGCGTGGCGAGCCAGTTGAGCACCAGCGGCGGGCTGACCGTGTAGTCCAGCGACTCCTGACATTGCGCCAGAAGATCGTTGACGTGGAGGTGCCCGGCGTCGGGAAGGACGGCGAGGCGTTCGCCGAGGGGGCCGCCGTTGCGGCGGGCGAGGACGGCGGCCTGCGCCTTCTGCACGGAAAGGACGATCCGCCGGGCCAGTGCGGCGTCCACCGCGCCCTTGGCGGAGGTGCGGTCGAACCAGCCCTGACCGGAGCCGATGAAGTCCGCGAGCGCGTCCTCCCATTGCCGGAGTTCCGGGGTGGACGGCGTGTCGGCTTCGGGCCACGCCAGCGTGACGACCCAGCCTCGGGAGACGAGGGTGGGGAGCAGGCGTTCCCGCTGCGGGGCGAGGAGCAGGAAGCATACGCCGGGGCGCGGTTCCTCAAGCGATTTCAGGAGCGCGTTGGCGGCTTCGACGCCGAGGGACTGGGCTTCCGCGAGAATGACCACGCGCTTGCCGTCGCCGCGCGGGGCTTCGCCGAGGATGGTCCGCAGTTCCCGGACCGTTTCGATTTTGATGGACCCTTCCCGACCGTCGAGGATATACAGGTCCTGAAACAGGCTCGCGCCGATCTGGAGGCAGGAGGGGCAGTGCAGGCAGGGCGGCTGGGGGTCAGGGCAGTTGAGGCGGGCGGCGTGCCACAGGGCTACGCTGAACCGTTCCTCGACGCTGCCGCCTTCGAGGATCAGCACCTGAGGGGGATCGGACGCCAGCTTGTCCAGCGCGGCGCGCACGCGGCCCTGCCGCGCGTCGAGCGCCAGCGCGAAGGCGGCTTCCGCCTCTTCCCGCGTGGGAAGCTGCTCTTCTGCCGCCGTTTTCGTCGTTTTTACAGCCACGGGTTCGTATCCTTTTGGGGAGAGGAAAAAGGGGGAAGACGTTGAGGAAGAAAGGGAATATCTGGAGAAAAATCGCGTTGCTGTCAATGCCCGCACGTCGCGGGGGCACGCCTGCCGGGAGCGGACCGCATGAGCCCGTCCTTCGGGGCGTTTTCATTCCCCCATCTCCCGGCTTTTCCAAAGCCGTTTGACGTCGTCGAATCCCTTCCGCAAGCCTCCCGGTTGGCCGGAAAAAGGGGGGATGGTCGGGGAACGCGCTTGTGACCGGGAGACGGTTTTTCGAGGAAAGCCGCGCGCCGCGTCCCCGGCGGTCGGCTGGCGGCGGGAGAGGGAGCCGCGTAACAGGCTCCCTTTCCCGTTTTTCCGTTCGGCTAGCTGCGCCCGCGTCTCAGGCCGGGGCGGTGGCCGCCGTTGGAGAACCCGGCGCAGCGTTTGTTCAGGACAAGGATATAGCTTTCGTAGCCGTCCAGATAGAAGGACAGGGCGCGGGCGAAGTTGCGCCCGAGCAGGCCGTCCACGAACAGCTGGCTGACCTCGCGCACGCGGGCCAGAATCCCCTGCGAGCGGGCCACGATGACCCGTTCCTCGCGCGTCATGGTGCGGAGGATCGAGGTCAGGGTCTGCTGCGCGCAGGGCTGGTACAGCCAGAAGTACATGAGGTCCAGCGCGTTGATGATGCTTTCCGCCTGGAGGGACTTGGCTTCCGCCGACGTCAGCCGGATGAACTCCTCGGGCCGCGACAGGAGCGAAAGGATGTCCCGATCCGGGAAGGCGAGCTCCAGCTTGGCGTAGCAGTCGAAGAGGCGCTGGAGCTTGGTGTCGTAGTCCCAGTACCGCAGGCGGTGGTTGTTCCGCCAGTCCGCCAGCCCTTCGATGATCGCCGCCACGGTGTCGGACGCCGTCTTGGAAATGATGGCCGCGCCGGGCTCAAGAATCAGCAGCGGGTCCGCCGCCGTGAACAGCGGCAGACACAACGCCAGCAGATCGTTGTAGAATACCGAAACAGGGATGGCGAGCAGGCTGCGGAACAGGTTTCCGATGATCGCTTCCTTGGGGAAGCCCCGGTACATGTTGTGCAGCGAGATGTAGATGCTGTTCGCCCCGGCGATGATGGAAAAGACGAGGAACGGGTACTCCTTGACCGTCAGCCCCATCCCGTCCTCAAGGAGCAGGACGCGGATGAACCATTCCAGCAGCGGCACGGACAGTCCCGTGTACAACAGCGAGTCGCACACGCGCGTCCAGCTCACGTAGTCGTTCCAGCGCAGCAACGAACGGCTCCACATGCCCCCGCCGCCGAGAATGGCCTGAGGGATGTTCCGCAGGCCGGTGATCAGGAACCACAGCGGCGCGCCGAACCACGCGAGCACCCACCATTCCTGCGTGTACAGGAAGGTCACCAGCGCCGGGATGAAGCCCGCCAGCACCTTGAGCGTGTTGGCGATGGGCGTGCTGAGGTAGGAAAGCCCGATGCCGGAGCGCTTTTCGGACGCCGTCCGCTCGGCGCACAGGCCGTTGTTCACTTCGCCGCTGGTGCCGCCCATCGTGATGACGTTGCCGTCCTCCTCGATGCGGTTCATGGCGGAAATCACCCGCCATTCCTTGGTGCGGTGCAGTCCGAAATGGCCGAGGCCCCAGATGCGGCGTATCCGGGGACCGATCCGGCGCATGAAGGACGAATGCCGTTCCTGCTCGACATAGGTTTCCCGAAATTCCAGCGTGAGGGACACCGGAAGCATGATCGGCTGGAACTGCTTGCCCCGGGCGATCTGCCTGCGCGCTCCGTGGGGGAGCGTTTCGGGCACGGCGAGGCCCATGCCGTGGCGCACGCCCGAGTGGCTCGTGGAGTCCGTGCCGATGCGGCTGCGGAGCGGCGCGACCTTGTAGGGGGCCTGCAACGAGGGAATGTTCCGCAGGATGACGCGGAATTTTTCGCAGCGTTCCCTGTCCCCGTCGTCGGACGACGCCTCCAGCTTGCGGATCATGGTACGCAGTATCTGCTTGAGGTGCAGGACGCTGCCCTTGTTGATCGCGATCTGGAGATCGTTGATGGCGGTGAGGTGGCGCAGGTGCCCCTCCTGCCATTCCTTCAGGTTGAACAGTTCCAGATGGGTGATCATCCCTTGGCAGTCCCACAGCAGTTCGAGCACGTCCTCGGCGGAGAGGTTCGCGAGCTGGAGCGTGATGCGGTAGCCGCTGCGCAGGCAGGACAGCCAGTCCAGCAGCACGTGCGGCGGCATGCGGAGCAGTTCGGGCGTATCCGGGGTGTCGGACGGCACGTCGGGGGACGGCAGTTCGGGGTTGCGGTCCGGTTTCAGCCACGTTTCCATGATCACTTCGATGGTGAGCATGTCCATCCGGCGGATGAGCTGGGCGATCTGCCCCTTGCGGTCCCCGGTGGCGGTGAGGGCCTCTTTCCGCAAGTCCTCGACCCGCTCGCGCAGGCTGGGCAGCATGGTCTTGTGCGCGTATTCCGCGAGGTGGAGGAACGAGGTCTGCCCGGTGCCCACGAAGGCCAGAAAGCCGTCGGGATCAAGCAGCGGGACGGGGATTTCCAGTTCGGCGGCCAGTGCCGGGGCGTGCTTCTCGTTCCATATCCGCAGGGTTTCCATGACGTGGCGCTGCATCCAGAGCGAAGCCTTGCGGCCCTCGTTCATGAGCGCGACCATAGGCCGCTCGGCGAGGAAGGAAAGGAAGGCTTCGGGATCGGAGAATCCGCGCGGGGCCCAGACGAAATTGACGAAACGACCGTGGAAGGGAGAGCCGAATTCGAGGCCGATACGGACGTCCACGCCCATGATCTCGGCGGCCTGCAACAGTTCGCGCGCGGCGGCGGGCTCCACGTAATTGTAATAGACGACGGTCAGGTAGCGGATGCCCTTGATCCATGCGTCCATGATCAGGTGGGTGGCGTTCTTGCGGCCCTTGGTGTTGGCGTCGTGGACGTGGTGGTCGAGGGTCAGCTGGTTCCACTCCTCGGGCATCTCCAGCAAATGGTAGGCCTTGAGGAACTGGCGCACGAGGCGCGGATTCCCGGACGTGACCTTGCGGAAATCGTGTACGAGCTTGAGCTGCGACTGCCCGTCCCGGCGCGAGCGGACGATTTCCTTCATGATCTGGATGAGGACGCGGCCCGTGTTGTAGCGGAACGGCGTGCGGGCGCTGTGCAGCACTTCGTCGCGGAGGATGCGCAGGGCCATGAGCCGATCCGGCGCACCGCCCGCTTCGAGGTTGCCGAGCAGGTTGATGACCGCGTGGGCCATCCGGTATTCGTGCGTGGTCGTCAGTTCCAGGATGCCGTGCGGGTGCAGGTTGGCGTCAAAAACCTTGTGTTCGAGGTCCTGCGACGGTCCGTGATCAATCGTTTCGTTGATCATGCGCAGGAGCTCGCGATCCTGTTTGTCGAAAAAAAGCGTTCCGTACATGTCCCGATCCTGAAAAAACGAATGGAGAGATGGGCAAGATGCTTGCCCAAAGGGTGAAACGTCCATTCTAGTCAAAAAAAGAACAAGCGTCAATGAGACCGCCCCGGACGGGGCGGTTCCCGCACCGGAGCGTCCCTGTTTCGTCGCTTCCCCTGGGTTGCTTGCGCGCGCTTCCGGCCTCCGCCCGTTCCCTTCCGCAGTCCGTTTCCGACTGCCTGTCACGGGAAGCGGTTGCCGTCTTCTTCCATGGAATCCCCGATGGATAGCGGGGAGGCTTTCTTCCGTCATGGAGCGTGTCGGCAAAACCGTCTTGAAGAGCGTGCCCGTCCGTCATGCCGCAATCGTACGTCAATCATGTTCCGCGACGGAGCCTTTCCGAAAAGGCGCGGCGGCCTTCAACGGAAAAATCCCCGCCCGGCGGGTCAGCCGAACGGGGATGGTGTCGACAGTGGCTGGCCGCGCTAGTTCGTCCAGACGTCGAGGAAGGCTTTGGCCGATCCGCCCTTGTCGAGGTGTTTCAGCAGGGCGCTTCCGAAGACGGCGGCGTCGGGCCGGATGTCCGCCGGGATGGCGGCGAGCTGGTCCGGATGCTGGAGGCCGAAGCCGAGGGCCAGCGGCAGCCTGAAGGCCGCACGGGCGCGGCGAAGGGTTTCCTCGACCTGCGGAGGCAGTCCGGTGCGCGCGCCGGTGGTGCCGAGCACGGATACGACGTACACGTAGCCTTCCGAAACGGCGGCGTAGTCGCGCATCCGTTCCGCCGTGGTGTTCTGTCCGACGAGCGCGATGAGGTCGATGCCGTGGCGTTTCAGCGTGTCGCGGAAGGGCGCGCTTTCGTCCAGCGGCAGGTCCGGTACGATGCAGCCGGACACGCCCGCCCGCGCGGCGTCGGCGGCGAAGCGTTCCAGCCCGTATTGCAGGAAGGGATTCAGGTAGCCCATGAGCACGAGGCCCGCCTTGAAGCGCCCGGCCCGCTGTTTGAGCCCGTCCATAATCCATTCGAGGGTGACGCCCTGTTCCAGCGCGCGTCGGGAGGCGTCCTCGACCACCGGGCCGTCGGCGACGGGATCGGAGAAGGGGACGCCGATTTCGATTACGTCCGCGCCGCTGGCGTCCAGTTCCTCGATGATGCCCCAGAACGTATCGAGTGTGGGGAAGCCCGCGGTGACGAAGGGAATGAGCGCCGTGCGTCCGGCGGCGTGCGCGTTCCGTATGTTCTGTTCAAGTGCCGACATGGTGTTTTTTTCTCCTGTGTTATGCCTCCGGCGGGCAGGGCGCCGCCCTGCACCCGCTGGGGGGAATGATTCCCCCCAGACCCCCTCGGATCAGGCGTTGTCGTGGCTTTCGCCGTGTCCGTCGTTTCGGGCATTCCTAAAAAATGGGTTTTGGGCGTCCCGGCGCTTCATCAGGAAGCCGGCTGATGCCCGCCTACAAACGTCGTGGGAGGATGAGGGACGGGGGGGAAGGGAGAAGGAAGCCCTTCTTCAGAAGGGGCCTTCCCTCGGTCTTCTCATCCTTACAAGTGCAAACAGTGCTCTACGATGTCCATGTCCTTGTCGCCGCGCCCGGAGAGGTTGACGACGACGTTGCCGCCTGCGGGCAGCTCGGAGGCGTGATCCAGCACCCACGCGAGGGCGTGCGAGGACTCCAGCGCGGGGAGGATGCCTTCGGCGCGGCAGAGCGTCTGAAAGGCGCGGAGCGCCTGCGCGTCGTTCGCCAGACCGTAATGGACGCGCCCGATGGCGTGCAGATAGGCGTGCTCGGGGCCGACGCCGGGGTAGTCCAGACCGGCGGATACCGAATGCGACGGCTCGATCTGCCCGTCCTTCGTCTGGAGAAGCATGGTCAGCTGGCCGTGCAGGACGCCGGGCGTGCCGAGATTCAGCGGCGCGGAGTTGTAGCACCCCGGCTCGCCCGTACCGGCGGCCTCCACGCCGATGATGCGTACCGTCTTGTCTTCCACGAAGGGGTAAAACATGCCGATGGCGTTGGACCCGCCGCCCACCGCCGCAACGACGACATCGGGCAGCTTCCCGATTTTTTCGAGCATCTGCGCGCGGGTTTCGCGGCCGATGACGCTCTGGAGATCGCGTACCAGCGTCGGGAAAGGATGCGGGCCCGCCGCCGTGCCGAAGCAGTAGTGCGTGGTTTCCTGTGCGGCGATCCAGTAGCGGAGCGCCTCGTTGATGGCGTCCTTGAGCGTTTGGGTGCCGCTCCGGACCGGGCGTACCGTCGCGCCGAGGAGCTTCATGCGCCGTACGTTGGAGGACTGGCGTTCCACGTCCTCCGCGCCCATGAAGACGATGCAGTCGAGCCCGAGCCGCGCGGCTGCGGCGGCGGTGGCCACGCCGTGCTGCCCCGCGCCGGTTTCCGCCACCAGCGCGGTCTTGCCCATGTGCCTGGCGAGCAGCGCCTGACCCAGCGTGTTGTTCACCTTGTGCGCGCCGGTGTGCAGCAGGTCCTCGCGTTTCAGCCACAGGGAGAAGCCGAGTTGTTCGGACAGCGTGGGGCAGTGGGTGAGCGGCGTTTCGCGGCCCGCGAAATTGCGGAGCAGATCGTCCAGTTCGTCCCTGAAAAGCTGCGAGGGCATGATGGTCCGCATGGCCTCTTCCAGTTCCCGAAGCGGCGGCATGAGCAGTTCAGGAACGAAACAGCCGCCGAAATCTCCGAAGTATCCTTTCTTCATGATGACTATCCTCTCAGGGCCGTCAGTGCGGCCCGTATGCGTGACGGGTCTTTGCGGCCCGGTTCGGACTCCAGTCCGGAGTTGAAATCCACACCGTGCGGGGCGCATGCCTCGACGGCCTCTCTGACGTTTTCGGGGGTCAGCCCCCCGGCGAGCAGCCACGGGCGCGGCGCGTGCAGCCCGCGCAGGCCTTCGCCGTCCAGCCGTTGGCCGCTGCCGCCGCCCGAGGTTCCCGCATCGAGCAGGAACATTCCGGCGGCGTGCGCGTGGCGTTCCATGTCCGCTTCCAGCGCGTGGCGGTCCGGGTAGCGCCGGGGCCACAGCACGCGGATGAGGCGTTCGGCTCCGAGGGTGCGGCTCAGGCGTTCGGCGCAGGTGACGGACTGGTCCCCGTGGAGCTGGACGCGGTCCAGCCGGGCGGTGGCGGCGGTCGCTTCGATGAACCGCATGTCGTCCGTCGTGAACACGCCCACGCGGAGCATGCCTCGGCTGTCCAGCGCGGCGGCCCGTTCCGGCGTGACCGCGCGCGGGCTTTCAGGAGCGAAGATGAAGCCGCACAGGTTCACGCCGAGGTCGGCGGCGCAGTTGAGGAGCGCCTGTTCGCGCATCCCGCAGAGTTTGATCAACAAGTCGTTCACGGTGGCTCCGTTCTGGGGGCGGTTGATGGGGAGGGAGATGCCTCCGGCGGCCAGAGAGGCTACCGCCCCTCTGGACTCCCTGTCCGGGGGGCGAGCCGCCCCCCGGACCCCGGCGTAACAGGAAGCGCCGGAGGCTTTCTTCCACGTATTTTTTCTCGTTGGTTATCCGTTGTCCAAGATAAACGGGAAAAGCTGCAAACAGGGATTCGATAAAGTCAAAAGTCTTGGGAAGAGGAGGGTAGGGGGTCCGGGG
>PPYF01195895.1_pt1 | contig 19996 bp, 35 predicted proteins | sample 1559871 | NCBI WGS metagenome assembly PPYF01 (sample SAMN08240021, study PRJNA423297) | Human gut metagenome, whole genome shotgun sequencing project. | reverse complement strand
CCTGTCGCTGACGATGCTCCGTAGTCCCCTGTCGCTGACGATGCTCCCTTGTATCCTGTCGCTGACGATGCTCCGCAGTAATCATCAGATCTTTTTTCTTCCTTGATTCTTTCCCTTATGTAATTAATGGACGCTTTTACCATTCCTGCAATATTGATTTCAGCTCCGATCTTCATTTTTGTGGATGCTACTTTACTATCATCCCCTCTTCTCGACAAATCTCCACTCTGCTCAACCTCATAGTAAACTGAATGTGCCGGATCGTAGTATGAAAAGCAGTCAAGCGGATACTCGCAGGCGTGCATCCCACATTTACATGATTGTGCTCTATCTTCTTCATATTCTTTCCATACCTCATATTGTTTTCCTCTGCATGTTAGGTCTCTATTAAAACCCTTATAAGATTTTATTACTTCACTCATTCACTTTTCCTCCAATCATTTGATATATGATTCTACAAGTAACTTTCGTGCACATTTTATGCCGCTGTTGATCTGTGTCTTTTTCGGTATGGGCTTGTATTTGTTGTATACTTCGTTCCACTTTTTCCATGTGAACCCTTCCCCGGCTTTCTCTACTTCCGCATACTCTTTTTCGTATTCCTCAAGTCGCTTTTTCTCCGTCTCACAGCGTTTCAAAATCTCTATAGCAAGTGTTAAATTGTCCATTGTTGTTAATTCATATTTTTTCATTTCCTTACCTCACTTCCTAATAACTGACGTTCCAAGTCGTCCATATTGTAATTACGTTCCTGGAAATTGTTAAAATCCGTTTTCTTTCCTATTCCCGGATTCTGTTGTAAATAGCTTTCAAACTTCGGTCCAAAAAGTGTAGTAGGTCGAAGATACCCGTCCATTTTTGTACCTTGCCATTCGGATGTTTTGTTATCGACTACCTTCTTAAAATCTTCTAATTTAGCTCCCTCACGAAATCGTTCCCGGATATGCTTTCTCGATTCTGATGATGTGCTCTTGTAACTCTTCCCTGTCTTTTGATTCAGATAGTCGATGACTTCCGTATATGGTATGTCCTGCTCTTCCTCCTGATGGACTACAGGCTCTTCTTTCTTCGGCCGTCCTCCCTTTCTCCCTGCCTCTGACCGTTTCTGGCAAACCTCATCGTACTTCTCCCAGTGCCGATCAACCTGTGCCCGGATAAATCCAAAAGCCATTTGGGTGACTCCATCCATTTTCGGTAATTCCATATCTCTAGCATATTGGAATAGTGCAGTAAAAAGGATTCCCCTCTGCTCCATACTCATGCTTTCGATCTGATCCAGGTATGATGTATAGAGTATAAAACTGTCTCTCACCATACATCACTCCGTCCAAAAATTCGTATTTCTTCCGGAATTGGAACAAAGATTCTACAATTAGCCAACGTTTTTATTGACGGTTTAATACATTCGATTGTTTCTTTAGACCGATTCAGTTCTTGTTTCGTCCATATTGCAAGGAGTCTTCTATCTTCCGTTAAGTTCATATCTGGAATGAAGTAGCCTTTTCCATCCTGTAAGTTGATGATCGGCATCTTCTTTTTCGCTTCATGGAGGGCGTCCCGCATTTCTCTGTCTGTCAGATTCAGAGCGTATGCAAGTTCTGATCTTTTAACCGGATGCCAACTCCCAACCGGTATTGCTTGTAACACTTCTTCCGTCCTCACGTATCCTCCTTTCTCCCTCCGGTTTCCCGGAGGGTCCACTTCGTTATGCGTGATGTTTACAAGTGACATGTGATATATTATTATTTAGCTGTTGACAATCTCTATTTCCACTTTGATGCTCGGCACCCCGGAAGTGTACTCAAATTCATGCGTTGTATTAGCGATGTGTTCTGGATCGTCATTCGGTATCACACCGGTTCTTTGCAAAGCATCTTCGATCACCTTGTCAGCGAATGAAAAGACGTTCATTCTATCTCTTTTATTTCCTTTTTTTGGCTCCTTGAATACATAGTGCAGGATAATTGGTTTGTCAGTTTTGAACCTCTTTAACCCAATTCTGATTGCATTACAGGCTATCATTTGATATTCCTGCTTCATCCTGTTTCCGGCTTTTGGATTTTTCCCTATTTCTTTTATGTATTCATTCAGTCCAGGGAAACAATGTCCTTTATAAAATTCTCCTCTGATCTCAAAAGTAGGATTTCCCATATCGTTCCCTGAATTCCTCCCTTGTGTGGTTCTGCTCATATATTGCCTGTCCCAACATTTTAGACAGCTTCATCCTCATTCCATCTGCATGCAGTTTTCTGTGACATTCTTGGCACAGAGGAATAAGCAGTCCATCCTCGGTACCTTGTTTTCGTTTCCCGCATCCACAAATCAAATGATGCCCCTCTATGTTATACGGTTTTCCGCACATCAAGCAGTATTCCACGTGTTCGGTAACTACCGTATCTCCTTTTTCCATTAAATCTCTCCTATCAGCATGTCCGGATAAATCGGATTCTTCAGTACTTTTGTTCTCTTACACCAGTCACACATTTCACACCGGATCGGATCGATTTCGCCATCCTTGAGAGCGATGATTTTCTTCACATTCATTTCCATTCCAGATAAGCAATCATCCATCCATTCCTGCGGTATCTGAATGATTTCGATATCTGGTTCTTTTTCCTTGCTTGCGGCGGCGATGAAAAACGGAAGTTTTTCTCCGGTATTGATCCTTACGATTTCCTGATAGACGGCAGCCTGAATGTCATATCCCCAGTACCGGACAAAATCCATGAGTCCAATGTCTCTCGCATAGTGCGCCTCCCTTAGAGATTTCATCACTTTCAGGTCCGTAATGCATATTCCAGGAAGATAGCTGTCAAGTTTCACTTTCCACTTTGCCCCGAACAATTCTCCTGTAAATATCTTCTGTTTTTCCCCGCTCATGAACTTCATAAACAGTTCGTCTTTTTCAATCCTGTTTATAATTTCCTCCGCCTTCCGGTACTCTACTTTCAGCGTCCCTGATTTTGTGAAAATTTCTGGGTGCTGTGCCTGAAATATGTTAAGCATTCCTTCGAAATGAGCATCTACATAACTCCCAACCAAGAGAGACGTTGTCGTTTCCATTTCGTAGTCTCCTCTAATTTTCGCCAGTGCCTGTTCCTCACATCCCAGTCTTCCGACAGATCCGCAGAAATCCTTGTACTGCGATACGCTCAAATATTCTTCATTTGCTTCTTTGCTATAATAATTTTCCTGTGTTAAAATCATTTGAAAATCGCCTCCGTTTCTTCTGATACTTTTTCTACGATATCAAAAGGATTTTCCGCTTCTTTTTTCGGCACAGTTTCAATATCTTCTGGTTCTCCTTCTACGCAGCATCCCATAATTTCATTTGGTAAATAAATCCTACAAAAGAACGCTGCCGCACGATACGCAAGCATTTGTTGCGGCATCGTCTGCCACTTAGATGTTTCTTTTCCGTATTTGTCCGGTTTAGAATACCATCCTTCGTCTTTTGCCATTTTTATTGTGATTTTCGTTCCGACCGCTTCTTCTCCTGTTTCCTTGTATGTAGCCTTTACATAACAGCCCCATTCATCCGTACTTTCTTCTCCAACATACACAACTCTTACATTTTTAAATTCTTTTGAGGCTTTAATCATACTCATACAAGCTTGTCCGGACCATACCGGTTTTCCTTTTACTACATAAAGATTTTGCATTACCATTACAGGAGACATACCGTTCCTGTTTGCCATATCAATCGCAAGCATGCAATCCTCCGGTTTTCCTTGGTAGTTTTGCGGAACAAGCTGCGATTTTGATATTCGTTGAGCCATCTTGTACAAATTATTAAAATTTTCTCCATTAGAAAATGGGGCCGAAACATCATATTTCATTTCTTGTTTCATTAATTCGTCCATAAATGTCCTCCCTTATAACTCGATCACTGTCAAATCTTCTTCATCTGTTGTCCTTGTTGCAATAAATTGCAGGCCCTTGTCCTTGCACTTTTTGTAAAGGCTCTCTCTCATTTTCGTGGACATTTTTTCCACTCCGTCAATCAAAACGATCTGCAGTCCGTTTGGCTTCTGGATTGCAACATCAATGCAAAGATCCAGTTTTTCTCCGTCTGAAAGATTGCTGATCGGAAGTCCATTGATAAGTGGGATTCCATCTTTTACAGTCAGTCCATTGATCGGGATAGTTGCTGTTTCAAGGATTTCCCCTGGAAGCATTCTCGCTTTTTCGATTTTTCTTGTGTACTCTTCTGATTCTTCAGTAAGTTCTGCAACTTCATCCTGTAGATCCAACATTCTCTTGTACTCATTCAGATAGGATTTCATCTTTTCTGTCTGCTGTGCCTGTTCCTGCAGTTCAGAGAAGTCAATCAGGTCTTTCTCTGCAATGTCTTTGTATTCTTCCATTGCGCTGTCATACTTCGCCACATTTGCCTCATACTCTTTTTTGATCACTGCTGACTTGTCCTCTTTTTTCTCTGCAAGTCCAGACATCCTAATTTCGTTTTCTCTCATCTGTGCTTCAAGTCTTTCCTTCTCCTTTACAAGGCGTTCCTTTTCTGCAGCAAATTCTCTGTCCAGCGCTGAAAGCTTAATTTCTTTATCTGCTTCAAACGATCTAACCTTGTTATCTCTCTGCTCAACAAACCGTTTCGCCTTTTCGATATTCTCGTTCTCTTTCCTTGCCCTCTCGATTTTCTGGTACAGTTCTCCAAGGTTCTCGTTTTCCCATTTCTTTGCGTCATATCCTTCCGGGATCTCGCTTGCAATGTCCTCGATAAAGGATTTCTTATTTCGAATATCTCTGTTGACATCCTGACGGTTTCTGTAGTAATCTCCTTTTTCTGACTGAATGTCATTTAAGATCTGGAGGATATTCTGGTCATAAGATACCCAGTCAGGAATTTCTCCGAACCAGTCTCGAATTGTCTGTAGTGACCAATCATACTGGATCATGTCCAGAATAATCGCATTCTGTTCTTTCTCAGTCTTGTCCATAAACTCGACAGGCGAAAGCTGCAACGGTGTGAAAATGTCTTTCAGAAATGTTTCCGGACTGCCAACTTCATGCCCGTTCTGTTTCACGCTTTTATAATCTGCCTGATTTGTTCTCGCTTTTCTGTTGATTCTAAGTCCGCTGTCAGTCTCGATCAGAATCTCTCCCTCTGTCTCTCCATTCCTTACGATGTATCTACGATCAGATTTATTAGTCAGTGCGTATCTAATTGCGTCGATTACGGATGATTTCCCGACTCCGTTTTGCCCAGAAAGTTCTACACTTTTACCATCACCGTTATATTCTGATATACCGAAAAGATTTTTGATTTTAATTTTTGTAATCTTGCTCATTTGCAAATCCTCCTTAAATGCGCTATACTTAACTTGATCTTTTATCCGAGTGCATATCTGGGATTACCGTCCCTATGCACTCTTTTTCATGCCCTGCAGCCGGTGTCTCCGGCGCAGTTCCCGCATCTGGAGATAATGCTTCTCCCGTTCTTTCACACAGTCATGTGTTATGTATGCTACTATCATCATGTCCAGTGCGATCCCGAACGCCATAAAAAACTCTGCCGTTGAGATAATGTTCTGGCTGTAACTGTCAGCGGATCCGGCCATCACCAATACGGCAACTCCCCCGACTACTGCACAGATGTCTTTCAAGATCCGGTATTTCCGTAGTTTTCTTCTATGCATCTCCCTCACCTACCTTTTGTTTTTCATATTCCATGCTTCTCGCTTCCAGATGCTCAACAGGTACATTCAGATCTTCCGCCGCTTTGTACGGATAAAACTCGTATGTCCTTTTCTTCTTCCCACTCACTACCCGACTGTATTGATTCATGCCCCTCTTCGCCTGTTCCCGGAACGCCTGCGGTGCTATCTGGAGTATGTAAGCTGCTTTTTGGGCATTTCTTATAATCGGTTCCACTTCTCCTCCTTTTCTCGTAGTCACGACATCGAGTATTCCTGTGAGCATCTAGGCATCGATTTCTCTTCGTGCAGTAAAAACATTCTCCAAAATACTGCATACTTTACTTTCTCCGGAAAATCCATGCAAAATTTGTTACCACAAGTACGGCAAATACTACTACGCTCGCTTTATACCACCGCTTTGCATGTTCTTTAATTTCTCCTATTACTCCTGCTCCCAAATACTCTTCTGTCTTTTTCCAATCTTTTTTCATCTGTTTTCCTCCAAATTTCAAACATTTGTTCGATTACCTATTGCTATTTGCAGGAAAACTTGGTATTATATTCCTGTAAATAGCTAGGTGGGTTAGCTAGTTACACAGCCTCGGTGGTGTGCCAGCACTCCGGGGCTATTTTTTATTTTTCTGTGAGTCTGTGATATCGCGCCATTTGAATCGTCCCTTTCCCGAGTTCCTCCACTGTCCGATTCCTCTCAGATCTCCGTAATCGAGCCATTCAATAACTGCCGCCATGTCCGAATCTACCATACACTGGATTGTAAATTCGATCGCTGATCCAGCCGGAACCGTCTCACTGCTGGAAAGAGCAATTCGTTCTCCCTGTGCTGTACTCGCTCGTAAAGGTCTCTGGCAAATACCGATTTCTCCTTCAAAGAGAAATGGGATTTGTCTTTCCTTCACGAAGATCAATCCATCGATCTCTTTCTTGTATGCTTTGATTGCGCTGGATGGTGTTCCCTTAACCCTCCTCAGCATCCCACAGGAATCTTTGAAGAATCCTTTAATCTGGTAGTCCCAAAGAAACGGCGTTCCATCATCCAGTCTCGGGAATACAGTCATTGATTTCTCGAATACTTCTTCCGCTCCAAGCGCTTCCACCTCTTCTTTCCGGCTCGGTGCGTCCGGTGCATTACTTGCAATGTACTTCTCATGGATCTCTGGATCCGAACTTGCAGTCCCGAGCACCTCCTCAAAAAATTCCAATCTTACTTTCATTTCTTTCATTTCACTTTTCTCCTTTCGACTTGTTTTTTCTACGCAATCAACGCCACGCTTTTCCTTTGCATATCTAATCCACGCTTTCTAGGCCACGCCTTTCCTTCGCATTTCAACGCCTTGCTCTGCCATTGCGCCTCTAAGCCAAGCATTTCCTTTGCCACGCCCTGCTTTACTTTGCCTTGGCACGGCCACGCTATTCCTTTGCATCGCTGGGATTGGCCGTTCCTTTGCACCTCAAAGGTTAGCTACGCTTTGCCATCGCAAAAACCAAATGCTTTTTTTGCTTTTTCTTTTTTATATTTTTCTTTTTACATAATCAATAACTATATGTCTTATATAATCTAAAGCTTTAGGTATATATATAATTAATTAAATATATAAATATATAATGTTATATATATATTCTTTTCTTTGCTTCTTTCTTTTCTTAAAAAACCAAAATAACCAAATGCTTTTTTTGCTTTTCTGAAAAACCATTTGCTTTATTAGCTTTTCAAAATAACCTTTTGGTTTTAAATTTCGGCGGCTTTTTTTCACCGATCTGCTCACCTGATCTAAAAGCTATCCGCAGCCGCGCCACAACGAGGTGAAGACTCTATCCAATGAGCCGGTCAGTACTGGTACATGACGTCTCACGACCTACTGCTTTCGATTTCAGTTTCTTGCGTGTATTGATTATGGTTTATTTTTCTCCTATAATTTCCCTACAGGCACTGCCATGCCGAGTATGTAGAAAGGAGGAAAAATATTATGGATATTAAGCCATTTAACGAGTTCATAAAGTCTCTTACAGAAGAAGATCGTGCTTATATCAATGAATGTGAAGACATCATAAGCATTGACACTTCCGATCCAAACTTTATGGAAAATATCGCTGGATACATCAGTTCTCGCGGTTTCGGGATGTCTCTGAGATTGCTTCAAATGTACCACGAATGGATTTCTGAACAGCTTTAGAAACTTCGCTGCCATTGATTACAATGGGTTTTGAAAAGGGCTCCAGGAATCTCCTGATTTCTAGGAGTTCTTTTCTCATATCTTTAACTTCTTTTCTCAATTTCTTTAAGCATTTATGAGACCTATTTTTATTTAGACTGTCATACAATTTGCAAATAGAGCCAGTCATTTCGGCTGGCTCAAACTTTTCATAGTTTCTAGCCAAAACTTCCATGTAGTCATGAAGAATCTCTCTTTCTCTCTTTCTTTTACTCACTTATTTCACCTCCACTCTCTTTTGCGCACGGATCGTTTTCTGCCAGTAAATTTCCATCAAAATCCCAGTATTGTTTGACTATCCTACATAAATCTTCTTGCGTTCCTTCGCCTCTCATAGATTCTGTCTTAATGACCTGAATCACTTGCGCTGAATCTGTTCCTCTCGGTCTTGCCATTTTATTCCACCTCTCTTTTAGTTCAAAATTGTTACATACTGGTTTACTACTCCATCAAGGAACTTGTTAATATTGCATTCTTTCTATAAATCTCTCGTATAATCTCACATGCTTCGTCCAGATTTTCCAATGTCATGTAATTTTCAATCATACATCGAGAAATGACATTACCTAAAGTTGCGCTCTTTTCTTCCTTAAAAAAACTGTCGAGATTTTTTATATCCATTCTTCTTACCTCCTATCTTCACTACCAAATAAATACTTAATTTCTAAATCCGGGAAGAATGTTTCCTGAATTAGAATGTTCAACAGAAAAAGTAATACGCTTACAAAATCTCTTAGCGATTCTGTTGAAAAAAATATAAATGATAAGCAAAAGAGATTATTAAGAGCACAAGGAATAAAATAGTATTCCTTTGGTGAGCGTCATCTATGGCGTCCACTTTTCTTTTGAAAAAATTATTCTCCTCATATAGCTCCTTGAGATCGTCATAAACTACATCCTTTAAACGATTATATTCCCTCCGAATATCATTCAAATCTTGCAAAACCTTTTCTTCCATTCTCCATCACTCTCCCTTCTCATCTGGTGGCTGTTCTGCGCTTTCATCACAATGTTCCAACCCGAAATCAAGCAATACATTGTCGAATTTATCAGAAATTTTTAAAACAAATTTTGTCAAAGATATGACTTCTGACGCACTTCCTATTTCTGCTATTCTCGCTTGTGCGGATAGCAGATTTTTTATTGCTTGATCCCTTATATATTCTCCAAAGTATTTTTTCACTTCACACCATCTCCTCCCTACTCCAGAAAATACTCAATAGTGACGCCGAAGTAGTCGGCTACCTTTTTAAGCGTATCTACTTTAGGAATTGATTTTTCCCATCCCTTGATTGTTGCGTTTCCTATGTTGCAGTCTTTTTCAAGCCGTGAAATTGATACTCCTTTTTTCTTGCATAAATCTTCTACTTTACTTAAAATCAAAAATACCACCTCCTTTTTAGGTTTTTTCCTAATCTTATCATTGACAATTATTAGAGAATAATCTAAAATGTAAGTACCACCAAACAAACGAGATTATCCTCTATTTATTGTCTTTTTGTCTTAGGCGATTGCCTAACTCTTAAACTCATTATATAGGGTATTCTCTAATTTGTCAACGGCTTTTTTTAGGCTTTTATCTATTTTTAGGGAGGTACCAAATGAATAGTGTTGAAAGAGTAAAAGCGATATGTAAAGAAAGAAAAATTCCGATATCGAAAATAGAAAAAGATTTAGGATTTGCAAATGGATATATTGGTCAATTAAGGAAAGGCGTATTCCCTGCTGACCGTTTAAAAAATATAGCAGAATATCTAGATGTATCTACGGAATATTTACTGTCCGGCTATGACAATGAATCAAAAAATAAATACTATATCAGTGAAGAAACCGCAGAAATGGCTCAGACTTTATTTGAGAACAGAAATTTACGTGTGCTGTTCGATGCGGCAAAAGATGCCTCACCAGAGGATTTAAAAACTACTTATGATATGCTTATGGCATTGAAAAAGAAAGAACGTGGGGAAAATGAGTTTTGATTATCAAGTATATTTATTAGATGGAATGACAGTAAATGAAGCTGTTACAGAAAATGAAGATGGATCATATACAATTTTCGTGAATAAGAATTTATGCGAAAGCAAAAGGATGAGTGCTATTAAACACGCACTTTCTCATATCAAGAATTTTGATTTTGGAAAGAGTGATGTTCAGGAAATAGAGTGTACAGCACACATTTAAAAGAGGAATAACAAATGGATGATAACGCAATTTTGAGGATGTATAAAAGAGACCTCCAAATAGTCAATGATTGTGCGAATCTAATAGAAAACACTACAAATCCAGACGTATTTTTTGAAAGATGGAATTTATACATGGAGAAATTAAAAATTCTTGCAGATGCACAAGATAAAGGATTAGTAAAAGTTTCTGGGGAGAGCATATCCAAAAAATACAAAAAATTGTCTGGTAAAGAAGCATATACAGATGCTGTTAATCAGTTTATTAAGAGATACTGGAATGATACATGCAAGAAAGCCGAAAATTTAAAAACGGAAAACGGAAAGAAAAACAGGTATAACAAATTCTTCGAAAAAATGGGAACGTACGATGATATAATCCCACAGGAATGTATTGAATTCTACAAAAAGTTAGTACCAGGAAAAACGGAAAAAATAGAAGAAATAAAATGTGATGATAGCGTAATTATAAAAAGAAATCAGATACCAAAAGAAAAAATTGATGCAGACCAAAGAGTAGATGCCAGCGATTCATACAAGAAAAAAATATACAAAAAATATTATTTGGGATATCCAGAGTTGCCATTTATCTCTAAAGACAGAGAAGAAAATACAAGTTGGATTGAACAGGCTGAAATGTTTGGCGGAACAGTAAGCAGAAAAATGATGAAACGATATAAAGACGGATTATTACCCGGACACGTATACATGCTTTACTGGATAAATAAGTCTAAATCTCATAGAAGAATACCAGCATACTTTGAGTATGAATACGGTATTGAATTTGTACGAGAAAGAAAATTTCTTAAAGATAACGGTTTTTTAACTGATGACTGGACTCTTTCGGAAAAGGGATTAAACGCTATAAAATTGCATTCGGAAGTTATTTCTGAAAGAGAAAGAATAAAGAACGTAAACAAAAGAAAAACCGGAATGTCAGAAATAAAAAAACAGATTTTAGAAGAAAAAAAATCAATGATTGTAAATGGATTTACTCATTATGAATATTTAGCTGAAGACGGAGCCTGTGAGAAATGTAAGGAATTAAATGGAAAAGTATTTTCTTTGTCTGACTTAAAACCCGGTGTAAATGCTCCTCCGATGTGTGATAACTGTAGGTGTGCAATAGCTCCGTATATGGATAGAGAGGAATTCGAAAAAGAAGTATTCGGGAAAAAAGATAGTATTACGATAAAAAATAAAGAAGACAATAGCAATGGTACATTAATAATTAAATTGATTTTCATTTTGATAGCTATATATTTGATCTTCTTCACTTAGGTATAACCGCTTCGGCGCTTATATAGACAGCTTCTCATACAAAGGAAAACGGAGGACATTTATATGGGATTTTTGAAATCTTTGTTCACAGGAAAGCCTACTAATGTCTTTAAACCAGATTTTACAAAATCTGAATATGATAATTGGCTTGATTATTTAAGTATGGGCGGAACGGATAGGCAGTGGAAAGTTCTAAAAAAGGAAAATAGATGGAAATTTCCAAAAAGTAGTACTGAAATATTTATGGAGTACGAAAAAGAAGTAAAACCATTATCAGATAAATATTATTCTCTTATGGAGAAAATTGAAAAAGATTGGTCTTCTTTATACAAATCAAAGGACTATACAAGCGCACTTTCAAAAAGAATAGAAAAAGAATGTATGGATGCTATAGATTATTTCAAAAAAATGCGCTCTATTGATATGAAATACGGGGAACCTTCGCCAAAAAACATTCCTCCATTCAAGAGACTTGCAATGCTATACGAGCGTCAGGGAAAATATGAATCATCTATAGAAACATGTAAGAGTGCTATATTTTTGGGGATGGATGAACGTGATCGAATGTTACGTATGATTAAAAAAGCAGGTAGAACTCCAACAGAAGAAGAAATGGAGATTATTAAAAACAAAACAGGTATAACCGCATAAGCGATTATATAAAGGGTTTGGGTTTTCTCAAAAAAGAGAAAGAGAGGAATGGAAAATGAAAAAGAAAATTGTTGCAATGATGCTTGCTAGTGTTATGGCCTGTGGATTGTGGGCTTGCGGTGGATCAGGTGAGAAATCAGAAGATTCTGCAAAGCAAGAAGAAGTTAAAAAGGAAAAGAAAGCCGAAGAAGCAAAAAAAGCCGAAGAAGCAAAAAAAGCTGAAGAAGCAAAGAAAATAGCAAAAGAGGAACAGGAAACACTTGAATCATATTCCGAAAAGCCAGTATCTGATTTTATGCAAAAATCTAATGAGTTAGGATATACAGTTAAATACGAGGATGATGGAGTTGATTTCACAGATTTAATAACGGATATGTCTGGTGATTACAGTGTGGATTCTGTAAAGGTTGATACAGAAAAAAAGGAAGCATATGTGGAATTAATAGCTAACTCTGTTTTGCAAACAAAAAAGATGACTGACTCGCTGAATGACAAGCTCCCGGCTGCAAACTGCTGGGTTGCAGCAAAAAATTATGGGGAATCACAATTCCCTTATGGTTTTAAACTACACTATTTAATGGGGAAAATAGCTGAAGAAGCACACGATGAAAATACTTGGTATCTAAAAGCAGAATGTACGGTTACTAATATGTTTGGCGCAGAAGCTGACGGAACTTGTGAAGCGCTAGTGACCGGGACAAAAGATTCACCGCAAGTCACTTCATTTAATGTATATTAAGACTGAACGAAAAACCGTCCCGGCGCTACCAACACTGGGACGGAGACGGAATACATCCGCAGATGATACCCCACATTAAGTCAAACATATTGTATCATCTTCGGGCAGCCACCGCAAGCGGAACACACGTTCTTGCTGGCTGTTATTTTTATGACCAAAATGAAAAAGGAGATGATGTTTTATGGCAAACAAGAAAAAGCATCCGAACCTTCCGAACGGTTACGGAACGATCCGCAAACTCTCCGGGAACAGGAGAAACCCGTACTCTGTACATCCACCAGTTACAGAATTCACAGTAGATGGAAAACCGATTATGAAAAAGGCACTCTGCTATGTGTCAGACTGGTACGTTGGATTTGCTGTATTGACAGCGTACAAAGCCGGAACATATAAACCGGGTATGGAAAAAGATCTGGAACAATTAAGAGGGCAGGAAGATGGAGACCTAGCCGAATTTACAAATAGAATCCTGTCAGATTATAACGTAGCAGTTCGCTCAAATTCCAACGATCAAGAATTGCTGTTTTCAGAGCTGTATGACCAATTTTATAACTGGAAATTTAACGGGAAAAAGAAATACTCCGCAAGCTCTAAACAAGCAACAAGAACAGCTTATAATAACTGCAAAGCTTTGTATAACAAAAAAATAGGAGAAATAACATATGAACAGCTTCAGCGTATTGTGGACTCCTGCCAGTTAAAACATGCCAGTTTGGAATTAATCGTTTCTCTTTTAAAGCAAATATATCGTTATGCATTGGCGCAAAATCTAGTAGAAAAAAATCCTACAGAGCTTTTAAGGATTAACATTCCAGACGATGATGAACACGGAGTTCCGTTTAATATACGTGACCTGGAAAGGCTTTGGGAACATGCTGATAACTATATTGCCCAGCTTCTTCTAATTATGTGCTATTCTGGCTATCGCATTGGTGAATTATCTGTAATTAGCGTAGATTTAGAAAAGAGATGCTTCTCAGGGGGACTAAAAACAGATGCCGGGAAAAATAGGATTGTTCCCATCCACTCTTCCATACTCCCTATCGTACAAGATCGGCTAAATGAGAAAGGATCTCTCATGGGAATATCATACAGCGCTTTTAATAAATCTCTTTCAGAATTTCTTAAAAGTATAGGTATTGGAAAACATACGGCCCACGATTGCAGACACACCTTTTCTATGTTATGTGAAAAATACAAAGTAAGCGAAAATGACAGAAAACGAATGTTGGGGCATAGTTTTCGTGACATTACTAATTCCATCTATGGACACAGAAGCTTAGAAGATTTGAGGAAAGAGATAGAAAAGATACCGTGTTACAAACGTGTCGCAAACGATTATAAAAAAAGGGCTTAAGTGAGTACCGGAATCATTAGGAGACATTAATTAAAAACACCGAATTTATACCGTTTTCCCGGTATTCCCCTAAAATTCGGTGTTTCTAAAATTCTATTAGAATTAATTTGCTTTTATGAAAATATAACGTATTTACGCGGTTTTTCGGCACTTTTGTCACAAATTTGTTACAAACAAAAATGTAAAGATTAATAAGAAAACATTATTAGGATGAAAGAAAAGCCAAAGATGATACAATATTTTTCCTCCAGAGTGCAGGCTCTGGAGGAAAACGTTTTTAATAATCTCTCTGATCTAATTATGGTATGTGTAGTATCAGACAACCTCGATCTGTACTGCATCAATGGCATAGCCGTACCAACCAGCATATCCGTTTGCTCCAGATCCGTAGTTAGTAACCCAATCCAGCCATCCTTTGCCGATACAATGTACACGATAACGGACATTTTTACCTGATATACCTACAAGCCTAAACTGTAGACCATCAATCGGGTTCTTACCATCTCCTGCGAACGTATCTCCCGCACTGTCTTTGTTATAATCTCTACGCCATCCATACCAGCCGCCACCTTTTCGATGTGCTCTGTATTCCAGATAGCCTACCTCAGCCGCATCACCCTTTGTCTTTGCTCTAAACGCTACAATCGGCTTTCCCATCCATCCGGAATAACCGTTAGAATTGGTATTATTATAATTTGTTACTTCAGACTGCCAGCCTTTTCCCTGTGCGTTCGCCTGATGAACTACATTAATTTCATCAGAAACAGGCTCGGATGTGGATGGTGTCGAAGGTTTAGGTTGCTCAGATCCACTAGAAGATGAACCGTCTTTTAATTCAGCAGAGACCATATTTAAAAATCGCTGCCATCCCATATCAAGCGTCCTGTGAGGACAGTATTTACCACTATAGTCCTGATGTTTCGTTACCTTATCAATTCCCCATCCACGAGCTTCCAGTAGTTCCGCAATAAATTTAGCAGCGTTCTGTTCGGCTTTGATAAAACGATCACCACCAGATTTAGAATAGCAGATTTCAACGGATAATCCCTCTCGGTTTCCTTTTCCATTCCCATCTCCGGCGTGCCATGCGTTCCTGTTTTCCGGTATTCCCTGTACTATTTCTTTGTCGTCTACTGCATAATGGAAAGATACTTGATTATTATTGCCAATCATGTACTGTACTTCATTCCGCGCGCTTGCATCATTAGCCGTATTGTGTACAACAATCCGCGTTGGATTCATAGAATAAGGGCACTTAATTCCGTATTTGTTTGTAGCAACTAACATTTTTACAATATTCATATTTATTCCTCCTCATCGTTTTGTCTTTGGTTTACCACCTTATCAGCTACTTCCAGACCTTTCACAAGGATTGTAGGAACATTGTATCCGGCTTCCACAAAATTTTCTAATATGGATCGGATCTCATTGATTAACAAAGAGGCCAAGACAAACCAGCCGAGAAGTGTCGTAATTCCTAGATCAATTCCAATCGTATGTCCTATTTCTATAAATACAGCAGAAGCACCAAAAGCGACCATAACCATCAACCAGTATCCAAGTTTCTTAAGAACACCTTTCCATCCTGTCATAGAATTTTCTTTCCCGGCTATCCGACTTTTCATCCATCCCGTCAGCCAGTCCGCTACGTTAAGCAGAAGAAACGCAACAAAAAGTACCCAGTGTTCCCCTAAAATATAAGACAGAACTGCAACAATCGTCCCTACCACTGCATTGTATCCATCGATAAAAGGTTCTGCATAATTCATTTTTTTCATATCCTCACTTTCCTTTCTTGTATTTTATCTGTTATTAAATAGGAGCATCCCTTATCATCACGCCACCATCCTTTCTAAATAGATCGGTACAAAATGTATTGCTTCATCTCCGACAATTTCATAAGCTCTGGAAAAGATCTCTTTCGCCCTGTCTGCGATTAAATTGCAGATAAACTCTTCCATCTCGATCCAATGTCTCTTTTTACACATACGGTGTATATCTTCTAAGTAGCCGTAGCTGTAAAGCATCACATGCCCTAGTTCATGGAGAACTACAGTAGTTAAAAACGAACCAGATAAGTCGCCTGACAAACAGATTGACATGGTATCTGGATCTGTAACAGCGCAAGTCTTTTTACCTGTCCTGTCAATCAAAATCGGATCAGACGGATGTACAAATCGAACAGTCCATAAGATCCCATTCATTCGAAACTTCATTTATTTCACCTCGCAAAAAGAGCCCTAGCTGTATTGCTAAGGCTCTTATCCATTAATTCATCGACTGTACTTTCTGTGCCATCTGAACAATTTTCTGTTTCAGCGCCGGTTTTTCCGATGCATCTGCATATTTCATCACGCTTTCCACCATATCTTCCATATCGTTAAAGATTTCGGTCATGGATTCCTCCATTTTTTTCTTGGATTCCGTATCTTTGTTTTCGGTGTAATGCCTACGGTAGTTATCGTATCGATCATAAGCGTCACCATATTTCGATCGTTTTCGTTCCGGTTCATATCCATATCTTGAATGATCTCTAGACCGGTTTCCGCTCCATCCATTTCCGTCCATATTGTTTCTGTCATCCCGATTAGGATATCCCATTCTATAGCCGGTCATCATCGGAGGAAATTCGTCTTCCATCCAGTCATTTTCATACTCTTCCGGAATATGCATGTATGGCATATATCCAGCAGAACGTCCACGCCCGGAACGATGAACAAACCTTCCATTTCTGGCACGTCCACGATATCCATATCGGTCATTTTCGGAATCGTCATAGTCTTCCACCATCCGTTTCGTCAGCTCGCCCTCCATAATTTTGTTAGGAATTTTTATCATCTCCATGTATTCTTTTTCCAGACAGGCTTTTGCTGTTTCTGCGGAAAAATACTCCATCTGCATCGCATCTTTCAAAATATCTACTGATTCACCAAAGCATTTCCGGTCAATATTGTCATATCCGTTTGCCGACATCTGTTCAATGTCCTGCTTTGCAATATCTTTAATCTTTTTGATTAATTCGTAATGTTCGCTCATATTCAGCACCTCCTAACCGCATACCCTGACTGCTGTAAGGTTTGGATTATCAACTTGTACGGCTGCAACACCGGTGTTCTGTACAGTCACCGTCTGACAGCATCCACACGGAACATCAATATAGTGCTGAGTAGCTACATTAAAGTATTCAGATGCTGCCGCCGGAGTGGCTCGCATCACTGATCCAGTGATTGGCTCCCCATCTAATGCAATGGCAAGAGACACCTCGCCAACTACCCCACCTGCCGGAATTGCTACATTTCCACTGAATCCAACAAGATAGCGTCCTGGTTTAACAAGAGTAAGCTGGGCGCTTCCGGCTCTGTGGCGTTCTGCGGAACATTTACTTGAAATTTCTTCGGAATAAACAACGCCCTGTCCAGGCGCTACGGTCTGCGGCGTCGGGTTAAGTAATTCAATCATATTATTATCTCCTTTATACAAAAATAAAGGGGATAGACCTAGTATCTATCCCCAAATAGGCAATAGTAACATTGAGATCGTTTCTCAAAGTTCCCGTAGGGAAGATACTATTTAACAACCACACGTATTACATCCACAGCCGTTTACGCCAAATGTGAATCCCGTAGGATTGATGATAGACGTATACGGACTCATTACCGGATAAGACGGAACCGGTGTAGGACGCAATGCGTTGACAATGTTTGTTGTCTGCGCTGCATTACTGAGCTGGAGCTGTGCGGACTGTAATTCAGTCTGTAAAGACTGGATCTTGTCCTGAGTAAACAGATCAACGATCCTCTGTGTTCCGGCGTTCTGTGCGTCGATCACATCCCTAAATCCGCTGCAAAGAGCCTGCTGAATTGCATTTCCATTATTATTTACGGTATTTTGCAAAATGTTTGTCTGTGCGGCAAGGTTATAATTCACACCGTCGACCGCTCTCTGTGTCTGGCAGCAACAATCCTGAAGCTGATAACCCAGATTAGAGATATTGGAATTTACTCCCGCAAATCCATTACAAAGCTGTGTAGAAATGTTTTGGATTCCGCTTTCGATTCCCTGTGTAGACAATGCCGCGTCAATATCTGCGCGTGTTGCATATCCCTGAAATGCCGGGGAATTTGCTCCACCATTTCCACCCCAGCCGTTGCCGTAACCGCCCCAGCCGAACATACCAAAAATCAGAAAGAGTATGATCCACCAGCAACCGTCTCCACCCCAGCCGTCATTATTTCTTCCATTGTTGCCAGTTAATACAGCAACATCAGAAGCAGTTAAACCATCTGTCATAGTCTTTTACTCCTTTAAAATATATTTACAAAATCATGCGCATTGATTTATGTACTAAAATAACCCTTTAAACAGCCCTTGCATTTGCTGAGCTTTCTGCTGGATCTGGTTAAGCTGATTTTGATTCAGTTTCCCAGACTGTAACATTTTATTGATTTCTTCCTGCGGGTTCTTGCCCTGCATTTCCTGACGGAATTTCTTGTAATCTTGAATCATTTTATTCATAGGATTCTGCGGCATACCGCCGCCCAACATATTAAATAGAGGATTTCCCATTGTTCCGTCCACCTTTCCTATTTTCTTCTGTTGCTAGCTTAGTAGCTGTCTCTAAAAGCCCATACAGTTCTTCGTATTCTCCTCGTAAATCGTTGTATTCTTGCCGGGTAACGTATTTATCGTCTAAACTAATTTCTGTCTGTTTCTGTGGCTCTGTTGCGTTCACTCCAACCTCTTTATACTCAAACGTTCGAAGTGTTGGCATACCGGCATTATCCGTTGTCTTTATAAAAAATCTGGATTCCTCACTATCCATAAGCAACACACTTGTGTTTGGCGCCACCAGATAACTCTTTGCGCCTGCCTCGCCCTGCACCCACAAAATACCTTGGTTTGTCTGCGGTACTTGTGGCTGTTGTGCCGGCTGATACTGTGCTTGCATTTGTGCCAGCCTGTCCATTTGCGGCTGTAATGGGTTATAATATGGTGTCGGTGTATAACCGCCATATCCATTATTCATATAGCCTGCCATAGTGTTTCCTCCGTTCTATGACTATTTCTATAACTTTCTATGACTTAATTTTAGCCATAAAAAAAAGACTCCGACAGTTCGTCAAAGTCCTTGAAAAGTATAACAAAAGTATCACAATAGCTTATTTATCATATCTCTTATTATTTCTTGCTTCCCGGAAGTTTCCCAAAATAATTCCTTCCTCATCATAAAAGCCGTTTCTTCATCAAATCCCATGCTATCTATTTTATATAATTTATCTGTATACTCTTTATCTATTTTTAAATTTTCATCTTGCAAATATTTTAAAAATTTCTTTTTTCCCAAAAATAAAATCATACCGTACCTCCAACAAGTATAATATCCCATATTATATGTAACTTGTCAATCAGCATACCCTTATAATCTTATTATTCACTTTCCTGCTCAACCGCTTAATGGTTGATACGCTCACGTTCATCAGTTCCGCACACTGTTCAAGGGGAATGTTTTTGCTTCGATAGTCAAAAAGTGTACGTTCATCAGATGTGAAATTGCAATACTCCCGGAAATAGTTTAGTTCCGGTATGGTAAAATCATAAATCTTCATTTTTCCTCGTTACATCGTAAAATTTAAAATTATTCTTTTACACCTGTAAACTTGCTACAAATAGAGTGGTTCCTCCGTCACCTTATGCCAGTACGCCGGATACTCGTCAGGGTTCCAAACAACTGCCACTCCATCTGGTGCTATACAATCATATTTTTCGCCTTTCCAAGTAATGCCATCACCCTTGTAATAAGCGTCATGCGCTCCTGTAGGCTGTTTATATTCCGGGTACTTGTCCGGTTCTGGTTCCGGCTCCGGTTCTGGAATATCTGTCCCGCCCTCTTCGAGAGCTTT
>PPYF01350009.1_pt1 | contig 19998 bp, 13 predicted proteins | sample 1559871 | NCBI WGS metagenome assembly PPYF01 (sample SAMN08240021, study PRJNA423297) | Human gut metagenome, whole genome shotgun sequencing project. | reverse complement strand
GAGCACTCCGCGGGTCATGTCCGCATCCCGGAAGACAATTTGTAGGACTTTTGTGTGTGTCCCTTATGGGCACCTCTGAGCAAAACATAACCGCGCGAAGCCGATGTCTGAATTGCCATCTGCCATGTTTTTAATAGCAGATGGCAGTGAGTTTCGGTTCGCGCGGTTTTATATTGTCTGTGAAGAGGTGCCCTTAGGGACACCAGAAAGTCCGCCCATTGTCTCTGGTGTGTCGGACATGCACCCGGCGGATTGTCAAAACGTGGAAGAGACACGGAATCTGATGCAAACATTCAGCTGAAAGAAATGCTCACATTTTTTTCCAACGAATATTCCCTCTGCATTTCCACATGAAATCCCCAAGTGCGTTTCTTTATAATATTACTTATCACCCCAAAGAGAGCTGTGCTTATTGCAGCAATTCCTTTTAGTGTTCCCTGAAACAAAAAATTCCATTACACCGGAATGCCGGTTGACAATGCAGAAGCATCATATTAGTATAAGTGAGAATGAATATCAATATCAAAAGAGAAAAGGTGTGTGGAAAATATGACATTAGAGGAACTGCCAATCGGAAAGCGCGCTGCTATTACTGCGGTCGGCGGAGAGGGCACACTGCGGTGCCGGCTGTTAGATATGGGACTGATCCCGAAGACTGCTGTGGAGGTGCGCAAGGTGGCTCCGATGGGAGATCCGATTGAAATACGCATCCGCGGGTATGAGCTTACGATCCGGCGGGAGGACGCAGCGAAAATTGAAGTGAAACCGGAGGAAGAAAAATGATATTTGCATTGGCTGGAAACCAGAACTGCGGTAAGACGACGTTGTTTAATCAGCTGACAGGAGCTAACCAGCATGTCGGCAATTTCCCCGGCGTTACGGTGGATCAGAAGATGGGGGAAATCCGCTCCACGAAGAATTGTTCCGTGGTAGATCTCCCCGGAATCTATTCCATCAGACCTTATACCAATGAGGAGATTGTCACCAGAGATTTTATCTTAAATGAGAAGCCGGATGGAATCATCAACATTGTGGATGCGACGAACATCGAGAGAAATCTTTACCTGACGCTCCAGCTTCTGGAAATGCACATTCCGATGGTGTTAGCACTCAATATGATGGATGAGGTCCGCGGAAACGGAGGTTCCATTGATTACAGGCAGATGTCGCAGGAATTAGGGATTCCCGTGATTCCGATCAGTGCGGCGAAGGATGAGGGAATTGAGGATCTGATTGCGGCGATTGTGGAAGTTGCGGGCAAAAAGATACCGCCCAAAGTCATGGATTTCTGCGAGCAGGGGCCGGTACACCGCTGCATTCATGCGGTGTCGCATCAGGTGGAGGATCATGCGGTAAATATCGGGATGTCCCCGCGCTTTGCGGCGACGAAGATCGTGGAAAATGACACGGACATTATAGAACGTCTGGCTCTTTCTGAGAATGAGCTGGAAATGATGGAACATAGTATTGCGGAGATGGAAAAAGACTGTGGATTGGATCGGAATGCGGCGTTAGCTGACATGCGGTATACCTTTATAGAGAAGGTGTGCCAAAAAACGGTTAAAAAATGTCAGGAGAGCAGGGAGCACATCCGGAGTGTGAAAATCGACGGTGTGCTCACGAACAAGTACCTTGCGATCCCGATGTTTCTACTGATCATGTTTTTAATTTTCTGGCTGACGTTCCATGTGGTCGGCGCGGCGTTAAGCGACTGGCTGGCGGTGGGAATCGACGCGTTTACTGCCGTCTGTGACAGGGGGCTTACCGCGTACGGATTGAATCCGGTTGTACACAGCCTGCTCATCGACGGTGTTTTTGCCGGCGTCGGGAGCGTGTTAAGCTTCCTGCCGATCATCGTGGTGCTGTTCTTCTTCCTCTCGATTCTGGAGGACTCCGGCTACATGGCGCGCGTGGCTTTCGTGATGGACAAGCCGCTGCGTAAGATCGGACTTTCCGGGCGAAGCTTCGTACCGATGCTGATCGGATTCGGCTGTACGGTTCCGGCGGTCATGGCGACAAGGACGTTGTCGAGTGAGAGAGATAGAAAGATGACAATTATGCTCACGCCTTATATGAGCTGTTCTGCCAAAATACCGATCTATGCAGTGTTTGCGGCGGCATTTTTCCCGGGGAACGAGGCGGTTGTGATGATACTTCTCTACACGGCGGGAATTGTGGTGGGCATTTTGTCCGCACTGGTACTGAACCACACCGCGTTCCGCGGGAATCCGATTCCGTTTGTCATGGAACTGCCGAATTACCGTTTCCCGTCGGCAAAGAGTGTCGGACAGCTGATCTGGGATAAGGCAAAGGATTTCCTGGAGCGCGCGTTTACCATTATCTTTGTGGCAACGATTGTCATCTGGTTCTTGCAGACCTTTGATCTGAAGCTTAATGTGGTGACAGACAGTGAGAAAAGTCTGCTCGCTCTGGTGGGGCAGTGGATCGCACCGCTGTTTGGACCGCTCGGTTTTTCGGACTGGAGGGTTTCTACGGCGTTGATTACCGGATTTACGGCAAAAGAGGCGGTGGTCAGCACCTTGAGTGTGTTGACCGGCACGGCGACTGCCAATCTAAGCAGGGTGCTCGGAAGTATGTTTACCGGGCGCTCGGCGGCAAGCTTCCTTGTGTTTACGCTGCTTTACACGCCGTGTGTTGCAGCCATTGCGGCGGTGAAGCGTGAGATGGGAAGTGGCATGCGGGCATTTCTCGTCGTGGTGCTTCAATGCGCGGTCGCGTGGCTGATGGCATTTGCGGTTTATCAGATAGGAGGAATCTTCTTTTGAGTGGGTTGCATGCGTTGGATCTGATTGTGCTGGGGTGTATCCTTTTGTGGATCATCCTGGCGCTTTTGTATATGGGAAAAAGAAAAAACGACAAAGAAGATTGTGGCTGCTGTGGTCACTGCTCATCCTGCAGCGGATGTAAAAGTGGGAGAAAGGATAAGAAAAATTAAAAAAAAGGAACAACCGATTGCGCATTTTGTAAAATAGGTGTAAAATATATAAAATGAGTGCAAAATTGTGTATAAGAACAGAAGAGGCGGCAGAGGGAATTTGCACATACAGATACGAATACAAAGGAAGGGGATTTCAGATGAAGAAGCATGTTATTGCGGCGGTTGCAGCAGCAACATTTGTTACAACAGCAATGTCGGGCTGTACAGGTGCAGATACGACGGCAGGTGGAGAGTCCGTAAACGGTGAACCGTCCGTATTGCAGACGGAGGCGGTCATGGATTCGACAGAGTTGTCCGGCGATGCAGCGGAGGATGACGGCAAGGTTACCCTGACTGTGTGGTCAGAGGAGACTAATTTTGATGTTCTGCAGGAGATGATCGACAGCTTCGAGCAGAAATATGCCGGGCAGGCAGATTTTGATATTCAGCTTGCGGTAAATGCGGATTCAGAGACACGCAATACGCTTCTTGGGGATGTACATAACGGAGCGGATATCTTTCCACTGCCGGATGATCAGCTTACCAGCATGGCTGCAGCCGGCGCACTCGAGCCGGTACCGAATGCGGATGAGATCCGCGAGGCGAATCTGGATGAAGCGGTTGCAGCGGCTTCTGTGAATGATACGCTGTATGCCTATCCGATGACGGCGGACAACGGATATTTTCTGTATTACGACAAGAATTATTTAACGGAAGAGGATGTCCAGACAATGGATGGGCTTTTAGCAGCGGCGGGCGCCGTGGGCAAGAAGGTGACGATGGACTGGAGCTCCGGCTGGTACCTCTATGCGTTTTTCGGCAATACCGGACTGGATTTTGGTGTGAATGACGACGGGGTGACAAATTATTGTAACTGGAATGCAGCAGATGGCAGCATAAAAGGAACTGATATTGAGGAAGCGCTGCTTGCCATTGCACAGAATCCGGCGTTTTTAAGCTGCACCGACACGGAATTCATGGAGGGCGTGCAGGATGGCACGATTGTGGCAGGCGTCAGCGGCGTGTGGAATGCAGCGGAGATCAAAAAGGTATGGGGCAATGATTACGGAGCAGTGAAGCTTCCAACCTACACCTGCGCGGGTCAGCAGATCCAGATGTCTTCATTCACAGGCTATAAGATGATGGGCGTCAATGCCTATTCCAAGCACAAGGACTGGGCATTAAAGCTTGCGGACTGGTTTACAAATGAGGAGAATCAGATGCTGCGTCTTGAGGAGCGCGATCAGGGACCTTCCAATAAAAATGCGGCTGCGTCGGAACAGGTACAGGCGGTGCCTGCCATTCAGGCAGTCATTGCGCAAGCACAGTACGGTAAGCTTCAGCGAGTGGGTAACAGCTACTGGGATGCGATGACGGAGTTCGGCAATCTGATGGCGACAGGCAGCACGAACGGAACGGACCCGCAGGAGGTTATGGATACGCTTGTGGCTGGAATCACACAGTCGACGGTACAGTAACGGGGAGGAGCAGGATATGAAGAAAAAAAGCTATATCAGTACAAAGTTTATTATTCTCATTCCGGTATTTATCCTGGGATTTGTGTCTGTCGTTTCCAACATCCTGGCGGTGACGAATATCCGGAGAGTCAACGCAAATGCAACACAGATTGCAAACGGTTACATGAACTGTATTTCAGAACTCGGTGATATTCAAAAAGAGACGCTTCTGATCCATAGACTGGGGCTTTCGCACATTGTGGCGACCGATTTAAATACCATGATCTCGCTGGTCGAGACGATCCGGAGCGAGCAGGAGACCTTAGAGACATATCTGGATGATTTTCAGGAATATGTGACAGACGACAACAAGGCGGAATACGACGAGCTGGTCTCAAATTATGAGGGAATGAAGTACGAGCTTGCCAATCTCATGGCATACAGTGCCAACAACGATAACGAAGCGGCTTATGCGCTGGCAAACGGCAAGATCGCCGATTATTCCAGTGCAATGCAGGAGAGCATTGCGGCAATCCGCACCAATGTCAGCGAAAATGCGGATGTGGCAAAGGAACAGCTTGCAGCGGTCTACCGGACGGCAATCGCGGCGAGCACGGCATCCATCATCATCAGTGTGGCGGCGCTGCTTGCAACTCTGATCTGCGTATTCCGGCTGGTAATTATCCCTCTGTTAAAGACACAGAAGGAGATCACAGATATTATTGAGGATATTGACAAGCGTGAGGGTGACTTAACGAGACGTGTGAGTGTGCACGCGAACCAGGAGGTCGCGGCGGTCGGCAATGGCATCAACGTGTTTATGGACAAGCTTCAGGACATTTTTAAGGTGATCGTGAACAATTCAACCAGAATGGAATCTGTGGTCGGCGAGGTGCGCGACAGCGTCGTGACATCGAACAGCAGTGTGTCGGATCTGTCGGCACTCACAGAAGAACTTTCTGCCACGATGGAGGAGATGTCAGCCAATGCATCCCTCATCAATACGAACACCGAGTCTGTAAAGCAGGAGGTTGACCAGATCGCGGAGCGCACGTCAGAGATCAACGCGTACACCCGCGAGATGAAGGAACATGCGGATTCCATGGAGGCTTCCGCAAGGGAGAACATGGAGTCTACCGGAGCCAAGGTCAATGAGATTTTAACCGTATTAAATCAGGCAATCGAGGACAGCAAGAGCGTAAATCAGGTAAACAGCCTGACCGATGATATTTTAAATATTGCAAGCCAGACCAACCTTCTGGCGTTAAATGCCTCCATCGAGGCAGCGAGAGCAGGGGAAGCGGGCAGAGGATTTTCCGTTGTTGCGACGGAGATCAGCCAGCTTGCAGCCGCCAGCCAGGAGGCAGCCAACCGTATCCAGCAGATCAACCGCGTTGTGACGGAGGCGGTTGGAAACCTCACGGAACATTCCAACGGACTGGTGCAGTATATGAATGATTCCATTCTTCCGGAGTTTGAGGCGTTTGTCGATGCCGGAAGTGCGTACCGGGAGAAGGCAACCCACATTGAGACCAGCATGGGAGACTTTACCGAGAAGACGGAGGTCTTAAAGAAGACGATGGCAGAGATCGCGGATTCCATCAACACGATTGCACATGCGATCGAGGAGGGTGTGAAGGGCGTTTCCAGCGCTGCCGACAGCACGCAGGTGCTCGTGGGCGACATGGAGGACATCACGCGCCATATGGACGAGAACCAGCACATCGCGGCAGATTTGAAGCGCGAGACAGAGGTCTTCAAAAAATTATAGGCACAGGATTTGTCCGCTTGCCAGAAGTATCAAATTGTTATATAATAGCCTGTGGTCATGTCACAAGACAAAGGACAGCCACAGGCTGTTGTTATTCAGGAAAGAAACAGCACCGTAAGGTGTTATACAATGGAGGTTTAAGATGAGTAAAGTCAGAACCAGATTCGCACCAAGCCCGACAGGAAGAATGCATGTCGGCAATCTGCGATCCGCATTATATGAGTTTTTAATTGCAAAGCATGCCGGAGGAGATTTCATGCTTCGCATTGAGGATACCGATCAGGAGCGCTATGTGGAGGGCGCTGTCGAGATTATCTACCGCACGCTGCAGGAGACGGGACTTGTACACGATGAGGGACCGGACAAGGACGGCGGATACGGTCCTTATGTACAGAGCGAGCGTATGAAGACCGGCATTTACATGAAATATGCTAAAGAGCTGATTGAGAAGGGGGAGGCATATTACTGCTTCTGTGACAAGGAGCGTCTGGCATCCCTTAAGACAGAGGTGGTCGAGGGCAAGGAGATCACGCTCTACGACAAGCACTGCCTGCACCTTAGCAAGGAGGAGATTGAGGCAAATCTTGCTGCCGGCAAGCCGTTTGTCATCCGTCAGAATATTCCGAATGAGGGAACGACAACCTTCCACGACGAACTTTACGGAGATATCACCGTGGAGAACGCAGAACTGGACGATATGATTTTAATCAAGTCGGACGGATACCCGACTTACAACTTTGCAAATGTTGTTGATGACCACACGATGAATATTACACATGTGGTTCGCGGAAACGAATACCTCTCCTCAGCACCGAAGTATCAGCGTCTTTATGATGCGTTCGGCTGGGAGTCACCGGTGTACATTCATCTGCCGTTAATTACGGACGAGAACCATAAAAAGCTTTCCAAGCGCAGCGGACATTCTTCCTTTGAGGATCTCTTAGAGCAGGGATTCCTGTCCGAGGCAGTGGTCAACTACATCGCACTTTTGGGATGGAGCCCGGAGGACAACCGTGAGATCTTTACCCTGGAAGAGCTGATCAAAGAGTTCGACTATCACAGAATCAGCAAATCCCCGGCGGTGTTCGATTACACCAAGTTAAAGTGGATGAACGGGGAGTACATCAAGGCGATGGATTTTGACCGTTTTTATGAGATGGCGGAGCCGTATCTGCGTGAGGTCATTCACAAGGATATGGATTTGAAGAAGATTGCAGCGATGGTGAAGACCCGTATCGAGGTTTTCCCGGAGATCCGCGACCACATCGACTTCTTCGAGGAACTGCCGGAGTACGATATTGCGATGTACACACACAAGAAGATGAAGACCAATGCAGAGACCTCGCTGGAGGTTTTAAGCGACGTCCTGCCGCTGCTGGAAGCGCAGGAGGATTTTTCCAATGATGCACTCTATGCGACGCTCCTTAAGTATGTTGAGGAAAAGGGCGTGAAGAACGGCTATGTGATGTGGCCGATCCGTACCGCAGTGTCCGGCAAACAGATGACGCCGGGCGGAGCGACAGAGCTGATGGAGGTTTTAGGCAAAGAGGAATCCATTGCGAGAATCAAAAAAGGCATTTCCATGTTACAGAAATAATCAGAGGTAATCTATGAGTTTTAACCCGTCTCAGCGTGAGGCCATCCGTCACAAGGATGGTCCCATGCTCGTACTGGCCGGGCCCGGTTCGGGCAAGACCCTTGTCATTACGGAACGCACCAGACATTTGATAACAGAATATGGAATCAATCGCGGAAAATCTTCCGCAGTGACGTTTGGAACTTTCCACGCCGTCTTTTTTATGATCTTAAAGCACGCCTACCACTATCAGGCGGAGAACATCATCCGCGAGGAGCAGCGGGTGAGCTGCATGCGTGAGATCATTAAGCGCCACAGGCTGGAATATGAGGATGAGTCGGAGTTCATCGCAGCGCTTCTGGGGGAGATCGGTCTAGTGAAAAACAGCGGAATTTCACTCGATCATTACTATTCCACGAACTGCGGGGAAGAGGTGTTCCGGAGAGTTTACAGCGAGTACCACGAATATCTCTATGCGCATCATCTGATTGACTTCGAGGATATGCTTTTGTATACATGGGAGCTTTTCAAGGAGCGGAAGGATATTCTGGCTGCCTGGCAGAAAAAATATCCCTACATTCTGATTGACGAGTTCCAGGACATCAACCAGATTCAGTTTGAGGTGGTCAGGCTGCTTGCGGGTGAGCAGAGAAATCTGTTTGTTGTGGGGGATGACGACCAGTCGATCTACCGCTTCCGCGGAGCAAAGCCGGAGATTATGCTGCGGTTTGAGCGTGAAATTCCGGGGACGAAAACCGTGCTTCTCGACACGAATTACCGGTCGCAGGCCAATATTGTCGAGGATGCGCTGAATCTGATCGGGCACAATAAGGAGCGCTTCCAGAAGCGCATCCACGCGGCACTCCCGGCGGAGACCGGGGTGGAGTATGCCGTTTTTGAGGATCAGCGGAAGGAGAATCTGCGGATCATCCGCGATATTTGTGATGCGGTGGAGAGGGGAAAGAGCTACCGTGATTTTGCTGTGCTGTTCCGCACTAACACACAGCCGCGTCTTCTGATGGAGCAGATGATGGAGTACAATATTCCGTTTAGGACGAGAGACCGCATACCGAACCTTTACGAGCACTGGATCGCAAAGGATATTTTTGCCTATATCCGGATCGCGCAGGGAAGCCGGGAACGCCGTGATTTTCTGCAGATCATGAACCGCCCGAAGCGCTATATCAGCAGAGATTCATTGGACGAGGACACGGTGGCATTCGATGTGTGGGAATGGTATTTCAGAGAGGCGGAACAGCCGTGGGTGGCGGAGCGGATCGTCACGCTGGAGCATGATGTGATGCAGCTTCGCCGGATGAATCCGTTTGCCGCCATCAACTATATCCGGAAAGGCATCGGATATGACGAGTTCTGTGCCGAGTATGCAGATTACAGGCGTATCCGGGCGGATGAACTTTATGATGTGCTGGATGAACTACAGGAAAGTGCAAGAGGCTATGAAGATTATGACGGATGGTTTGCGCACATCGAGAATTACACCAGGGAATTGGAACGCCTGTACCAGAGCCAGGAAAAGCAGAGTGAGAGCGTAGCGCTTTCCACGCTGCATTCCGCCAAGGGGCTTGAGTACGAAAACGTCTATCTGATCGACGTGAACGAGGGAGTGATGCCCTACAAGAAGGCGGTGCTGGATCAGGACATCGAGGAGGAGCGCCGGATGTTTTACGTCGGTATGACGCGGGCAAAAAAATATCTGCATCTCTTTTCCGTCAAACAGATGAATCAGAAAGATGCAGATATCTCGCGCTTTATTGCCGAGGCAGGAGAGCGTCTCAGTCCTCCATGTCGTTAAATTCTGCCTCGTCAAGCCACTCATCAAAGCGGTCGGATACGGCTTCGTATTCGGCGTCGTCTAAAATATTATCCAGAGACGGATTGCCATCGCTATCCTCCGCATAGCGGTAGATATAGACCTCGCCGTCCTCGTTCGGCTCGCCGGCTTCGGTGAGCGGAAGAAGGGCGATATAGTCCTGCTCGTTGACGGTAAAAATGGTTAAAATCTCACATTCTACCTGGCTGCCGTCATCCAGATCCAGGGTGACCAGGATATCCTCGTCTTCGTTGGTGTTATGGTTGTCTGCCATCATGATATCTCCTTTATTGGATGTTATTAAATAATCGCCTGAATGTAGAGCTCCGGATGCTCCTCAAGATTGATGAAACGTGAGGGGGCGATCTGGATCGTAGGTCTCGTCAGACGCTTATTGATAAAAATAATCTCTCCGGTCTGTCCGTTGTTCAACAGAACCCGGTTGTGCAGGTAAGTGTGCGCAATGTGTTCGAGAAAGGTGAGAATATAGCGCGGCTTGTAGCGCTGCAAGCCTTCCTGTTCAAACTGGGCGATCACTTCAAACGGACACAGCCCCAGACGATAACAGCGGTCGGCGGTCATGGCATCATATACATCCGCGACGGCTATGATCGAAGCGTAGTCGTCAATGTCCGATGCGTACAGACCGAACGGATAACCGCTTCCGTCACACCGCTCGTGATGCATCAGGGCAGCGTTCTTTATGTGCGGATCGAGAGGCTGGTTTTTAAGCAGCTCGTACCCTAAAAGGGGATGGCGCTTGATCTGTTCAAACTCTTCGGAAGTCAGCCTGCCCGGCTTGCCGATGATGCTGGCAGGAATCCGGGATTTCCCGATATCGTGTAAAAGACCGCAGAGAGTCAGTGTGTTCTGGGCATCCTCCGAAAAACCGAGCCAGTTCCCGAGCATGCGGGAGATAATGGCGACGTTGACGCTGTGTGCGTAAGTCGAATCGTCGATTTGCCGTAAGTTATGGAGCATGTCGAACATGGAAAGTGTGGTAGTATGCGACGCAAACAAATCCAGGGTCCCTGCAAGAAGCTTGTCTGTCTCCAGCTTTTTGGCACGTAAAATACAGTCGTTTAACGCAGTGTGAAGCATCGTAGTGCAGCTGTCAAACTTCTGACTGAAAATCTTGTATTCTTCGCTTTGCCGGATACGCTCGGAACGGGAACGAACCGGAGCGTACTGCTTTTGCAGATAATCGTGAAGCCCGCCGGAGGAATCGCTGCTGTCCCTGATCCATACTTCCGGTATGGAATAGTCACGGATGTGCAGGATGGTCTGCGCACTCAAAAGACAGCCCTCATCCAGGATGATCTGCCCCGCGGCAGTGCGAACCGGTCTGGCTGTGAACATTCCGGGCTTTAAATCTGTCGTGGGTATTCGTTTCATATACATCACCTCGATCGTACTGTGACAATAAGAACTCTCGTTTCTTAATATTATAACATGAGATGCAAATGCCGGACAAGCGCATTCTCCCCGAAAAAGAAAAAACTATACAAAAAACAAGCGGGAATGATATAATGTACGCGAAGGCTATTGAGCAGTGCCAGCCATGAATTTTTAAAAATTTGCCTGTGCAGGCAAAATTTTTAAAAATTCATGGCTGATAGGGCGAAAGCCCGTGAGTCCGGGAAATCTCTGATTTTCCGGACGTGCACAGCGAAATGATGTGTAGGTGCACAGCAAAATGATGTGTAGGTGCATTGCGAAGAGATGCAGGCGTGCAGGCAGCGAAGACAAAGGTGGAAGATGGCATGGCGTATACGATAAAAGAGGGCGATTACAGACAATACGGGGCATCAGCCGCAGGCGGCGGAGTCGTGTTTACGTTTGAGGCAGAAAAGGAAGAGGACTGCAGTATTCTTCTGTATGGGAAAGATGGCGGAATCCGGCAGGAACTTAAGGTGCCGGAAAGCTGCTGCAGAGGAGCGATCCGGTCAGTCTTTGTCGCGGGGCTTAAGGCAGAGAGCCTGCGTTATAATTATAAAATCAGCGGGACGGTCGTGACCGATCCTTATGCAAACCGCATCATCGGCAGAGAGCGCTGGAGAGACGCAGGGCGCGTTAAGAATGAGTTCCGGGTCTGCGGTGGTTATTCGGATGACACTTTTTCGTGGGGGACGGATGTACATCCGGAGATCCCGCGCCATGAGATGTTCCTCTATAAGCTCAACATCCGCGGATTTTCGATGGATGCGGGAATCCCTGCAAAGGAGCGGGGAACTTTTGCGGCGGTGCGCGATAAGATTCCCTATCTGAAAGAACTTGGTGTCACGACGGTGGAGTTCATGCCGGTGTATGAGTTTGAGGAACTGATCTTAAAGGAGAAGGCGGTATTGCCGGAATATATCAGCTGGCAGGTGCGGAAAGAGGATCAGATCAAGCCGGAAGCATGTGCGATGCCGGAGCGTGTGAACCTGTGGGGATATGCGCCCGCCAATTATTTTGCGGTAAAGGCGTCCTACGCGAAAGGGCAGGATGCGGCCGTCGAATGGAAAAAACTCATCCGCGCGCTCCATGAGAATCACATGGAATGTGTGATGGAGATGTATTTTCCTGAGAATGTCAATCAGAATCTGATCTTAGATGCGCTGCGTTACTGGGTCAGGGAGTATCATGTGGATGGCTTCCATCTGCTGGGGGAGAATCTGCCCGTCACGCAGATTGCACAGGATGCGTGGCTTAGACGGACGAAGATTTTCTGCGCCGGTTTCGAGAACGCTGTGCTCTGGCACCCGTGCCGTTATCCGCATCTGTATGTATACAATGACGAATATCTGTATCCCGTCCGGGCGCTGCTCAATCACAAGAACGGCGGTATGGATGCATTTGCATGCCAGCAGCGCAAACAGCATCAGTATCACGGATTTGTCAATTACATTTCGGACAATAACGGGTTTTCCCTGCGGGATCTCTTCTGCTATGAGCAGAAACACAATGAAGACAACGGGGAGGAGAACCGGGATGGAAGCGACTGGAATTTGAGCGCCAACTACGGCGTGGAGGGACGAAGCCGCAAGCAGCGGATCGTAAGAATCCGTGAACGGCAGATGTGTAATGCGGTGGCGGTGCTTTTTCTCGCGCAGGGAGTCCCGCTTTTATACGAGGGGGACGAGACGGGAGATTCCCAGGAAGGCAACAACAATGCATACTGTCAGGACAATCCGACCGGCTGGGTGAACTGGAAGAAAGATGAGCGCTACGCGTGGTTCCGGGAGTTTGTGGCGCGGATGGCAGCGTTTCGCAGGGAGCATCCCGTGCTCGCCGCGGATATGCCAAAACAGCTTTCCGATGCAAAAGGAACGGGGTATCCCGATTTGTCCTATCACGGAGAGAATGCGTGGATTTCAGATCTTTCCGGCGAGAGACAGTCTTTGGGCATGCTCTACTGCGGAAAAGAGGATGGCGATGGAACAGAGGGGGAGAAATTCCTTTATGTCGGTTGCAATTTTCACATGGGTCCTACCAGATTGGCGCTTCCGAAGCTTCCCGGGAAGAAAAAGTGGTATCTGCTGATGGACACCGCCAGAGAGCGGGCACCGTTCCTAAAAGAGGAGGAGCGGGTGGATGCGCCGCGGATCGAACTTTGCGGTCAGTCTGTCGTTATATTAACAGGAAAATAAGGTTACATTATTATGAAAGCATGGAAACATTTTTGCACGATCAACCATCACAAGCATCTGGTCATGAAAGGCTGTTTTGCGGTGGGGTTATACAAACAGGGATTATTACATGATCTGTCGAAATATACGCCGACAGAATTTCTGGTGGGCTGTAAATATTATCAGGGAACAATGAGCCCGAACAATGCAGAGCGCAAGGATAAGGGATACTCGTCCGCGTGGCTGCACCACAAAGGGCGGAACAAGCATCACATGGAATACTGGATTGACTACGGCGTGCCGGACGAGGGCGGGGACAAGGGACTCTGCGGCATGAAAATGCCTCTGCGGTACGTGGTGGAGATGTATATCGACCGTGTAGCGGCCTCGAAAAATTACCAGAAGGAGCGCTATACCGACCGGAGCGCATTAGAGTATTACCTGCATGGAAAGGATTTTCATGTCATGCACAAGGATACGCGGGCGCTTCTTGAACTGCTTTTGTACCGGCTCGCTGTCCGGGGCGAGCAGGAAGTCAATACATTTATCCGCGAAGAATTGCTGGCAGGGAAGATCCCCTATGAGCAGAAGGTTCTGGATCAATTAGCGCAGCCATATCACAGGGAAGCGGAGAAGTAAACGTAAGCATCTCCCCGGTGACGGGATGAGAAAAAGACAAACGGTGGGAATGAAGTGCCTGCCGTTTTATTTTTGTGTCTGAAAATGCCGGATAATAGAGCTGGTCGCCTGCCAGAGGATAGCCGAGCGCGGACATGTGGACACGGATCTGGTGCGTGCGCCCCGTTTCCAGATGAAGGGAGAGCAGGGAATAGGGGGCGTGGCATAAGAGACTTTTATAGTGCGTGATGGCATCATCCCCGCAGAGAAAATCAACCTGCCGGCGGACATCGCCCGGTTTTACGCGGGCAATCGGCGCGTGGACGGTGCCGCTTCCGGTGAGCGTGCCGCATACGACGGCGAGGTATTCCCGGCGGATCATACGCTGCTGCATGGCTTTGCCGAGCAGGGCGGCGGAGAGCATATTTTTGGCGACGATGATCAGGCCGCTCGTGTCGGCATCCAGCCGGTTGATGCAGCGGAACGGGCGGATTTCGCCTTTTGCACGGTAATATCCCGTGACGGCGTTTGCAAGCGTATCCCTCTGGTGCGCGGCAGACGGGTGTACCGGCATGCCTGCCGGCTTGTCAATCACCAGAAGATCTTCGTCCTCGTAACAGATCGCGAGGGGAATCTGCTGCGGAAAAATGGAGGTGCCGGAAGTATTCTCCTCCAGATGAAGACAGAGAAGGTCGCCGGTGTGAAGCGTTTCATTCATATGCGCCCACACGCCGTTCAAGAGGGTGCCGTGGTCTGTTTTCTTTAAATGTACCAGTATCGGCCCGGAATAGCCGAGACTTTTTAAATAATGCAGAATGGTCTGCCCGTCCGTGGCGGATAAAATGCGGTAGGTAAGGGTGCGCAGCATAAAAATTCCTCCTGTTTCATGTAACGCTATTATAGCGAAGCGGCGGGGGAGATGTAAAGACGGCATGTATTTGTTTGCGGAAAAAAGAGGGGAAAAGCACGGAAAACATGGCCCATACATAGAATGTATCAATAAAGCTTTTCAGGTGCGTTGTGAAAACTTTCTTATCTCCGCTCACACCAGAACAGGAAATGGAATGCCTGAAAAAAATGAAAGACGGCGACCTTGAGGCAAAAAAAGAACTGACGCTTCGGAATATGCGCCTGGTAGCGCACGTGGCGAAAAAATATCAGAATTCCGATGAAGATATGGAAGATCTGATCTCCATCGGAACCATCGGTCTGATCAAGGCAATCTCTACTTATAAAGAAGATTACGGAAGCCGCCTGGCAACTTACGCGGCGAGATGCATTGACAATGAACTGCTGATGCATTTCCGTTCCAAAAAGAAGACGGCCAGAGAGGTCTCTCTGTATGAACCGATCGGAACGGACAAAGAGGGCAATCAGATTCATCTGCTGGATATTGTGGAGAGCGATGAACCGGATGTGGTGGAGACGATCGAGACCGACAGACGCACCAGAGAGGTGCTGGCACTTGTGCCGAAGCTGCTTTCCGGCAGGGAGCGCTATATCATAGAAAACCGGTACGGTCTCTATGCCTGTAAACCGATGACACAGCGTGAGATTGCAGCGGCGCTTGGAATATCCCGCTCGTATGTGTCGAGAATCGAGAAACGGGCGCTGGAAAAACTGCGAAAAGGAATGGAAAGCGCGGGGGGCGGGAGATAAATTGCCGCTTCCCTTTTTCTACAAATGATGTTATACTAAACATGTCTTTTTAACAAATGTATTTTCTAAGATATTCAGCAGTGTTCACTGCACAGAGATTCCAGATCTTTCTATAATGAAAAGGAGAACAGGTTGTATAGCAGAGTAGCAACAGCAACGATACGCGGTATCCAGAGTGTGCCTGTCTGCGTGGAAGCGGATGTGAGCGACGGGATGCCTGTTTTTGAGATGGTCGGTTTTCTGGCGTCTGAGGTCAAAGAAGCCAGGGAGCGGGTGCGCACAGCGCTCCGCAATGTGGGGTGTGCGCTGCCGCCGCGCAGAATTACCGTGAATTTTATGCCGGCGGACATCCGCAAATCCGGAGCCGGGTTTGATCTGCCGATCGCAGTGGCGGTGCTGGCTGCGATGGGAAGGCTTCCGCATGCGGTACTGGATGATGTGCTGATCGTGGGTGAGATCGGATTAAACGGCGTGGTGCAGCCGGTTCACGGCGTGCTCCCGATGGTGGCGGAGGCAAAGGAACGCGGAATCCGGCGCTGCATTGTGCCGCGGGCGAATCGAAAAGAGGCGGCGCTTGTTTCCGGGATGCTTGTCTGCGGTGTGGAAAATATCGGGGAGGTCATGCGGCTTCTTGAGGATGCGTCGTGGGAGAAGTACGCCGCAGAGGAATATAATATAGAAGAAACACAGCCCGCAGTGCTTCCTGATTTTTCGGAGATCCACGGACAGCGGCTGATGAAGCGGGCGTGTGAAGTTGCGGTAACCGGAATGCACAATCTGCTGTTTGTGGGACCGCCGGGTGCGGGCAAGACCATGGTGGCATCGCGTATCCCGTCCATTCTGCCGCCGCTTGCGGAGGCGGAGCGCATGGAGTTATCCAAAATCTACAGTGTAAAAGGAATGCTTGCCGGGGAGAACGGTCTGCTTACGCAGCGCCCGTTCCGGGCGCCGCATCACACCGTGAGTGTGCAGGGGCTTACGGGCGGCGGAAGAATCCCGCAGCCGGGGGAGATCTCACTGGCACATAAGGGCGTGCTGTTTCTGGATGAACTTCCGGAATTCGCCAGGGAGACGGTTGAGGCGCTGCGCCAGCCGCTGGAAGAGGGGGCGGTTCATCTGGTGCGTCTTGGCGGAAGTTATGTCTATCCGGCAGATTTTATGCTGGTGGCGGCGATGAATCCGTGCCCGTGCGGCTATTATCCCGATATGCAGAAATGCAGGTGTACGCAGACGGCGATCCACCGGTACTTAGAGAGGATCAGCCAGCCGATCTTAGACCGGATTGACATTTGTGTGGAGGCGCCGGCGCTGACATTCGGGGAATTAACCGGACAGCAAAAAGAGGAGACATCGGCGGCAATTCAGAAGCGCGTGGCGGTGGCACAGGACATTCAACGGGAGCGCTACCGGAAGGAAGGATTTTCGTACAACAGCCAGATACCTGCCACGAAGATCCGGGAGTATTGTGCTCTTGACAAGAAGCAGGAGCAGTATATGGAAGAGATCTACGGAAAGCTGCAGCTCACCGCAAGATCTTACCATAAGCTTCTGCGGGTGGCACGCACGCTGGCGGATATGGACGGCGGAGACCGGATTTGCGACCGGCATCTGGAGGAGGCAATCTGCTACAGAAGCTTTGACAGAAAGTTCTGGGAGAGGTGAAGAGATGAATTATGCGTATTGGTTTGCAAATATTCCCGGACTCTCCAACTGTGCGAAAATCAGTATCCATGAAAAGGTCGGGAATGCACAGGATATCTATTTTCTTAGCGAAAAGCAGATGGAAAATCTGCAATTATTGGCAAAAGAAATACAGGCGGTCCGGGCTGCGCAAAAGACGGACATGGAGGAAGCGTACGCTAAGATGTGTGAATCCGGGATCTCGTTTGTGTCGCTGGAGGATGCATCTTATCCAAAGAGGCTCCGCCATATCGCAAATCCGCCGTACGGACTGTATGTAAAGGGATGCCTCCCGCAGGGAGAGACCGTTGCGATTGTCGGTGCGAGAATGTGCTCCGAATACGGGCGGACGGTTGCAAGGGAGCTCGGGAGAATGCTTGCGGCGCGCGGCGTCGGTGTTGTGAGCGGAATGGCGCGCGGCATCGATGCTGCGGGGCATCAGGGAGCGCTTGACGTGGGCGGAATCAGCTGCGCCGTCTTAGGGTGCGGCGTGGATGTCTGCTATCCGAAGAGCAGCCGGGTGCTGTATGAGGAGATTCTGGAACGGGGCTCGGTTGTCTCGGAGTATCCGCCCGGCACGCAGCCGATTCCGGGATATTTTCCGCAGCGCAACCGCATAATATCAGGGCTTGTCCGGGCGGTTGTTGTGGTGGAGGCAAAGCAGCGGAGCGGATCGCTGATCACGGCGGATTTTGCGCTGGAGCAGGGGAGGGATGTCTATGCCATTCCGGGCAGGATTACAGATGCCTTGTCGGCGGGATGCAACAGCTTAATCCGGCAGGGAGCGGGGGCAGTTTCCGATCTCGAATCGTTTGTACAGGAGCTTGCGCCGGATCCCGGAGCGGGCGGGGAGACATGCACCTTTGAAAAATTATTACTTGAAAAAGAAGAACGCTTGGTGTATAGTTGTGTAGATTTACGACCGAAAAGTATGGAAGAACTTCTGGAGGAGACAGACCTGTCTGTGCCCGAACTGGCGCAGATTCTGGGGATTCTTCTGAAAAAGGGGTTTGTTACGGAAGCATTTAAGAATTGTTATATCAGACGGATTTGAGAAATCAGCATAAAGGAGATGTATGAATGGCTAAGTACCTTGTTATTGTCGAGTCACCCGCTAAGGTAAAAACAATTAAAAAGTTTCTTGGAAAAAATTATGAGGTAGTTGCCTCAAACGGGCATGTGCGGGATCTCCCGAAGAGCCAGATGGGAATCGATGTCGAGCATGATTATGAACCGAAGTATATCACGATCCGCGGAAAGGGAGATATCCTTGCCAAGCTTCGTAAAGAAGTGAAAAAGGCAGACAAAGTGTATCTCGCAACCGACCCCGACCGTGAGGGAGAGGCAATATCATGGCACTTAAGCCAGGCGTTAAAGCTGGACGGCAAGAATGTGCGGAGAATCAGCTTCAATGAGATTACGCAGAACGCGGTCAAGGCGTCCTTAAAGCAGCCGCGCGATATCGATATGAATCTTGTCAACGCACAGCAGACCAGACGTATTCTGGACCGTATTGTGGGTTACAAGATCAGCCCGCTTCTGTGGGCAAAAGTAAAGCGTGGGCTGAGCGCCGGAAGAGTACAGTCGGTAGCACTGCGCATCATCTGCGACCGCGAGGACGAGATCAATGCATTCATTCCGGAAGAATACTGGACGCTGGATGCAAAGCTCAAGGCGGACGGCGAAAAGAAGCCGTTGACAGCAAAGTTCCACGGGGACGAGAACGGAAAACTGGCGATTACCTGCCGCGAGGAGGCGGACCGTATCATGGACGAGATCCGCGGAGAGCGGTTTGAAGTCCTGGAAGTGAAAAAGGGTGAGCGCGTGAAGAAAGCGCCGCTGCCGTTTACGACCAGTACCTTACAGCAGGAGGCATCCAAGACATTGAATTTCCCGATCTCCAAGACGATGCGTATTGCCCAGCAGCTCTATGAGGGCGTTGACGTCAAGGGACAGGGAACGGTCGGTCTGATCACCTACCTGCGTACGGATTCCGTCCGTATTTCGGATGAGGCGGATGCGGATGCGAGAGCGTATATCGCACAGAATTACGGGGAAGAATTCGTAGCGACACAGACCGTTACCCAGAAGGGCGGCACCAAGATCCAGGACGCGCATGAGGCGATTCGTCCTTCCGACATTGCGAGAACACCGGCGGTGGTCAAGGAATCTCTTTCCAGAGACCAGTTCCGCCTCTATCAGCTGATCTGGAAGCGTTTTGCCGCAAGCAGAATGGCTTCTGCGGTATATGAGACGACGAACGTGAAGATCGGTGCCGGAAAGTACCGCTTTGGTGTCGCGGCATCAAAGGTCTCCTTTGAGGGGTTTATGTCTGTGTACACGAGCGAGGACGACGAGAAGGACACGAACAATGTTCTGCTGAAAGGAATCGATGAGGATACGAAGCTTACGCTGGACACCTTCGATGAGAAGCAGCATTTTACACAGCCGCCGGCGCATTACACGGAGGCGTCCTTAGTCAAGACGCTGGAGGAGCTGGGAATCGGACGTCCGAGTACCTACTCGCCGACGATCACGACGCTGCTTGGCAGACGTTACATTGTCAAGGAAGCGAAGAATCTGTATGTGACGGAGCTGGGAGAGGTGGTCAACCAGATTATGAAGGAATCCTTCCCGAGCATCGTGGATGAGCATTTTACCGCCAATATGGAGTCGCTGCTCGACAGCATCGGAGAGGGCGCTGTGAACTGGAAGACGGTTGTGCGGAATTTCTATCCGGATCTGGAAGCCGCGGTGGAAGTGGCGGAGAAGGAGCTACAGAAAGTCAAGATCGAGGACGAGGTCACGGATGTTGTCTGCGACCAGTGCGGAAGAAACATGGTGGTAAAATACGGAC
>PPYF01370556.1_pt1 | contig 20001 bp, 17 predicted proteins | sample 1559871 | NCBI WGS metagenome assembly PPYF01 (sample SAMN08240021, study PRJNA423297) | Human gut metagenome, whole genome shotgun sequencing project. | reverse complement strand
TACCAATTTCATGTTCTTGACGCTAAAGTAACAAAGTATTCACCTTCTGTCCATACAGGTTTTGATTGAAATCAGTAAACCCGGCACTTTTTAACAACATTACAGAAATGATGTTTCAGAATTGTAACCTTGCACAAAAAACAACTTTACCTATAAAGAAGTACAATTAACCAAATAAAAACAAAGATAAGCAAACTGAAGCGTTTCAATACCGCAATTTTCGAATTTAAATGCATTTAAATTGCATAAATAACCACATTTGATTCAATGAAACATTTGCACACCTGCGTGACAGCTGTTGGCTTTTTATCCAACCTCTCTTCATCCCTTCATAAAGCAGGTGCATTCCTTCGCGCTTACCACTATTCTGCTGATGACGAAAGAGCCTTACCTCTTTTTAAGAAAAGCTTTTCGTAAACATAACAATACAGAAAACGGAATTTCTTAAGTACATACGCAAACAGCGTCACAATAATAACCACACACGAGGTTTCACAATGGAAGGTCAACAGCAAGGCTCCCAGCTTAAGCGCGGCCTGAAGAACCGCCATATACAGCTGATCGCTCTGGGCGGCGCTATCGGCACGGGCCTGTTTCTCGGCAGCGCTTCCGTTATTCAATCGGCAGGCCCGGGGATTATTCTCGGTTACGCCATCGCCGGTTTCATTGCCTTTATGATCATGCGCCAACTGGGCGAAATGGTGGTTGAAGAGCCCGTAGCCGGCTCCTTTAGCCACTTCGCTTACAAGTACTGGGGCAACTTCGCCGGCTTCGCATCAGGCTGGAACTACTGGGTACTGTACGTACTGGTTGCCATGGCCGAGCTGACTGCGGTCGGTAAATACATTCAGTTCTGGTGGCCGGAAATTCCAACGTGGGCGTCTGCCGCCGTCTTCTTTATCGCCATTAACGCCATTAACCTGACCAACGTGAAAGTGTTCGGTGAAATGGAGTTCTGGTTTGCGATCATCAAAGTTATCGCCGTTATTGCGATGATTCTGTTCGGTGCATGGCTGCTGTTCAGCGATACCGCTGGCCCACAGGCCACCGTACGCAACCTATGGGAACAAGGTGGCTTCCTGCCGCACGGCTGGACCGGGCTGGTGATGATGATGGCGATCATTATGTTCTCCTTCGGCGGCCTGGAGCTGGTCGGGATCACCGCAGCAGAGGCGGATAATCCAGAGCAGAGCATTCCAAAAGCCACCAACCAGGTGATCTACCGTATCCTGATTTTCTATGTGGGCTCACTGGCCGTTCTGCTGTCCCTGATGCCGTGGACCCGCGTCACCGCAGACGTCAGCCCGTTCGTGCTGATCTTCCACGAACTGGGTGACTCTTTCGTTGCTAACGCCCTGAACATCGTGGTGCTGACCGCAGCGCTGTCCGTTTACAACAGCTGTGTATACTGCAACAGCCGTATGCTGTTCGGCCTGGCACAGCAGGGCAACGCACCAAAAGCATTGCTGAGCGTCGATAAACGCGGCGTACCGGTCAATACGATTCTGGTTTCTGCCTTTGTTACCGCGCTGTGTGTACTGATTAACTACCTGGCGCCTGAATCTGCGTTTGGTCTGCTGATGGCGCTGGTGGTCTCGGCGCTGGTGATCAACTGGGCGATGATTAGCCTGGCTCACATGAAGTTCCGCAAAGCGAAACAACAGCAGGGTGTCACCACTCGCTTCCCGGCGCTGTTCTATCCGCTCGGGAACTGGATCTGCCTGGTCTTCATGGCGGCAGTGCTGGTGATCATGGTGATGACCCCAGGCATGGCTATCTCCGTATGGCTGATTCCGGTATGGCTGGTTATCCTCGGTATCGGCTACATGTTTAAACAGAAAAATGTGAAAACCGTGAAAGCGCACTAATTTCTGTTTCTGCTCTGTACCCGCCTTGGGTACAGAGCGTTCACCCTCCCGCCAAAGTGATGTACCATTACCTGGGTTACCGTCGACAAAAGGACCTGGGTGGCTGATGAAAAAAAACCTCACTATCAAAGACATTGCTGAACTGGCCAATGTCTCTATCGCCACCGTTTCCCGGGTGCTCAACAACAACAGTTGGGTCTCGGATAAAACCCGAACCAAAGTACAAAAGGTCATCGACGAGCACCACTTCAGCCCCAACCTGATGGCGCGCAGCATGATTTCCCGCAAGAGCATGACCCTTGCCGTGGTGGTTTCCGATATTACCAACCCCTACTTCGCCACGCTGGTTGAACAAATCGAAAAAGCCTGCCTCCAGGCCGGTTATAAAATTATCCTCTTCGATACCCAATCCGCGAACAAACGCGCCGGTTCAGCGCAGGTGATTGCCGAAGATCAGATCTTCAATACCATCATCGATAGCCAGCTCGACGGCGTCATCATTCTTGGCGGTAATATCGACTACCTGAAGGTCCCCGAGAGCTACCTCCAGGGCCTGAAAAAGCTTATCGCTTCACTGCCGGTGATCGTCGTGGGCCGCAAACTCGCCCGTTACGACTACACTTGCCTTGAGCGTGACCAGGTTAACTGCGTGGCGATGATCACCCGCCATTTACTGGAAAAGGGCTATCGTGACATTGCGTTTGTGGGGGGCTCATCGCAGGTCTACATGACCGGCCAACGCGTCGCCACCTTCCTGCAAACGCTGAAAGCGGCCGGGATTGATGAACACGCAGCCGCTATTTTTGAGACCAACTTCTATCCAGAACACGGCTATGACGCGGCGGTAAAACTGCTGAAATCCGGGCGTCCCCTCCCCCAGGCCATTCTGGCAATTAACGATCGCGTCGCCATGGGGGCCATTCGCGCGCTGAAAGATAACGGTTTGACGGTCCCGGAGGACATCGCCGTCGCCAGCTGTGAGTATTTCCCCGGCAGCGAGTATTTCATTCCACGGATAACAACTATCGATCATAAAAATAACGAGATTGGTCAACAAGTTATTCGCCAAATGATGACCATTCTTCAGGACATGCTGCCCGACGTTTCCCCAATTACACCGCAACTGATCGCCGGCGAATCCGCATAATCCCTCGGGCTGGCCGACCGGCCAGCCGCACACTAAATATTCAGATCTTAATCACATATCACTGATCGTAAAATTGACGATCCAAATTCTCTCATAATATTTTACTGAAAACGTTTTCAGTTTTTCAGTCACGAGAGGCCGCAATGAAACCCACCATGATGACCTACATCCACGAAGAGCAGGCAACGCTTGCGCAGATTCTGGATAACTACCCGCAAAATGTTCCAGCTATCGCTGATGATAGCGAATGGTTGCTACTGGCGACAGGTTCCAGCGCCAATGCCGCCGCGAGCGCAAAATACTATATCGAAAGCCTTTCCGCCGTGCGCCTGACGCTTGCCGAACCATTCCACTATCAGCATTTTGAAAAGCACAATCCGGCGATTAAAACGGTGATTGCCATCTCCCAGAGTGGTGAAAGCACCTCAACGCTGCACGCGCTGGAAACGCTGAAACAGCGCTTCCCGCTGCAAACGGTAGGCTTAACCAGCAAACCGCAGAGCGAACTGGCCAAAACCGCGGATCAATTTGTTTTGCTGGATATTGGCGAAGAGCGCGTGGGATATGTAACCAAAGGCTATGTGGCGACCATTCTGACATTGATGCTGATGGGGTTGCGCCACGCACGCGCGGTGAACGCGATTGACGATGCCCGCGAGCAGCAGGAACTCTCGGTTTTTCGCGAGGCGATTAACGCTATCGGCTCAATCATCCACACCACCGAGGCCTTCTTCCGCCGCTGGCAGTCCGAACTGGCCGCCGCACCGCGCTTTACCAGCATCGGTTACGGACCGGCTATCGGCGTGTGCATGGAGATGGCAACCAAATTTACCGAGACCGTGCGTGTACCTTCACAGGGCATCGAGATGGAAGTCTTTATGCACGGCCCGTATTTTGAAATTAACCCGCAGCATCGCCTGTTCTTCCTCGACGTGCCAAGCGTGGCCCGCGAACGACTGACGCTGCTTCGCCAGTATGAACAACGCCATACCCAATACGTCTACACCGTCACACCTGAGGCCAGCGACGATCCGCATACCCTGGCGCTGAATGTCAACACGCCGGAGACCGTGCTGCCGCTGCTGATGGTGATCCCTTTCCAGATCCTCGCGCACCATATTGCCGAGGCAAAAGGTAATAACCTGCCGCAGCGGATCTTCACCGACTTTGGCGTCGCAGTAAAAAGTAAAACAAAACCCGGCGATTACGCCTGATCTACTGCCTGTACCCTACCTACTGATAAAGGTGCCTCGTTATGGCGACTCAATACTTAGCCGTTGCACAAAAAATCCTTGCAGCCGTCGGCGGCAAGGAGAATATCGACCACGCAAACCACTGCGCGACTCGCTTACGCCTGAATTTAAGGGACGATTCGCAGATTGACGAAAAGGGACTGTACGAGATTTCTGAGGTGGTAAAACTGGTCAACAACGGGAGCCAGTTTCAAATAGTGATCGGTCCCAAAGTCGAAAAAATCTTCGCAGCACTCAGTGAGCTGCTGCCTGCGGCACAGGATGCAACCGGCCCTCAAACGCAGGACGTTTCGCTCTTTAACCGTCTGCTGGCGACGCTATCCGCCATTTTCACCCCTTACATTGGCGTGCTGGCAGGCGTTGGGGTAGTCAAAGGGCTGGTCGTCCTGCTGCAAACGCTGGAGCTTATCTCAACCAAATCCTGGCTGTTTGTGGTGTTTAACGCCCTTTCCAGCGGCGTGTTTGTCATGCTGCCGCTGTTTATCGCCGTGACCGCCGCAGACCGTTTTAAAACCAGCCGCTTCACCGCGCTGGCGCTGACCGCGGCGATGGTCTTCCCGTTGACCGACGCCGCCACGCCGGATCACGTAGAACTCTTCAATCTCGCGTTCCCGCTGAAAATTTACGGCGGTGCGGTGATCCCGGCTATCTTTGCGGTATGGTTCCTGAGCTACGTCGAACGCTGGTGCAAAAAGTGGGTACCAGAAATCGCCGCGCTGGTATTTGTACCGTGCCTGTCGCTGATTATTAGCGGCTTTGTGGTGTTTACCGTGATTGGCCCGATTGCGGATTATGTGGGTATTGGCATTGCCAACGGCTACACCTGGCTTTACAACCTAAGCCCGATGCTCTCCGGCGCACTACTGGCGGGGATTGGGCAACTGTTCGTGGTCTTCGGCGTTCACTGGGGCATTATTCCCATTGCGCTGATTAACATGCAGGTGAATGGCTACGACACGGTGATGGCGATGTTTATGTCTGCGGTCATGGGCCAGTTTGGTGCCGTCTTTGGGGCCATCTTTATCGCCCGTAACCTGAAAGACAAGCAGCTGGCGATTTCGGCCTCAATCTCCGCGTTCTTTGGCATTACCGAGCCTGCGCTGTATGGCGTAAACCTCAAATACCGGATGCTGTTTATCTTCGGCTGTATTGGCGCGGCGTTGGGCGGTGCGATTACCGGGCTACTGGAAGTCAAAACCTACAGCTTCCTGCCGGTACTCAACGTCTTTGAGCTTGGACTGTTCAGCGGCCCGGAATCAAAAGCTATCTATGAGGTGTTCGCGATTATCGTCGCCTTCAGCGTGCCGATGATCCTGACGATTATCTACGGTAAAACGCGCGTGCTGGTACCGGCCGCCGAGCTCCATTAATCCTCCACACGCGGTAGCGGATAAATACCGCTACCGCGCCTGTTATCTGCTTCACACTTTCCCATCAGTAGCAGATTTATCCATATCAACAACGTTATCCTGCTACGCAATTTCTTCGTTCACAGCCAATAATCCTCTCCATATCACACAAAAGAGATCTGGCGATGAACGCAAGCAAACTGTCAGTAAAAGAGAAAATTGGCTATGGCATGGGCGATGCGGGATGCAATATCATCTTTGGCGCTATCATGCTGTTCGTAAACTATTTTTACACCGATATTTTTGGTTTGGCCCCGGCGCTGGTCGGCGTGCTATTGCTGTCAATTCGCGTCATTGATGCCGTTACCGACCCTATTATGGGCGCACTAGCCGATCGCACCCGCAGTCAGTACGGTCGTTTTCGTCCATGGTTGCTGTGGATAGCTTTCCCCTATGCCCTGTTCAGCGTGCTGATGTTCACCACGCCTGATTGGAGCTATAGCAGCAAAGTTATCTATGCATTTGTCACCTATTTCCTGTTATCCATCACCTATACCGCAATCAACATCCCTTACTGCTCTCTTGGCAGCGTCATCACCAACGATCCGAAAGAGCGCGTCGCCTGTCAATCCTACCGCTTCGTCCTCGTGGGTATCGCAACCCTGCTGCTGTCACTGACGCTGTTACCTATGGCCGATTGGTTTGGCGGTGAAGACAAAGCCAAAGGCTATCAGATGGCGATGGCCGTGCTGGCATTTATTGGCATGTGCATGTTCCTGTTCTGCTTTGCCACCGTGCGTGAACGCGTGCGCCCGGCGGTACAGACCAACGATGAACTCAAACAGGATTTAAAAGACGTCTGGAAAAACGATCAGTGGGTACGCATCCTGCTGCTCACCTTGTGTAACGTATGCCCAGGTTTTATCCGCATGGCCGCCACCATGTATTACGTGACCTGGGTGATGGGAGAAAGTACCCACTTCGCCACCCTCTTTATCAGCCTTGGCGTCATCGGCATGATGATTGGTAGTATGCTGGCGAAAGTCCTGACCGACCGCTGGTGTAAACTGCAGGTCTTCTTCTGGACCAACATCGCGCTGGCCATTTTCTCCGTGGCCTTTTACTTCTTCGACCCGCACGCCACGATGCTGATTGTGGTGCTCTACTTCCTGCTGAACATCCTGCACCAGATCCCATCGCCGCTGCACTGGTCGCTGATGGCCGACGTTGACGACTACGGCGAGTGGAAAACCGGCAAGCGTATCACCGGGATCAGCTTCTCCGGTAACCTGTTCTTCCTGAAAGTGGGTCTCGCGGTCGCTGGGGCGATGGTCGGCTTCCTGCTCTCCTGGTACGGCTACGATGCCGGTGCTAAAGCCCAGAGCGAAACTACGCTCAACGGTATTATGCTGCTGTTCACCATCATCCCAGGCGTAGGTTATCTGATCACCGCCGGCGTAGTGCGCCTGCTGAAAGTGGACCGCTCATTGATGAAACAGATCCAGGAAGATCTTGAGAAACGCCGCACCAACTATCGCGAACTGAATGAATATCAACAAGAACTGCAAACGACTGAACACGTAAGGAAAGCCTGATGAAGAATTGGCCCAACCCTTTTATTGAGCAGCGCGCCGATCCCTTTATTTTGCGCCACCAGGGAGCGTACTATTTTATCGCCTCAGTGCCAGAATATGACCGGCTGGAGATCCGTCGGGCAGCCGACATAGACGGCCTACGCAGCGCAGAGCCCGTCGTGGTATGGCGTAAACCGAATAGCGGCCCGATGAGCAACCTTATCTGGGCCCCCGAGCTGCACCATATCGACGGCAAATGGTATATCTACTTCGCTGCCGCCCACACGCAGGCGCTTGATGAACTGGGGATGTTCCAGCACCGCATGTACGCGATCGAGTGCAGCGACGCCGATCCGTTAACCGGGAAATGGGTCGAAAAAGGTCAGATAAAGACACCGTTTGATACCTTCTGCCTTGATGCCACCACGTTCCACCATCAGGGTAAACAGTGGTATTTGTGGGCGCAGAAATCCCCGGAGATTGCCGGCAACTCCAACATCTATCTGGCAGAGCTGGCCAACCCGTGGACAATTAAGGGCGAACCGCTGATGCTCAGCAAACCGGAATTTGACTGGGAGTGTCGGGGTTTTCTGGTCAATGAAGGGCCTGCCGTCATCACCCACGGCAATCGCTTATTTATCAGCTACTCCGCCAGTGCCACCGATGAAAACTATTGCATGGGGCTACTGTGGATCGATAAAGACGCCGAGATGACCGACACCGCAAACTGGCATAAATCGCCCACGCCGGTGTTCACCACCAGCAATGAAAACCGCCAGTATGGGCCAGGCCACAACAGCTTTACGCAAACGCCGGACGGCGAAGACGTGTTGGTATATCACGCCAGAAATTATACGGAAATTGAAGGTGATCCGCTGTATGACCCGAATCGCCATACGCGTCTGAAGACGGTGCGCTGGCAGGAGAATGGTATGCCGGACTTCGGTATTCCACCCGCAGACACCCTGTAAAGAATTGGCCCGGTCACACGATATTGACCGGGCCAGAAAAGCTACACCAGCGTCCCGTAAATCGTCAGCAGCGCCATGACCACGACTACCGCATAGGACGTCTTCTTCGCCATTGAAACGGCGGCCTTGGGTGTCTCAACCTTGTCGACGTGCGGTTCACGTGCCAGAGAGTACTGCGCCAGAGTGGTCAGCACTTGATACTGCGACGAATGACGGTCGCCCAGCGATGCAAACCACGCCGGAAGCGCTTTTTCACCGTGACCAATCAGCGCATAAACCACCCCAACCAAACGGACCGGCACCCAATCCACGACATGCAAAATGGCATCAATACCCGACTGTAAACGGTGATGCGGGGTCTGGTAACGAGCAAGCCAGGACTGCCAGGCCCGCAGGAAGGCATAACCTATCAGCGCCACAGGCCCCCACGAGCCGCCGACGACGAACCAAAACAATGGTGCGAGGTAAAAGCGATAGTTGATCCACAACAGCGCGTTTTGCAGCTCGCGCAAGAACTCACGCTCGTCGCAGCCGGCGGGAACGCCATGAATCATCGTCAACTCGCTGGCCATAGCCTCGCGCGCATGGACATCATCACGGGAAGCGGCTTTTAGATAGGCGTGATAGTGCAGGCGAACGCGACCGGCACCGATACACAGCAGCCCGAGCAGGATCCAGAAGATCAGCGACGGCACGTTAAACAAAACGCCGCTTAGCGCTCGCTGAATAATGCCGACCAGCGCCATCGCCACAAGGGTCATGACGAGAGTACCGGCAAGCGAATAATGTTTCACCCGCCGAAACAGCGTCTCCAGCCGATGATCGAGCTGCCAGTGTTCGCCCAGTTTAAACAGGCGTTCAGCAAACAACACCAGAAGCGTGGTAAACAACGTCATGTCATCTCCTTATTTGACGAGGGGGTGACCAGCGCACGAAAACGGGTCCAGTCAAATGCCGGGCCAGGATCGGTTTTGCGCACGGGCGCGATATCACAGTGGCCGGCCATATTGTTGGCAATCGCCGGGTATTCGCTAATGAGCAGCTCGGTTAATGTCGCCAACTGTCGATACTGCTCGTCGGTATAGGCCAGCGTGTCAGTGCCCTCCAGCTCGATACCGATGGAAAAATCATTACAGCGTTCGCGGCCACGGTAGCTCGACACACCGGCATGCCAGGCGCGTTTATCAAAGGGAACGTACTGCACAATCTCGCCATCACGACGGATCAGGCAGTGGGCAGAAACCCGCAGATGAACAATCTCAGCAAAGAAAGGATCGGCATCAGGGTCGAGCGTGCCGGTAAACAGCGCATCAATCCAGGGGCCACCGAACTGCCCTGGCGGTAGGCTAATATTATGTACCACCAGCAGCGAAGGGGTTTCATCATCCGGACGGCCATCAAAATGAGGAGACGGCACCTGCCGCACACCCACTAGCCAGCCCTTATCTATACACAAAGTCATTTCAGTTTCATCACGTCGGCAAAGGAGATGATCCTCAGGCATACATCGAGATCGATGGCTGAGGTTAACGCGCACAACCACGACTGAGACCACTCAAAGGCGATCGGTTGAACCGCATTCGAGATTTCCTTATAAGTGGTTATGCTTGTCGGTTCAGAGTAGCATGTTTCAATCTTTCGCATCGTTACCATTTTGGAGCTTAATCATGCCGCCTCGCCGCTATAACCCAGACCACCGACGTGACGCGCTGCTAGAACGTATCAACCTCGATATCCCTAACGCTGTTGCCCAGGCGCTGCGTGAAGACCTCGGAGGCGAAGTGGATGCGCATAACGATATTACCGCACAACTCTTACCGGAAAACAGCCACTCGCATGCGGTGGTAATCACCCGCGAAGATGGCGTTTTTTGCGGTAAACGTTGGGTTGAAGAGGTCTTTATCCAGCTTGCCGGTGATGACGTTACCCTCACCTGGCATGTCGCTGACGGCGATGCCGTGACCGCCAACCAACCGCTCTTTGAAATTCTCGGGCCATCCCGTGTACTGCTGACAGGCGAACGCACCGCGCTGAATTTCGTGCAAACACTCTCCGGCGTGGCCAGCGAAGTGCGCAAATACGTCAATCTGCTGGAAGGTACCCATACTCAGTTGCTGGATACCCGTAAAACGCTACCAGGCCTACGCACCGCGCTGAAGTATGCCGTCCTGTGCGGCGGTGGCGCCAACCATCGTCTGGGCCTTTCTGACGCTTTCCTGATTAAAGAAAACCACATTATTGCCTCTGGTTCCGTACGCCAGGCGGTGGAAAAAGCCTTCTGGTTACATCCTGATGTGCCGGTGGAGGTCGAGGTCGAAAGCCTGAAAGAGCTAGAAGAAGCGCTAAAGGCCGGCGCGGATATCATCATGCTCGATAACTTCGACACCGAACAAATGCGCGAAGCGGTGAAAATGACCCGTGGTCAGGCGCAGCTGGAAGTCTCCGGTAATGTTACCGCCGAAACCCTGCGTGAGTTCGCCGAAACGGGCGTCGACTTTATCTCTGTCGGAGCACTGACCAAACACGTTCGCGCTCTTGATCTGTCGATGCGTTTTCGCTAAAAACGCCCCTTTCTAAATGCCCTCCCTCTGGAGGGCTTTTTTTCGCCCCGGCTTCCCGTTTTTTATGTATCGCTGCAACGACATAACACATCCTGGAACGCGCTTCCCCGAATCCATTTTCCTCCCTCGCCGTTCTCCTTGAGCTTTGACACAGTAGCGCCAGACTCAGCAAGGAGCAGATCATGGATAAACAAAAAGGTTTCACCCTCATCGAACTGATGGTTGTTATTGGCATCATCGCTATCCTCAGCGCTATCGGTATTCCGGCCTATCAAAACTACCTGCGTAAAGCGGCATTGACCGACATGCTGCAAACGTTTGTTCCCTACCGCACCGCCATAGAACTTTGCGCACTCGATCATGGCGGTATTGATAGCTGTAATGCCAGCAGCAACGGCATCCCCTCCCCCACGACTACCCGTTACGTTTCGGGAATGAGCATCACCAAAGGTACCGTCGTACTCACCGGCCAGGAGAGCCTCAATGGGTTAACGGTCACATTAGTGCCCGGCTGGGATAACGCAAATGGCATAACCGGCTGGCAGCGCACCTGTGGTATTCAGAGCGACAGTGCGTTACAGCAGGCCTGTGAAGATGTTTTCCGTTTTGACGCCCAATAGGCAAAGGAGCCGTCAATGAAGAATGAACAATTACTCACGCTGTGCCAACGCCACCATGCTGTGCTGTTGTTTAACGGCCCGGACGAACTCGGCATCGCCGTGGTTGGCTCCCCGGCAGGCGAACTCATGGACTCCCTGCGTTTTGCCACACAAAAACGGGTAGACATTGAGTGTTGGGACCAGGAGCGTATGGATAAATATCGACAAAAAAGCAGCAGCGTTAATCTGCCCGTCCTCCATGACGATGCGAACAACCCGGTGGAGTTACTGAACCAACTCTTTCAACAAGCACAGCTCCAGCGCGCATCCGATATTCACTTCGAGCCCACGGAACACCATCTACGCATCCGTCTGCGAGTGGACGGTGTGTTACACACGCTGTCTACCGCCTCGTTGCTGCTGATGACTCCGCTGGTTGCCAGATTGAAGGTGCTGGGTAGTCTTGATATCGCCGAACGTCGTCTCCCCCAGGACGGGCAGTTCACGGTTGAGATCAGTGGTGCTCCCCTCTCTTTTCGCATTTCGACGCTACCTTGCCGCTATGGAGAGAAAGTGGTCCTGCGCCTGCTGCATAAGGTTGAGCAAGCGCTGGATCTCCAGGGGCTAGGGATGTCGCCAGAAGCGTTGGTGCAATTCCAATCGGCACTGAACCAACCGCAGGGGCTGATTCTGGTTACCGGGCCAACGGGAAGCGGAAAAACGGTCACGCTCTATAGCGCCCTGCAAAGTCGTAATAGCAGTGATGTGAATATATGCAGCGTCGAGGATCCCGTTGAGATCCCGCTGGATGGTCTCAATCAAACCCAGGTTAGCGTCAGAGCGGGGCTCACCTTTCAAAGCGTGCTGCGATCTTTGCTGCGGCAAGATCCGGATATCGTGATGGTTGGCGAGATCCGCGATAGCGAAACCGCGGAAATTGCCATCAAAGCAGCACAAACCGGGCATCTGGTGCTTTCAACCCTGCATACAAACTCTACCGTAGAAACACTGGTACGCCTTGAGCAAATGGGGGTAGCCCGCTGGATGGTTTCATCTGCATTACTGATGGTCGTTGCACAGCGTCTTGTACGGAAACTTTGTCCTCACTGCCGTGTTGAAGTTCAGGGCGGCTACACGCTGCCGCTGGCACTTTGGCCACGCGCGCTTCCACACTGGGCAGCGCCAGGATGCTCACATTGCTATCATGGCTATCACGGACGGTTGGCGCTGTTTGAGGTTCTACCGCTCACGCCAACGCTACGTCAATCCATTCTCCACGGTTCAAGTCCATCTGAATTGATGCAACGCGCAAGGCAAGAAGGGATGAACACGCTCTTCGAGAGCGGCTGCCTTGCCGTTGAACAGGGACTCACGACTCAAGAAGAGCTGCTTCGCGTTCTTGGGATGCCTCAGGATGCGTGAACAACTCTGGCACTGGCAGGGACTAAACGCTAATGGAGAGAGACTCCATGGTACCATTTGGGGCAACCATCGCCCTGCCGTTCTCATTGCGCTACAACAACAGCGTATTACCGTCATAACGCTAAAGCGCCGTAGCATTAACGCCTCGCAGTGGCGCACACAGCATAGCTGTATGGTTATCAGTCAGTTAGCCACATTGCTACAGGCCGGGCTCACATTATCGGACAGCCTAACCCTGCTGGCACAACAACATCCCAGTGCGCAGTGGCGAGCCCTGCTGTCATCGTTATCAGAGAGATTGGCACAAGGTGTCTCATTGTCAGAAGGGCTACAGCAATGGCCCCAGGCATTTCCGCCTTTATACCTTGCCATGATTCGCACCGGTGAAATCACCGGTAAACTGGAACAGTGCTGTCTTGAGCTCGTACGCCAGCAAAAAGCGCAACTCCTGCTGGCGGCGAAGGTAAAAAAAGCGCTGCGTTATCCCATGATTATTCTGTCGCTCGCTGCGCTAGTGGTGATGGCCATGACCGGATTCGTTCTGCCGGAGTTCACGGCCATCTATCGCACATTTAACACCCCATTACCCACGCTCACGCTTGCCGTGATGGCAATGGCCGCTTTTGTCGAGCAGTGGTTTTTCATAATATTATTACTGCCCATTATTCCCCTCCTCCTCAGTACGGCCCTGAAAAATCATCCCCCGTGGCAACGCACCCGCCAAAAGATAGTGCTCTCGCTACCGGTGATGGGAAAGCTCGCGCGTGGGCAAAAGCTCAGTCAAATCTTCACCGTGCTCGCGCTAACACAACGCGCGGGTATCGCTTTCTTACAGGGGCTGGAAACGGTTGAAATGACGCTGGTCTGTCCGTGGTGGCGCGAAATCATCAGCACGCTTTATCAGGACATCGCCCATGGCAGCGCTATCTGGCAAGCAATGGAAAAGAGTCAGGTTTTTACGCCGCTTTGCTTGCAGCTGGTCAGAACCGGGGAAGCGTCAGGTGCGCTGGATGAAATGCTGGATAATCTGGCGCGTCATCATGATGAGAATACGCAAAATCTGGCGGAGAATCTGACATCGTTACTGGAGCCGATGCTTCTGATCGTGACGGGATTAATTATTGGTACGTTGGTGGTGGCGATGTATCTGCCAATCTTTCACTTGGGAGATGCCATTAGTGGGATGGGATAACGCTGGCGCACTAAGCACCAGCGTTAATCCTCAGAGCTACAGGCTGTTGAACACGCGGTTCTCTTGTTCCTGTACTCGGATAAAGGTCGTGCGTTTAGTCAATTCTTTCAGTCGCGAAGCCCCGACATAGGTACACGCTGAACGCAGGCCGCCAAGAATATCGCGTGCGGTATGTTCCACCGGTCCGCGCAGCGGCAGCTTAACCGTTTTGCCTTCCGCAGCGCGATACTGGGCAACGCCGCCAACGTGACGGTTCATCGCAGACTCAGAGCTCATTCCGTAGAACAGCATAAATTTCTCACCGTTCTCTTCCACCAGTTTGCCACCGCTCTCATCGTGACCCGCCAGCATACCACCCAGCATAACGAAATCCGCGCCGCCGCCAAAAGCCTTCGCTACATCGCCCGGCATGGTGCAGCCGCCATCGCTGACGATCTGACCGCCCAGACCGTGTGCAGCATCGGCGCATTCGATAACGGCAGAAAGCTGCGGGTAGCCGACGCCGGTTTTCACGCGAGTGGTACAAACGGAGCCAGGGCCAATGCCGACTTTAACGATATCGGCACCGGAGAGAATCAGCTCTTCGCACATTTCCCCAGTCACGACGTTACCGGCACAGATGGTTTTGGTCGGCCATGCTTCACGCGCTTTCGCGACGAATTGTACAAAATGCTCGGAGTAACCATTCGCTACATCAATGCAGACAAAAGTCAGTGCCGGATTCAGTTTGAGGATCTGCTGCGTTTTATCAAAATCAGCATCGGAAGTACCGGTAGAAACCATCACATGCTTGAGCACGTCCACAGACTCGGTCTGTACGAAAGATTTCCACTCTTCAACGGTGTAGTGCTTATGTACCGCCGTCAGAATACCAAAAGAGGAAAGGACTTTTGCCATTCCGAAAGTGCCCACAGAATCCATGTTCGCTGCGATAATCGGCACGCCTGACCAGCGTTGTCCTGAATGTTTAAAGGTGAAGTCGCGTTCCAGTTCAACATCGGAACGGCTTTTAAGGGTAGAGCGTTTAGGGCGGATAAGAACGTCTTTGAAACCTAACTTCAGATCTTCTTCGATACGCATGTGCGAATTCCTGGGGTTAATGGCAATTAAATTGAGAGCACAACTCCAGTAATGTAATCATACGCACTAATCAGGGCTTCGCAAGACTGCGATTTTCAGTTTTTTTAAGCTACAATCCCATAAATTTACCTGGCGTTGAGCGCCGTGCAACATTGATATCCTCGTTGCCGGCGGCCAGTTTATTAACCAAATGATTTTCATACTAAAAACCCAGGGCAAAGCGGTATGACTTACACAGTAGCGTTAACGGGCGGCATCGGCAGCGGTAAAAGTACGGTCGCAGATGCATTTTTTCGCCTGGGAATAAACGTTATTGATGCCGATATTATCGCCCGCCAGGTTGTCGAACCGGGAATGCCTGCGCTGGCCACAATTGAAGAATATTTTGGTCCTCAGATGCTAACCTCAGACGGTGCACTGAATCGCCGTGCGCTACGCGAGCATATTTTTGCTCACCCTGATGACAAAACCTGGTTAAACAGCCTTCTGCACCCGCTTATTCAGCAAGAAACCCAGCGCCAGTTCCAACAGGCCACATCGCCATATGTGCTTTGGGTTGTTCCACTGCTGGTGGAAAATAAGCTCTATCATCGAGCCGATCGCGTGCTGGTTGTCGACGTCGCACGTGAAACGCAGCTTCACCGAACCATGCAGCGCGACAAGGTGTCGCGAGAGCATGCGGAGAATATTCTTGCAGCCCAGGCCTCCCGCGAAGAACGTTTGGCCGTGGCTGATGACATTATTAATAACAACGGCACACCAGATGCAATTGCATCGGATGTCGCTCGCCTGCACGCCCGCTATCTCCAGCTCGCCGCGCAGGCTGTATCACAGGAAAAATCGTAATGCACACCCACATCCTTTTTGAGCATCCCTTGAATGAAAAAATGCGTACCTGGCTGCGTATTGAATTTCTGACAGAGCAAATGAATGCCAATTTACCTATCAGGGATCACGCCAGCGCGCTGCATTTTTTCCGTAATGTTGGGGATTTACTGGATGTGTTCGAGCGCGGTGATATCCGCACTGAACTCCTCAAAGAGCTGGAGCGCCAGCAGCGGAAACTCAATGCCTGGAGCGAAGTGCCCGGTGTTGATATCAGTCGTATTGATGCATTGCGCCAACAGTTAAAGAACAGCAGCAGTATCCTGATGGCCGCTCCGCGTATTGGCCAGTTCCTGCGAGAAGATCGACTGATCGCGCTGGTTCGCCAACGTCTGAGCATTCCTGGCGGCTGCTGCAGCTTTGATTTACCGACATTGCATATGTGGCTACACGCCAAGCAGAGCCAGCGCGATACATTGGTAGAATCCTGGCTCGCCAGCCTCGAACCGCTGAATCAGGCGTTAGCGCTGATCCTCGACCTGGTGCGCAACTCCGCGCAGTTCCGCAAGCAAACCAGCCTGAACGGCTTCTACCAGGACAATGGCGATGATGCCGATCTGCTGCGCTTGAAGCTGGATCTGGTTTCCCAGCTTTATCCGCAAATTTCCGGCCACAAGAGCCGCTTTGCCATTCGCTTCATGCCGCTGGATAGCGAACACGGAAGCGTTCCGGAACGTCTCGATTTTGAACTGGCATGCTGCTAAGGAGCCATAATGTCTGACGTCACGACGGTAAACTGCCCAACCTGCAACAAACCGGTTATCTGGGGCGAGCAAAGCCCATATCGCCCATTCTGCTCTAAACGCTGCCAGCTCATTGATCTTGGCGAGTGGGCGGCGGAAGAAAAGCGTATTCCAAGCAGCGGCGATCTTTCCGATACCGATGGTTGGAGCGAAGAGAAGGAATTATAAGCGGTCTGAATACAGCGACGCCGGGTTATCCCGGCGTCAACGTCATGAGTTTAGCTCGCGATGAGCTTTTCAATGATCGGTGCGTTAGCCGGCGGAAACTCATCCACCGCTAAATCCTGTTGCGCAATCCAACGTCCCGGCTGCCCTTCTTTACCCCACGGCTCACCGTCCCAGCCATTCACCAACCAGAACCACAGCGTGATGTGACGATCGGGAAACTGATACTCCAGCTTGTCAAACTGCTGAAGGGTCGTCACGGTAATCCCCACCTCTTCCTGCAGTTCTCGGATCACCGCCTGTTCAGCAGTCTCGCCCTCTTCAATCTTACCGCCAGGAAACTCCCACTTATTCGCCATGTGCGCGTCGGCAGCACGCTGGGTGATATAAATTTCCCCTTCTGCGTTACGAATGATACCAACGGATATTTGCAGTTTTTTCATATTGTTTTACCTATAAAAAAGGCGCAGTAATCTGCGCCTTTTATTGTCTAACCGACCCTTAGCTCAAACGGCCGTGGCACTGTTTGTATTTTTTACCGGAACCACATGGGCACGGATCGTTACGCCCTACTTTGCGCTCGCCGGTTTGTGCTGCCAAATCCTGTGCGGCAGCGGAATCATCGCTTTGATGGCTCAGTTGCTGAAGCTGCGCCAGACGCTCAGCTTCTTCGCGACGCTGCTGCTCCATTTCTTCGACTTCTTCCGGCATGCGCACCTGAACCTTGCTCAGAGTGCTGATCACTTCATACTTCAGTGACTCCAGCATGGAAGCAAACATCGCAAAGGACTCACGTTTGTATTCCTGCTTTGGATCTTTCTGTGCATAGCCACGCAGATGGATACCCTGACGCAGATAATCCATCGCTGCCAGGTGCTCTTTCCACAGGGAATCGAGGGTCTGCAACATCACGCCTTTCTCGAAGTGGCGCATCATCTCAGTGCCAACCACCTCTTCTTTGCGTTTGTAGACTTCAACCGCATTTTCCAGAATACGCTCACGCAGCGTCTCTTCATGCAGTTCAGGCTCTTTGTCCAGCCATTCAGAAATTGGCAGCTCCAGATCGAAGTCATTTTTCAGACGTTCCTGCAGACCCGGGATATCCCACATTTCTTCCAGCGATTGTGGCGGAATGTGCGCATCAATCGTAGCTTTAAACACATCTTCACGAATGCTGTTGATGGTTTCGCTTACGTCTGACACGTCCAACAGTTCGTTACGCTGGGTATAAATCGCGCGACGCTGATCGTTGGCGACATCATCATATTCCAGCAGTTGCTTACGAATATCGAAGTTACGGCTTTCCACTTTGCGCTGGGCGTTAGCAATCGCCTTGGTCACCCATGGGTGTTCAATCGCTTCACCAGGTTTCATACCCAGTTTACGCATCATGCCAGACACACGGTCAGAGGCAAAGATACGCATCAGGGCATCTTCCATAGACAGATAGAAACGAGAAGAACCCGCATCACCCTGACGACCAGAACGGCCGCGCAGCTGGTTATCGATACGACGAGATTCGTGACGTTCGGTACCAATGATGTGCAGACCACCTGCGGCCAGTACTGCATCATGACGCACCTGCCAGTCAGCTTTGATCTGTGCGATCTGCTCCGGCGTTGGATCTTCAAGCTGAGCGACTTCCGCCTGCCAGCTACCACCGAGCATAATATCGGTACCACGACCCGCCATGTTGGTGGCGATGGTGACCGCGGCCGGGTAACCCGCTTGCGCAACGATATCCGCTTCGCTGGCGTGGAACTTGGCATTCAGCACGTTATGCTTGATACCCGCTTTGACCAACTCATTTGAAACCACTTCGGATTTCTCAATGGAGATAGTACCAACCAGAACCGGCTGTCCGTTGGCGGTACGCTCTCTGATATCTTCAATGATGGCCTGAATTTTTTCCGCTTCAGTCATGTAGACCAGATCCGGCATATCTTTACGGATCATCGGACGGTTAGTCGGTACCACTACGGTATCGAGTTTGTAGATAGAGCTAAATTCGAATGCTTCGGTATCTGCAGTACCGGTCATACCGGCCAGTTTTTCATACAGACGGAAGTAGTTCTGGAAAGTGATGGAAGCCAGCGTCTGGTTTTCGTTCTGAATATCAACGCCTTCTTTGGCTTCAACCGCCTGGTGCAGACCGTCAGACCAGCGACGCCCCTGCATGGTACGACCGGTGTGTTCATCGACGATAATCACTTCGCCATCTTTAACGATGTAGTCGACGTCACGAGTGAACAGCACGTGTGCGCGCAGCGCAGCGGTCACGTGGTGCATCAGCATAATGTTCGCAGGGGAATACAGCGATTCGCCCTCTTCCATAATGCCTTCTTTCACCAGCAATTCTTCTACCAGCACCAGACCGCGCTCGGTGATGTTGACCTGGCGCGCTTTTTCATCCACAGAGAAGTGACCTTCGCCCTGGAAGGTGTCGGAGTCTTCTTTTTCCTGACGAACCAGATGTGGGATGATTTTGTTCACTTTCTTATACATTTCCGAGCTGTCTTCAGCCGGGCCGGAAATGATAAGCGGGGTACGCGCTTCATCGATCAGGATGGAGTCGACCTCATCCACCAACGCATAGTGCAGTTTACGCTGTACGCGCTCTTCAGGGCTGAACGCCATGTTGTCACGCAGGTAGTCAAAACCGTATTCGTTGTTGGTACCGTAAGTAATGTCCGCGTTGTAGGCTTCACGTTTAGCCGGAGCCGGCAGGCCAGACATGTTAATGCCCACGGTCATGCCGAGGAACTCGAACAGCGGGCGGTTATTTTCGGCGTCACGCTGTGCCAGATAATCGTTGACGGTAACCACGTGAACGCCTTTACCGGACAGCGCATTCACGTAGGCCGGCAGCGTTGCGGTCAGGGTTTTACCTTCACCAGTACGCATTTCCGCGATGCAGCGGTCGTTCAGAACCATACCGCCCAGCAGCTGCACGTCAAAGTGGCGCATGCCAAACACACGTTTACTGGCCTCACGTACTACGGCGAACGCTTCCGGGATCAGGCTTTCTACGCTTTCGCCTTTTTCAATGCGCGCGCGGAATTCATTGGTTTTGGCTTTCAGCTCGTCATCGGAGAGTTTTTCCATCTCCGGTTCCATCGAGTTAATGAGGGCGACAGCTTTGCGCATACGACGCAGCGTACGGTCGTTACGACTGCCAAAAACTTTGGTCAA